>Ga0182024_10010060_pt1 | contig 19379 bp, 20 predicted proteins | sample P32metaG_FD_120480 | JGI IMG/M metagenome (GOLD analysis project Ga0182024, IMG submission 120480) | Permafrost microbial communities from Stordalen Mire, Sweden - P3-2 metaG (Illumina Assembly) | ecosystem: Environmental > Terrestrial > Soil > Wetlands > Permafrost | place: Sweden: Stordalen... | reverse complement strand
GGCGGAGGCGTGCTGATTCGCGCTCTGGAGCCATTAGCCGGGCTGGACCTGATGGCGCGGAACCGGGGCCTGGCACCCGGAGCAGCCGCGCGGGAACTAACCAGCGGCCCCGGCCGACTGTGCCAGGCGCTGGGGATTACGCGTAGCGCGGACAACGGGCTGGATTTGCTCGATCCCAGGTCGCCGCTGCAACTGCGCGACGATGGTGTGCGCGCAGGCCGCGTGCTGGTCACGGCTCGCATCGGCATCCGTCACGCCATGGATCTGCCCCTGAGATTTGCCATTTCCGGAAACGGCTGCGTTTCCGGGCCGAAGCGGATGGGCCGCGCATGCATCGTTCCGCACTCCCATCTGATGACTGAATTAGAACCAAACCCTCTCACTGAGTCTGCTCAAACACCCTGAAAGGATTCCCTTCACGTGAAAATTACTTCCCTGCTTCCTCCTGCTGCCGCGGCAGCGTTGCTCGCCGCAGCGATATTTGCTGCAACCACCGGGGCGCAGGCGCCGCAAGCTGCGCCCCAAGACTCACCGCAGGCCAATCCGCCGGCTCCCGGAGCACCTCAGGGCCCTCCGCCGCAGGGCTCGGGGCAAGGTTCGCAACAGGGTCCGCCACAGGGCGGGCGTCCGATGCGCAATTATCCTCCTCCGACGAACCTGCAGGTGCTGCCCAAGGACCTGACCGGCCGCCAGGTGCGGGACATCATGGAGACGTGGGCGGGTTCGCTGGGCGTGAAATGCGAATTCTGCCACACGGCCGACCCGAAAAATGTGGGCCCCAACGGACGCCCGCGCACGGACTTCGCCAACGACTCCAAGCCGGAAAAGCAGATCGCGCGCATCATGTACTCCATGACACAGCAGATGAACAAGGACTACATCAGCAAGGCGATGGACCTGGACAAGGATGGCATGGGCAAGCCTGTGACCTGCGGCACCTGCCATCGCGGCCACGAGATGCCTGAAGATTTCGTGATTCTGCGCGAGGAGCGCCGCGGTGGTCCGGGCGGAGGCGAGGGAACACCGCCGCCCCCGGCAGGCGCCACGCCGACGCCGAATTAACGCTCAGAATTGCTCGGGTCGATGCGGCAGTACGCGGGAGGTTCTCTCTCATCGGCCCGGAAAGCGATGCGTGGCCGCAGTGCGCCGCGCACTGGTATACTGAAGAATCGGCAAGGCGAGGACGCGGGCTTCCGGGTGCGCGCCGTAGCCGCTTGAGGCGGCGCCGAAAGTCCTTGAAAAATCTGGAGTTTAATCATGGCACAAGTTTGCGATATCTGCGGCAAGGGTCCGCAATTCGGCAATAACATCTCGCATGCGCACAACGTGACGCGGCGGCGCTGGAATGTCAACCTGCAGGCAGTCAAGGCGCTCGTCAACGGCGCGCCCAAACGGATCCGCGTTTGCGCTTCCTGCATCAAGAGCGGAAAGGTCGCCAAGGCGTAGGCGCTCCGCGCTTTTGAGCCCTTGATCCGACTTTGCACAGAACCCCGTCCCAAAAGGACGGGGTTTTGTTGTGCGCGGTGAGCGAGGCGCGCGCTCGGACTTACTTCCCTGCTTTGGCAAAGGTCAACGACGCGGAGTTGATGCAGTAGCGCAGGCCGGTGGGTCGCGGGCCGTCGGGGAAGACGTGGCCAAGATGACCGCCGCAACGGGCGCATGTGACTTCAACGCGTCGCATGCCGAAGCTCTGGTCCTCGTGCTCCACTACGGATTTTGAGTCGGCGGGGATCATGAAGCTGGGCCAGCCGCACCCGGAGTCGAACTTGGCGCCGCTCAAGAAGAGCAGTTCGCCGCATCCTGCGCAGTGATAGTTGCCGGTCTCGTGGTTTTCCGTCAGCGCGCCAGTGAAGGGGCGCTCCGTTCCCTTCTCGCGCAGCACGCGATACTGCTCGGGCATCAGCAGGGCGCGCCACTCGGCGTCGTTGTGGACAACTTTTTCCTGTGCGTCGCTCAAAACAAACCTCCCAAGGGACCGGATGCGGCGGTCGTGATTCGGGGCTCACGGCCGTAGATGGTCGCGAACCACGATCCACGAGTTAAACCTCGGCCACAACTTCGATTTCGACCAGCAGGTTGCGAGGCAGCCGCGCTACTTCAACCGTGGTGCGCGCGGGCAGAGTGTCGGAGTCACCCTCAAAAAACGAAGCGTACACCGCATTCATGGCCGCGAAATCGTTGATGTCCTTTAGAAAGACCGTGGCTTTGACGACCTGGCCCAGGCTGCTGCCCCCGGCTTCGAGCACGGCTTTCAGGTTTGCGATGGTTCGCTCCGTCTGTTCCTTGATGCCGCCGGCAACCACCTGCCCCGTGATGGGATCGAGGCCGCCCTGGCCAGCGGTGAAGATAAGGTTGCCGACACGTATGCCCTGCGCATAAGGGCCGATGGCGGCCGGCGCACCGTCCGTTGTGATGATTAATCGTGCCATAGGAATATTCTATGGCGACAGGCGCGGAGAGCCTAAGGCATTTTTTTGACTGCCCCGCCCGATAGAGAAAACACTTGCTGCAATGCCCTGAACGCACCCGAGAGGCTCCTGTTTGCTCAGGACCTGCTTTTTCTCTTTCAGGCGAATGGCGTTACGATCAGCGCAAGGCGTGAAGGGGCAGTTCCCTCGAGGGGAACTGCCCCGTGAGAGTTCCGGATTGCCCGCCACCCTGCTGGAGCAGCGGTCTAGTGGAATGCCGCCAGGATCGCACCGCCCAGAGCCATGGCCAAAAGCCAGTAGCCGGCGTTGATGGCGAAGAGATTGGCGGGCCGGCTTTCGAAAATGTGCTGGACAAAGAGGGGCGGCGCCATAAAGCCAAACCAGCAAATAACGCCGATTGCGGCTCCGTCCGAAGCGGTCATCGACATCTTCCAACCCAGAATATGCGCCAGCACGAACGAGAGCAGGAAGCAGCCGATAAAGGAAGCCACCACTCCGACGAGTTGGTTTTTCGGCTTTTGGTCTTCCGCCACGCCGACCAGCTTCCTCCAGGATTTCTTGAAAACCACTCCGTACCAGAGAGCTCCAAGAAAACATTGCGCTGCGGCTGAAATGACAACCAGGGTAAGGAAATGACCGGTGATGGGCGCCATGAACAGCATCGCCACAAGATTTGCCACGAGCATTTGTAACTCCTCCACAACCGGTTCGGTGTCGGCTCTGTTACGGAACTCCGACGCACCAGAATCACCCCTGGCAGGACCGAAAAGGATCGTTTCGATCACTCTGCACGGGCCGGCCAAACCATGTCAAGAAGATTTGAGCCGGTGATACCTCGAAGGTAATCGGGTGCGGAGCGCGTCAACGCGTGGTTGTGAAGGGTTATGGCGCGGAAGTGTTACTCGCAGGTACCGCATCCATTCACATTATCGCGCGCCGATCAGCGGCGCTTGAGGGCTTCAAGTTCGTCGAGAGTACGCGGCCAGTCGGAACCGAGCAATCGCGAGAGGCTGCGGTCGGCGAGGAGCTTGCCGCCGGTCTGGCAAGCGGGACAGTAATTGGTTTCGTTATCGGCGTATCGAATGCGTTGAATGGCCGAGCCGCAACGCGGGCACGCCTGGCCGAAGCGGCCGTGAACAACCATTTCCGGTCGGAATGCAGTCACGCCTTCGGGAAACTTTTTACTGGCCTCGGCCGCGAGACGGTCCATCCATGAAGAGAGCGTAAAGCGCGTCGCCGTGAAAAGGCGCTCCCACTCTTCCGGCTTGAGCTTGTGCGTAAGCGCGATGGGCGAAAGCTGGGCGGCGTGAAGAATTTCGTCTGAGTAGGCGTTGCCCACGCCGCTGATGAGCCGCGGATCGGTGAGTGCGCGTTTGAGGGTGCGGTTCTCCGCCGTTAGCGCCGCACGAAACTCGTCCAAATCCGAAGAAAAAACTTCGACGCCGCCGGGATCGATGTCGTGGAGGGCCTGCTCGCCACGGAGAAGATGCAGAGAGGCGCGGCGCTTGGAGCCGGCCTCTGTCAGGACAAGGGTCCCGTCCGAAAAATCAAGAGCAAGAAGTGCCTGGCGGCCGGAGAGCTTGGCGTGCGGAGGCCGCCAGTGCAGACGGCCGGCAATCATGAGGTGAATCACGAGCCAGAGCCGGTCGTCAGGGCCTGCGCTGTCAGAAAGAGCTCCGGCTCCGCCTTCAACACCGATGGCGATGCGTTTGCCGATGCGGCGCAACTCGCGGACGGTGCGGCCCTCGACGGCAGAGATGGGAGGGTCCGCGGTACGCAGCACAAAAACGCTTTGCAGCCGCACGCGCTCGAGCGTTCGCCCCAGAATGCGCGGCTCGAGCGCGGTCAGATATGCGGTAATGTCAGGCAATTCCGGCACTGCTTCAAGATTGCAGCCCGAACGCGCAGGTACGCAACGGATTTTTTCGCGGCTCAGTGCAGAATTGCATTGTCGATAAGCCGCGTGGAGCCGACCCATGCGGCGACGGCGAAGAGGGTGCCGGGAACAGCGGTGTCGACCGGCTCGAGCGTGGCTGCGTCAACGAGGACGACGTAGTCGATGCGCACGTCTGGCTCGGTGGCGAACACGCCGTCCGCCGAGGCGATAAGCATGGACGCGCGGCGCTCGCCTTGTGCGACAAGAGACTCCAAGTGGCGAACCGCCCGGCTCAGTGTGAGGGCCTGGGTGCGTTGCGCGGGTGTGAGGTACGCGTTGCGCGAGCTGAGCGCTAGGCCGTCCGCGTCGCGCACAATGGGGCAGACGACGATTTCGGTGGCAAGCAGCAGATCGACGGTCATGCGCCGTAGCACGGCAACTTGCGCTGCGTCTTTTTGGCCCAAAAAAGCACGGTCGGGCTCGGCGGCGATGAAGAGTTTCGCGACCACCGTGGCCACGCCGCGAAAGTGGCCGGGGCGCGATTGGCCGTCAAGACGATCGCTGAGCGAAGGAACTTCAACAAATGTCGCCTCAGGACCATTTGGATAAAGCTCTTCGACCATAGGCGCGAAGAGAACATCGGCGCCTTCGGCCTCGGCAAGCGCGCAGTCGGCCTCAAACGCGCGGGGATAGCGCGCGTAGTCCTCGTTGGGGCGGAATTGCGTGGGGTTGACGAAGAGGCTGACGGCGACATGCGTGCATGAGGCGCGCGCGGCGCGGATGAGCGACGCGTGGCCCGCGTGCAGCGCGCCCATGGTGGGCACAAGGCCGAGGGTGCTGCCGCCGGCAGCGCGTAGAGTGCGGGACCAGCGGCGTAGTTCGGCTACGGTGCGCAGGATGTGCATCACCCTTGATTCATCTCTTCGCGTGCATCGGGGTTCACTACCGCATCGGCATTATCGCGCGCCTCCGTAACATCGGGATCGATCGAAAACAGATGGCGTGCGGATTCCGGCAAATGATAGCTTTCCGCGTCTGAAGGAAACGCGTGATGCTCGACATCTTCGCGGTAGTGCTCGACGGCGGAGCGGAAGAGCACGGAAGCGTCGCCGTAGCGGCGGACGAATTTTGCTGCGGGCGCAAAGGTGAGATTCACCAGATCGTGAAAGACGAGGATTTGACCGTCGCAATCGGGACCGGCGCCAATACCGATGGTTGGAATGGGGAGGGCTGCGGTAATGGCGGCTGCGGCTTCGCGGGGAATGCCTTCGAGAACAATGGCGCCGGCGCCCGCGCGCGCCAGGGCCAAGGCGTCGGCCTGGAGCTGCAGCGCAGAATCCACCGTGCGCGCCTGCACGCGATAGCCGCCCATGCGATGCACGCTTTGCGGCGTAAGGCCGAGATGGCCGACGACGGGAACCTCGGCTTCAACAAGTGCCCGCACTAATTCCACGCGCGGACCTTCGATCTTGACGGCTTCAGCGCCCGCCTCCTTGACGAAGCGGACGGCATTGGCAACGCCCTCGCTGATCGACCCGTGATAGCTGCCGAAAGGCATGTCGGCCACCACCAGGGCGCGGCGCACACCGCGGTGCACGGCACGCGTGTGGTGCAGCATCTCGTCCACGGTAACGGCCAGCGTGTTCTCGTGGCCGAGCACCACCATGGCCAGCGAGTCCCCGACCAGGATGAGGTCGATGCCGGCCTCGTCGACAAGACGCGCCGTCGCATAGTCGTACGCGGTGAGCGCGGAAATGGGCTTGCCCTGGCGCTTCATCTCGCCGAGTGCGGGCATGGTGACTTTGGGAAGTGAAAGGTTGCGCTGCGCGAGAGGTGCGCCGGCAGAAAACTCGGTGAGACTCATGTTTGGCTCCAGTGCCGCTCCGCAAACTCAGGATGCGACCCGAACACTACAAGTATATGATGCGCCAGCCGTGGGATGGATTTCAGAAATGCGAGCGGCAGGGGTTGGGTTGGCCTGCGTTGCATCCGCCCGGCGTGTCGGGACTCCTACAATGCTATAAGGGATGAGGAATCAGGCGCGCGCAGCGGCTCGACCGGAATTCGGCTAGCTTTGAGCGCAGCGGAGGAACGCATGGCCTACGATCTGGCGATCGTGCTGCCCACATTTAATGAGAGCGGAAACGTGGGTCCGATGGTCGATCGCCTTGAGAATGCACTCGCCAGGGCGCTCCCCGGCATTCACTACGAAGTGATTTTTGTGGATGACGACTCGCCCGATGGCACCGCGGATGTGGTGCGGCGGCTAGCCCGCGACCATGACAATCTGCGTGTGCTGCACCGCATCGGACGGCGCGGCCTGGCCTCGGCGTGCATCGAGGGAATTCTGGCCGCGTCGGCGCCCTTTGTCGCCGTGATGGACGCGGACTTGCAGCACGACGAGAGTATTCTGCCCGAGATGTTGGGGCGCATGCGCGAAGAAAATCTCGACCTGGTGGTGGGCTCACGGAACATTGCCGGCGGCAGCATGGGCGAATTCTCCAATTGGCGGGTGAAGCTGAGTCAGCTGGGCAGGCGGTTGAGCCTGATGGGCGCGGAGCACGAACTCAGCGACCCGATGAGCGGATTCTTTATGGTGCGCGTGACGACGTTTGAGCGGTTCGCGCACCGGCTTTCGGGCATCGGCTTTAAGATCCTCCTTGACATCGTACTTTCGGCGGGGCCGGGGCTGCGCATCGGAGAAGTGCCGTATCGCTTCCGCTCGCGCGAGCACGGCGAGAGCAAACTCGATGTGATGGTGGGACTCGAATACTTTGAGCTGCTCGTCGATAAACACCTTGGCAACTTAGTGAATGTGCGCTTTGTGCTCTTCGCCATGGTGGGCGCCGTGGGCGTGGGCGTGCATCTGCTGATTCTGAGCGTGCTTTTGCACACGGCCGGAATCAGCTTCGCCAAAGGCCAGGCCGTCACCACGTTGATCGTGATGATCCTGAACTTTGTCTTGAACAACTCCGTCACCTATCGCGACCGGCGTCTCCGTGGAGGCCGGTTCTGGCGCGGGCTTGTGACATTCTGCCTGGCGTGCGGTCTGGGCGTGGTGGCAAACGTCGCCATTGCCAATGAAGCATTTCGTCGCGGTGTGCCCTGGTGGCTGGCGGCGCTCATTGGTTTGCTGTTTACGTCGGTGTGGAACTACGCCGTGACCTCGATGACCACGTGGCGGCAGGAACGGCGCTCCAGCGAACTACGCGCGCGGCAGCGCATTGCGGCGGCTGCGGTGCAGGCTGGGCCGAGCGGCAACGGCGACGCGCCGGCCAAGACTGCCTGAGGGATCCGCGGTTTGCCCGCATCCGCTTCGCGGCAGCATACTGACAGCTGAATGATCTCTCCTTTTGCAGCCGGAATCTACGAGGGTCTCGGCACTGCCGCGGGCGTGGGCCTGGCGGTGGGCGCGTACGCGTATGCCTCGCTGTGGCCGGTTTCGCGCATCTTCGGCAAGGCGATCACCGCGCCGGCGCGGCCGGGCGAACTGGCGCTCACTTTCGACGACGGACCGAACGCCGCGTGGACTCCGCGTCTGCTCGACATTCTTGCCAAGCATGAAGTGCGGGCCACGTTTTTTCTGCTGGGTAGCCGCGCCGCCGCGCAGCCGGAGTTGTTGCGCCGGATTGCGGCGGACGGACACATCGTCGGAAATCATTCCTGGTCGCATCCCAACCTGGCGCGTACACGCGCCAGCCGCGTGCGCGAGGAACTGCGGCAGACCAGCGAATCATTGCAACAGATCCTCGGCGCGCCGGTGAAGTTTTTCCGGCCGCCGTTTGGGGCGCGGAGGCCCGTGGTGTTCCGCATCGCGCGCGACTTGGGCATGGAGCCGGTGCTGTGGAATGCGATGACTTCCGACTGGAGCGAACCCTCTGCAGATCGCATCGCGAAGGAATTAATGGAGAAGATCGACAGGCTTGCGCGCCGCGGACGCGCCGCGAACATCGTGCTCCACGACGGCGGCCATCGCGATGCGGCCGCGAACCGCGAGCCGAGCGTTACGGCCGCGGGTCTGCTCCTCGAACGCTATGCGAAGAGTCACCGGTTTGTGACGTTGGATGCGTGGCGCTGAGAGCGCCAGCGCGCAATAGCCGATCAAGAAGCAAACGCTGTACGTGCCGCGGCGATGGTGGCTTCGATGTCGGCATCGCTGTGCGCCGTGGAGAGGAACGCTGCTTCAAACTGCGAAGGCGGCAGCCAGATTCCGTGCTCAAGCATGCTGCGATGGAATCGCCCGAACGCAGCCGTATCGGATTTGGAGGCCTGTTCATAGTTCGTGACGGGGTCACCCATGAAAAACCATGTCCACATGGCGCCGACGCGGTTCGTGGTGAGGGGAATCCGGGCCCCCGCGGCTTCCCGGGCGACGCCGTCAGCGACGGCGCGGGATTTTGCTTCGAGTTGGGTGTAGACTTCCGCGGCGTGTTCCTGCAGATAGCCGATGGTCGCGAGTCCCGCAGCCATGGCAAGCGGATTGCCGCTGAGCGTTCCGGCCTGGTAAACAGGCCCGAGCGGCGCCAGAAGATCCATGAAGCGGCTTTTCCCGCCGAAGACGCCGACGGGCAGTCCGCCGCCCACGATTTTGCCCAGCGTAACCAGGTCGGGATCGAGGGCGTAGAGTTCACACGCGCCGCCGAGCGCAACACGGAAGCCGGTCATCACCTCATCGACGATAAGCAGTGCGCCGTGGATGGACGTGAGCTTGCGCAGGCCGGCAAGATACCCCTCGGCGGGCGGAATGCAGCCAGCGTTGCCCACGACAGGCTCAAGAATGATGGCGGCGATCTGGTCAGGATGCCCGGCAAATGCGGCTTCGACGGCGGCGAGATCGTTGTATGGCAGAGCCAGCGTCAGGTGCGCGATCTCTTCGGGAACGCCCGCCGAGCCGGGAATGCCAAAGGTGGCCACACCGGAGCCGGCTTTCACGAGCAGTCCGTCGGAGTGGCCGTGATAGCAACCCTCGAATTTAACGATGATCTTGCGGCCGGTTGCGGCACGCGCCAGGCGAATCGCCGACATCGTAGCTTCGGTGCCGGAGCTGACGAATCGCATTTTTTCGATCATGGGATACGAGACCACGATGCGCTCGGCTAGATCGGCTTCGGCGGCGGTGGAGGCGCCGAAGCTGGCCGACTTGCGTGCCGCGCGCTCGATGGCTTCGACCACGGGCGGAAAGGCGTGGCCCAGAATCATGGGACCCCAGGAACCAAAGTAGTCGATATAGCGATTGCCGTCAGCATCGAAGAGATACGCGCCCTCGGCGCGGTCGATGAAGGGGGGTGCCCCGCCCACGGCGCGAAAGGCGCGCACGGGCGAGTTGACGCCACCGGGAAAGTAGCGCTCGGCGCGCTGCTCGAGGGCCTCAGAACGGGTTCGTACCGGGAGGGTCACGCTCTAAGTATATTGGACGCTATTTCTTCATTTCTCTGTCGAGCCAACCCGGCAGTTGCAATCCGAATCTCTCCTCGTATGATGACGAGACCTCACAATTCGATAGTGTTCGCAGCAATTACGAGTGCAGCGTTCTTGTGTGCTTCGGCTTTAGCGTGGAGTCAGTCCGGCGGCGGCTCGGGCGGGTCCGCCGGCTCGGGGGGCGGTGCCAGCGGCGGGGGGCAAGCTCCAGCGGCGGGCGGTGGCTCCCGGTCGACTCCCGGCCAGAGCGGTTCGTCGAACCAAGGGCAAAACGGCCAAAACCAAGGCAAAAGCAATCAAACCGGGTCGAAGAATAACAACGGATCAGGGAACAACAGTGGGAGCACATCTGGGAACGGGGGCGCTCAGGGACGGCAGCCAATCACGAACTCGACAAGCGCTGGACAAACGGGCAACGGCCAGAACGGCCAAAGCAATGGGTCCAGGAACACCAACGGAGCCCAGGGGAACACACGCGCAAACAGCAGCGCTCGAACTGGCACGAACCGGACGAATCAGGTCCAGCCTGGGAATGACAACCGGGCCCTGAATAACAATGGATTCCGGAACAACAGTCCCGCTCTCAATCGATCCCGGGCCAAGCCCGCGGCCGGCCGGGCGCGGTCAAACGCCAGCAAGAACTACGGGTCGCAGGCAACGCGTGCTCAGCCCCGCGTGAACAATGGACCGCCAACGAAGGGATCGCGCGGACAGACGCCCTCAAACAACCAGGCGCGCACCAATCCGCCGCAGAGCAATGGATCCCAGACCGGGAGATCGCAAGCCGGGAACAAGTCGGAGAACGCCCCGAATGGGAGCACCAACGGAACCCGGCAGAGCGTGCAGCCAACCACCGCTTCTCAGCCCCCTGCTCCCGGATCCAGTTCGTCTCCGTCAGCGCCGCCTCAGTAACGGAAGCTCGACGGACGAATGACGAGCACGGCCTGTAGTCCGGCGCTACGGGGCGACTGGGCAACCGGATAATGGAATCCGGCCTCTATAGTCAGAGGGCATACTTCGAAACCAGGCGTTTTGAGGCATCGCTCCACGATTGGGGCAGGGGAGCCGGATTTTCGCGATTTCTCTGGCTTACTGGGCGAGAAGGAGAATCGCACTGGCATCGCCCGGACCTTGCCCCTTATCCCCTCCACCACCCTTACCGCATGCGCAGCCTCTGCCAAGTGTCTTGCGCCGTGCGGAATCATGGATTCCTGTTTGCGGTGGCTTGACCTTTCTTATTTTTCCTTTCTTATGAGTCCACGCGGATCCTCCATCCCGGTAACGGTTGACCCTGCGCCGGCAGCCGCCAATACCCGCTTGTTGCCCTGGCTGGTGGCGGTGGCCTTCTTCATGGAGTCGTTGGATACGACGATTCTGAACACCGCTGTGCCTGCGGTTGCAAAGGCGCTCCACGTGGCTCCGCTCGCGATGAAAGCAGTGCTGGCAAGCTACACGCTCGCGCTCGCGGTGTTTATTCCCATCAGCGGATGGATGGCCGACCGCTTCGGTACGCGGCGCGTGTTTGCTTCCGCGATAGGACTTTTCACGTTGGGGTCGCTGCTGTGCGGGCTGTGCAGCAACATTCATCTGCTGGTGGCGTGCCGTGTGGTGCAAGGCATGGGCGGGGCGATGATGGTGCCTGTGGGACGGCTGACGCTGGTGCGGTCCGTAGCGAAGGCGGATCTGCTGCGCGTGATGAGCTATGTTACAGTCCCGGCACTGGTGGCGCCGATGCTGGGGCCGGTGGCAGGCGGACTGATTGTGGGCTACTCGCACTGGCGGGTAATCTTTTTCCTGAATATTCCCATCGGCCTGCTGGGCCTGGTGATGGTGTATCTCCATCTGCCAAACTTCAAGGAAGAAATTGTGCATCCGCTGGATTTCGTGGGATTAGCGCTGTTCGGGTCAGGCATCGCGCTTCTGTCGTATGTGCTGGAAGTGTTTGGCGAACACGAGCTGAGCGGGCGCGAAATTGCAGGGCTGCTCGCGATCTCGAGCGCGCTACTGGCGGCGTATTGGCTGCATGCGCGGCAGCGGGAGTTTCCGCTTTTGAACCTGCACCTGTTTGACATTCGCACTTTTCGTATCTCGGTGAATGGGAGCTTCTTCACGCGGCTGGGCATTGGCGGCGTGCCGTTTCTGCTACCGCTGCTTTATCAAACAGGCCTGGGGTATACGCCGGTGCAGTCCGGAATGCTGATCATGCCGCAGGCGCTGGCGGCGCTGGGCATGAAGGCGATTTTGAGCAAGCTGCTGGCGAAGATTGGTTACAAGGGCGTACTGATTTCGAACACACTGGCTATCGGGCTGCTGCTTGTGAGCTTCACGACGATTCGTCTGCATACACCGGTAGGTCAGATTGTGGCGATTGCTTTCTTCTACGGAGCCTGCACGAGCCTGCAGTACACAGCCATGAACACCCTGGTGTACGCGGACATCGAGGAGGGTGACACATCAGGCGCGAGCTCGATTGCGAGCACGATGCAGCAGATGTCGATCAGCTTTGGCGTGGCCATCGCCGGATTGACGACGGCGTTTTTTGTGCCCAGGGCGGCGTACTCCGATGCGGCGCTGATGATCGGCGGGATCCATAAGGCCCTGCTTTGCCTGGGAGGGTTGACGCTGCTGTCGACGATGGTGTTTGTGGGTTTGAAGCGCGAGGACGGCAACGCGGTCAGCGAGCACAAGATTATGCATCCTGACGGATGATGCGTTCTGAGGGATCAAAACCTCCGGCTCGGTGCGATGAGGTTCAATGGGGCGGTGCGCTTTGTGGGAAATGACCCCTGCAAATGCTGCTAGAATTCTGCTTTCCGGCTCATCCGCGCCGCGCAGTTTCCAGGAAAAGAAGACCTCGATCGTGCCTCAGGAAACCTCAACAAAATCCGTAACTTACGCCGATGCCGGTGTGGACATCCACCGCGGCGACCAGGCCAAGGAACGCATCAAGTACCTGGCGCAGAAGACCTTTAACCGCAATGTTCTGGGAGGAATCGGCAGCTTTGGCGCGCTCTTCCGGCTGGACCTGCAGCGCTGGAAAAACCCCATCTTGGTAAGCTCAGCCGACGGGGTGGGCACCAAGCTGAAAGTGGCCTTTGAGCTGGGACTGCACCAGACCGTGGGCGTCGACCTCGTAAACCACTGCGTAAACGACATTGCCGTACAGGGCGCGATACCCCTCTTCTTTCTCGATTATTTGGCCACGGGCAAGCTCGACCCCGACGTGATTGAGAGCGTGGTGAGCGGGCTGGCCGATGGCTGCAAGGCGAACGGCTGCGTGCTGATCGGCGGCGAGACGGCGCAGATGCCCGGCTTCTATGCCGACGGCGAATACGATCTTGCGGGGTTCATTGTGGGCGCCGTGGACCGCGACAAGATGATCACCGGCGCAGGCATCAAGCCGGGTGACGTGCTCATCGGGCTGCCTTCCACCGGGCTGCACACCAACGGCTACTCGCTGGCGCGCAAGTTGCTCTTCCAGGTGGGCGGCTACAAGGCCACGCAATACGTAACGGCGATCAAGGAAAAGGCCGGCGCGGCGCTGATGAAGACGCACCGCAGTTATCTGCACGTGATTCAGAAGCTGGTGACGGCGGGGCTCACCGACGGCATGGCGCACATCACCGGCGGCGGCATTACCGAGAATCTGCCGCGCATCCTGCCCAAGGGCGTCACGGCGCAGGTGGAGATCGGCTCTTGGCCGGTGCAGCCCATCTTCGAGCATCTGCGCGAGCTGGGCAACGTGCCGCAGGAAGAGATGATGCGCACCTTCAACATGGGCATCGGGCTCATCGCGGTGATTCCCGCGGCCAAGTTTACGCGCGCCAAAAATCTGCTGGACCGCGCGGAAGAGAAATTTTATGTGGTCGGCCGCGTGGTCAAGGGCGAGCGCCGGGTGCAATACACGTGAGCGAGGAAGCGGCGGCTCCGGGCAAGAAGATCCGCCTCGGCATCCTGCTTTCCGGCCGCGGTTCGAATTTTCTCGCCATCGCTGAGTCTATCCGCACGGGCAAACTACCCGGCGTGGAGATTGCCATTGTCATTTCCAACATGGCCGAGGCTCCGGGCATCGCCGCAGCAGCGCAACTGGGTCTGCCCAACGCAGTGCTGATCTCAAAAGGCCGCAAGCGCGCGGAGCACGACGCCGACGTGGCAGCTTTGCTCGAGGCGCACGGCGTGGACCTGGTTTGTCTCGCCGGCTACCTGCGGCTGCTCTCGCCCGAGTTCGTGGGCGCGTTTCCGCATCGCATTCTCAACATCCATCCCTCTCTGCTGCCGGCTTTTCCCGGCCTCGACGCGCAGCAACAGGCGTTCGATTACGGCGTAAAGGTGACGGGCTGCACCGTGCACTTTGTCGACGACGAGCTGGACCACGGCGCCATTGTTCTGCAAAGGTCCATTCCGGTGCTCGACGACGACGATGCGAATTCGCTGGCTGCGCGCATTCTCAGGGAGGAGCACATCGCCTACACCGAGGCGATTGCCCGTATAGCGAGTGGGAAATACGAGGTCCGCGGGCGACGGTACGTGAAAACAGGGACCACGGGAACAAGCGAACAAGGGAATAAGTAGAACCCGGATCTGTTTGTCATTCCTTCACCCCTTCATAGCCAACGGCTTATTCAACGACCCTGCGGTCCCCAGCCCTCGAATCACGATCCGGGAACCACGATTTACCCCCTCACCTCCTCACTCATTCACTACTTGTCAAGCGCCGGCCGCCGACCGCCCTCCATAAACGATGATTTATCAAGCAGTTCCCGCCTTGCGGTACTTTGCAAGTAATTACCCTCGAATTGCTTAACCTTAAACACAGCCAGAGAAACAGCGGAAATACAGCGCCGGGCGACGGAGAAGCCCTCCCCCCTGCGGTTCCTGAATTCGCCTGCATTTCGTCTCAGTACGCAGACGATTTGGCCGAATCAGAATCGAACCGCAGACCTGAGTGGCGTCGCGGCGCACGCTCGCGCGGGAAGCGAAAACTGCTTCGCGCGGGCGCGGGAGCGCTGTTGTCTCGACTGGGCGGCTCTCCAACGGATGACCTGACCGGAAGCACGGCAAAATCCGGGTTTTGAGAGCCGCCCCTGACCATGCGCAGGGCCGGCGGCGAGGGTAGCGCCGGCCTGCGCAGGAAAGTTTTCGACGCAATTGCACATAAACCCATGAAGAGCGCTCGCCGCAGAGACGTGGCGCGAAGGAGTGTTGACTTATGAATTTTTTGGCGAATATCTGGAATCAACCGAAGACGTCAGCGGCGGGGCTGCTGATTGCGATGGTGAGCGTTGCCGGAGTGTTGTCGCAGCAGGGTATCTCGCTGGGCAAGGCGGGAACGGGCACGGTGGTCACGCTGCTGAGTGCACTGGCCACAGCGCTGCTGGGATTGCTGGCAAAAGATCCCGGCTCCGCGAGCGTCAGCGGGAGTGCCAGCGGGAGTGGCAGCAGTTCGGGGCGCACACAAGCCAGGCTCGGCGCGTGGATGCTGATCGCGCTGATCCTCAGCGCAACCCTGCCCACCACCGGATGCACCGCAAGCACCAGCGAACTGCAGTCTGACGCAACGACGCTGGCCTCGGCACTGAATAATCTCGCTGCCGCTATCCAGGGCTCCGACGCGACCGTTGCCAGCAACCTCAAGACAGCAGCGACTGCGCTTACGGCAGCAGTGCAGAGCGGAACCACAGGGCCGGCTTGGGAACAGGTTCTTAATGCAGCGACTTCCGGGGCTGAAGTGGTGCTTTCGGCAATCCCCGTTACGGCTCCCTATGCAGCGCTGCTGGCCATTGCAGTTGCAGCAGCGGAAGCGATCATCGCAAATACGGTGAGTGGCGGCACGCAAGTAAAAGCGGAAGCGACCGGCAACAATGCCAACTTGCTCTGGTATATGCGTACCGGACGCGGACTCCTCAGGCACCGTTTTGGTCGCGGCCCTGCAGGCGACTTCAAGGCATCGTGGAATGCTGAAGCAACAGCCACGGGATTTACCGGGGCGGCTGTCAAGTGATCTACGAAAATATCACCCCGCAGCGACTCGCGGCCATTGAAGTCAGCGCGCAACAGGAGCTTGGTATCTCCATCAGCGGCTATGAAGGAACGGCCACAAAGAACGGGATCACGATCAGTTGGGTATACGACCCTTCCGGCCAAACCCTGACTGTGGGCGATACGCGCAAACCGTGGTACGTTCCCGAAAGCAAGATTGATGAAGAATTAACGGATCTGGTCAATGCGACCGAGCCTCCAGGGGAAACTCAATGATCAGTGGCCGCTGGTCGTCACCGCGCTGACAAAACGAATCGGGCGCTTCGATTTCGAAGCGGCCCGACATTCTCGCTACCTCGATGCTTGTGAAGCAACTACGAATTCGTATCCTTCGCTTCGCCCAGGATCAACTTGACCGTCATGCGGCTCTGGCCGCGCACGATCGTCACGCTCACGGTGTCGCCTGCCTGATGCTTTTCCATGATAGCGTTGATGTCCTGAGGATCGGTGACATCCTGGCTGTCGATCGCGACAATCAGGTCACCGCCCATCATGATGGGCGTGTTGCCCACGTAGGCCTGCTCGTTGCCGCCGTGCAGACCGGCGCTCTCGGCCGCACCGCCGGGAAGCACGCGCTGGATCAGCACGCCCGAGTCAGCCGCGAGACCCATCTGCGATGCCAGATCGGGACCGATGGCAAACGAGACGATCCCCAGCGAAGGCCGCTTGACGCGCCCGTATTTCAATAGGTCGGCCAGCACGGCCTTGGCAGTGTTGATGGGGATGGCGAAGCCGATGCCCGAGCTCTGGTCAGCGCCGTTCGAGGCAATCATGGTGTTGATGCCGATGACTTCGCCGCTCGAATTCAGCAGCGGGCCGCCGGAGTTGCCGGGATTGATGGCCGCGTCCGTTTGAATGGCGTCTTCAATCGGCGCGCCGTCGCCGCTGCGGATGGGCCGGATGGCGCTGATGATGCCGCGCGTCATGGTGCCGGCCAGACCGAAGGGATTGCCGATGGCGTAGACCTTCTGGCCCACGTTGAGCTGCGAGGAATCAGCCAGCGTGACCGGCTCCAGGTTGGCCACCGGCTGATTGTTGGGCGGATCCATCTGCAGAAGCGCCAGGTCGTGCGTGCGGTCGCTGCCGATCACGTGCGCCGAAAACTTGCGCTTGTCGCTCAGCTGGACCTCAATGCCGTGGCTGGCGCCCGCCACCACGTGAAAATTCGTCAGGATATGACCGGCCTTGTCGAGAATGAAGCCCGAGCCCTGCCCTTGCTGCGGAACCGTTCCATAGAAAAAGTCGAAGACGAGTGCCGTCGAGGTGATGTTGACCACCGAGGGCAGCACTCTCTTATAGATCGCGATATTGTTTTCTTCTTCGGCGTCGTACTTCGGCGCGGCCTGGGCCTCAGTGAGCTCAAGCGGCGCTGTGGGCCCGCCACCGCCGAGCAGCGAAAAACGCCCCATGGAGTGCGTCGGCTGGAGATACGTAGTCACCAACCAGAATCCGCCCAGCAAAATCACCAGAATAAGAAGAATGCGGCTCAATTTCATGGCTCAATTCCCCAAATAAAATCCACAAGCAGTTACGGCGACTGACGGGCAAAGTTCCCCGAGCAAATTAGAGCCGCCTCCCTAATTGTAGTGACAGTTATTGGCCGGATTTGTTGCGCTCGGCAATGCTCTCCTGAAGGAGGCGCGGCCAGAGCGCCTCGACCTGGGCGCGCAGCGATTCAATATCACCCAAATTATCAAGCACATAGTCGGCTTCCGCGATTTTTTCGGCGTCTGGGACCTGGTGCGCGAGGCGGTTGCGGGCATCGGCCTCGAGCGCCTCAAGGCTGACCCCGTTCCCACTGCCTGAACCTTGGATGCGCGCGGCGTAACGGCTGATTTTGAGCTCATCGGGCGCGGTCACGACAATCACGCGATCCATGCGCCGCCGCCAGTGGGTCAAAACGCTGTCCTTTTCGCCGCGGGCCTGGGCGTCGCGCACTACTTCAAAAATGAGCGCCGACTCGATGACGGCAACGGCCGATGGATCGCGGGCGAAGACCTCATGCATCCATCGCGTCTGGGCCTCGATTACGGGCGGATGCACGATGGCGTTCAGTTCCTGCAGCCGGCCGTGACGAAAGGCGAGATCGGCGAGGCGCGCGCGGTTCAGCTTGCCGTCGGGGTCAACTACGTCCTTGCCAAAATGCTCGACGATCGAGGAGAAAACCGGCTGGCCGGGCTCCATGAGCGTGCGGCCAAGCGCATCGGCCTCGATGACCTGCGCGCCGAGCTCGCGCAGCATCGCGGCCACAGTCGATTTGCCGCTGCCCAGCCCGCCCGTGAGTCCGACGCGCAACACTTGTTAAAGCCCCCGCCGCATTTTGGCAGCGCGCACTGTATTCGACATGAGCATCGCGATCGTGAGCAAGCCCACGCCGCCAGGTACGGGCGTGTAGGCGCCGGCCATCTCGAAAGCTCTGGGATCGATGTCGCCGACAATGACCGAGCCACGTTTTTCGAATGCCGCTTCGCGCTTGGCGTCGCCTTTAAAAAAGCGGTCGAATTCCTCGCGCGTGGTCAGACGATTAATTCCAACGTCAACGAGCGTGGCGCCGGGCCGCACCATTCCCGGCGTGATGAAGCCGGGGCGACCGATGGCTGCGACCAGAATGTCGGCCTGGCGCGTTATCGCTGGCAGGTCGCGCGTCTTCGAGTGACAAATCGTTACGGTGGCATTTTCGTGCAGCAGCAGAATCGCCACAGGCTTGCCCACAATGTCGCTGCGGCCCACCACCACCGCGTGCTGGCCGGAGATGGGTGTGTTGCTGCGCTTCAGGATCTCCATCACGCCCGCAGGCGTGCAGGGCGCAAGCGCGGCACGACCAGCAAGCAGTCGTCCCGCGTTCACGGGATGAAAGCCGTCCACATCCTTGGCGGGGTCGATCGCATCCAGCAGCTTCTTGGAGTCGACCTGATGCGGCAGGGGCAACTGGATCAAAATGCCGTCGATATCGTCGCGCGCGTTGAGCGTAGCCACCAGATCGAGCATGGCCTCCGTGCTGACGTCGGCGGCTGGCGTGATCAGGTCGCTGTAGATTCCCAGTTCGGCGCAGGCCTGCACCTTGCTGCGGACGTAAATCTCCGAAGCCGCCACGTGGCCGACCAGCACTGCTGCAAGGCCCGGCCGCACGCCGTGCGCAGCCAATTCGCTAACCTCCGCGGCCACTTCCTGCTTGATGGCGGCGGCAAATGCCGCGCCGTCGAGAATTCTTGCCATCCTGCCTCCAGAATTATCGTATCGCCTCCGGTTCACGCAGATGGCAGGCAGTGGGGAGATTGCGCACTTGACCATGGCGGCCGCTTACAACAAATCCGGCAAGACTGTTCATTCCAAAGAAGCTGAGACTCCGTCTTGGCGGCTCCGTGTGCACCGCGTCACATCGACTTGTGAGCTGCCTCACATACAGCCCCGCATCCGATGCCTAACTTCAGAGCTGTCGGGAGTGTGCTAGATCATATCGCTGATCACAAAGGCCCTTTCCGGCGCCGGCTGTGCGGAGACAGCGTTTCATGAAGGATGCAGGACATCTTTTCCGGTTTGCGGGGCTTTTTGTGGTCGCGTTCCTGGTGTTTCTGGTGGTGCGCGGCTACGTCGTTCCCAAGACCTTCGGGCAATAT
>Ga0182024_10010059_pt1 | contig 19380 bp, 20 predicted proteins | sample P32metaG_FD_120480 | JGI IMG/M metagenome (GOLD analysis project Ga0182024, IMG submission 120480) | Permafrost microbial communities from Stordalen Mire, Sweden - P3-2 metaG (Illumina Assembly) | ecosystem: Environmental > Terrestrial > Soil > Wetlands > Permafrost | place: Sweden: Stordalen... | reverse complement strand
TCGGCACGTGGAGCACCGGGTTCATCGTGGCCGGTCTGACCGTGCCGTGGCGTGCGCTGTTCGCGTACCTCACGCACGACCGGGCGACGGGCGACGAGACACTCGGCGAACACGGAACGCCGATCGCCCGCGCCGCATAACGCAGCGGCGGCCGAAACAAAAAAACGGGGCGGCGCAACGGAGCGCCGCCCCGTTTGTTCGTCGAGTTAGAGGTTTCCGTCGGCCTCGAGCTCGTCAAGTCGGGATCGCAGTTCTGCGAGGAGGCCTGCGGCGGCGGAAAGGTGCTCCTCGACGCGGGCGACGTAGGCGTGGGGTGAGTTATCGGCGACCTCGTCATCGACGTCGATTTCGTTCACGACCGCAGCTCCGAATTCGGCCTGATCGTCGGGAACGAGCAGGATCCCCGTCGAGTCGGTCGCCGGTCCCGACCACTCGATCATCACCGAGACGCCCGCGGTTTCGAGGCGGCGCCGCAGCACCTGGGCCTGGACGCGCGGCCATTCGCCGAGCTCTACCAGGCCCCCCTCGTCTGTGTCGCCGAGCGAAGGAGGCTCGTCAGGCACGAGCGCGACCCGGCAGTCGGGGCACTGCTTGACGTCGGGACGGTACTCGGCGCCGCAAGAAGGGCACCACACGGTCAGCTCGCCAGACACGGCGGGATTGTACGCGCGTCCGCTCGGTACGATGTGGGCGTGTCCGCCCGGCGAATACCCGTGGCGCGCTTCCCAGTCCGTGTCCCGGAGACGAACCTCCCGCCGACCAGCGCGCCGTCGGCGAGCTTCTACGTCGAGACGCTCGGCTGTCCGAAGAACGCCGTCGACTCCGACAAGGTCGTCGCGTCGCTCGTTGCCGACGGGCTGGTCGCGGTGTCCGATCCGTCGGAGGCCGACCTCGTCGTCGTGAACACCTGCGCGTTCATCGAGCCTGCACGCCAGGAGTCGATCGACGTGTCGCTCGCGTTGGCTGCCACCAAGCGTGCCGGCGCCAAACTGGTCATCACCGGTTGTATGGCGGAGCGCTACGGTGCCGAACTCGCGGCCGCGCTCCCCGAAGCCGACGCGGTGGTGGGATTCGCGGGCGAAGGCTCGATCAGCGACATCGTGTTGGCGCCGAGGCGCAAGCCGGTCGGTGTTCGTGACCTGCTCGAGTTGCCGCGACCGGCGCCCAGTGTGCCGTGGGCATATGTGAAAGTCGCCGAAGGCTGCGACCGCGCGTGCACGTTCTGTGCGATCCCGTCGTTTCGGGGCAAGCAACGTTCGCGCACCCCGGAATCGATCGAGTCGGAAGTGCGGGCACTGGTCGACGGCGGTGTCGCCGAAGTGGTGCTCGTCGCGCAAGACCTCGCGTGGTTCGGTCGCGACGCGGGTGAGCCGGGATCGCTCGAGCCGCTGCTGCGCCGCCTCGACGCGCTGTCCGCCGATGGTCTGGCCCGTCTGCGCTTGCTCTACCTGTACCCCTCGGAGGTTCACGACCCACTCGTCGCCACGATGCTTGAGCTCCCGACCGTCGTCCCATATTTCGACCTGTCGTTGCAGCACGCGGCGCCCGGTCTGTTGCGCCGCATGAAGCGGTGGGGGAGTGGCGACCGGTTCCTCACGATGATCGACGGGATCCGCCACCAGGAGCCCGGCGCGGCGTTTCGTTCTTCGTTCATTGTCGGCTTTCCCGGCGAGGTCGAGTCCGATCACGACGCCCTGCTCGAGTTCCTTGCCGCCGCACGGCTCGACTGGGCCGGATTTTTCGCGTTCTCGAGCGAAGACGGGACGCCGGCGGCAACGATGGACGGCGCAGTCGGCGAAGACCTCCGGCACGCCCGACTGCGCGAGTGCGCCGAGGTGCAGGATCCGATCACGACTGCGTCGCGCCTCGCGCTGGTCGGTGAGACCGTCGAGGTGCTCATCGACGGAACCGACGACGACGGCGTGCTCGTTGGACGGACCTACCGCGAGGCGCCAGAGATCGACGGTGTCGTACGACTCGTCGGTGCCGAAACGCCGAACTTTGCGCGCCCCGGCGCGATCGTGACCGCGACCGTGCGCGGGATCGCAGGCCCCGACCTCGACGCGACCGCCGACGCGTGTGTCGCGCCGCGCGTCGAACGTGGATCGTCGTCGTGACCGCCGCGTCGCGCCCGCGGCTCGCACGGAAACGGTTCGGGCAGAACGCCCTCGCGACGCCAGCCAACCTGGTGACCGTCACGCGGATCCTCGTCGCGATCCCGACCCTCGCGGTGATCCGCCACGAGGGGTCCTCGTGGGCGACGGTCGGGCTGTGGTTCGCGATCACCGCGACGGACAGCCTCGACGGGTGGCTCGCCCGCCGCGACGGCGCGACCCGCTCCGGCGCGTTCCTCGACCCGGTGGCCGACAAACTGATCGTCATCGGTGGACTGATGGTGCTCGCCGACCGCGGCGTGTTCCCCTGGTGGCCGGTGCTGTTGATCGCCGCACGCGAACTGGGAATCTCGCTGTACCGATCGATCGCCGGTCGCCGCGGCGTCGTGCTGCCGGCACAGCAGCTCGGCAAGTACAAGGCGTTTACGCAATATGTCTCGGTCGGGTTCGTCCTCTTGCCGTTCACCGCACACGACCTCGGCTTCCAACAGACGGTGCTCGCGGTCGCCGTCGCGCTCACGTTGGTATCCGGTCTGCAAATCGTGCGGCGCGGCTACATCGACTGGCAGCGCCAAGACAGCTGAGGATTTGGTCGTTTCCTGACCTATTCTGCATCGGTTCATGGCGGCAGCGGCCGACAATGACGCCATGAGCGGCACCTTCGCCGGCGAACTCGTCGATTCGAGCGATCTGCTGGGAAACTGGCAGGCGCTACGCGCCCGGATCGCAGACGATGGCTACGTCTTCGTGCGGGGCCTGCTGGACCGGACCATGATCGCGGCCGTCGGTTCGGCTGGACTCGCGCACCTCCAACGTGCGGGCTGGATCGGGCCCGGGCCGAACCCGGTCACCGCACCGCCGCAGCTGCCGGTCCGGGCGGTCAGGATGCGCGATGCGTTCCGAGATCGTGGGTACATGCGGATCCTCGCCGACCCGGGCTTCAACCGCATCCCCTTCAGTCCGCCGATGACGGATCTCATGGCCCAGATTCTCGGGCCGGGCGGGTTCTGTTACCCGTTGAAGCTTCCTCGTGTCGTGTATCCGGCCGATCTCGTGCCCCGCCAACCCGGAAATGTCGTACATAAAGACTACGGATCCGTGCAGGACATGTTCACCTGCTGGGTGCCGCTGGGCGAGGTACCGACCAGCCTCGGCGGGCTCGCGGTGAAGCCCGGCAGCCAGCATTCGGCCCGATTCCGTTACCGGCAGCTGAGCCGCCTCGAGCCCGGCTGGTTGACCGCCGACTATCAGCCGGGCGACGTGCTCGTGTTTCACTGCCTGACCACCCACGCGGCACTTCCCAACCGCCAGACACGCATGCGTTTCTCCGCCGAGTACCGCTGGCAACTTGGCGATCAACCTGCGCCCCGACGTTTGGTGATCGGACCCCAAGGTCACGAGATCGGCAGTCGCATGTTTGGACGCGCCGCCTGGTGGCATCCCGTCGCGCCCGGCCTGACACTGTTCGACGACAACGGCGTCGACGCCCGTGCCGTGCTTCCCGCTCCACCGTCACGGTTCGTCGAGTTCACCAACTGAGCTTGTTGTCGTCTGCCACCATGTCGGGCATGGACGCTTCGTTCGAGGAGCTGATCGCACAGGCCGAAGCGGCGCCCATCGACGGCTGGGACTTCAGCTGGCTGGATGGTCGGGCGACGGAACAACGGCCGAGCTGGAGATACGCGCAGATGGTCGCGCAACGCGTCGAAACCGCTACCGTCATGCTCGACGTCGAATCGGGCGGCGGCGAGATGCTGGGAAGTTTGGCGCAGTTCCCCCCTTTCATGGTGGCAGCTGAAGGGTACGCGCCCAACGTCGGCGTCGCGGCTCGCCGCCTTCGACCACGCGGCGCGTACGTGATCGCCATGCAGGCTGATCGACCGGCGCTGCCGTTCGCGAACGAGACGTTCGATCTGGTCACGAGCCGTCATCCGGTCATGACGTGGTGGGAAGAGATCGCCCGCGTGCTGCGGCCCGGCGGCACCTACCTTTCGCAGCAGGTTGGCCCTCACAGCGTCCGCGAGCTCGCCGAGTTCATGATGGGTCCGCTCCCATCCGGATCTTCACGCGACCCGCAGCTCGCGCGAACCGAAGCTCAGGCAGCCGGGTTGTGCGTCGACGATCTTCGCGTCGAGCGGCTCCGGACCGTCTTCAACGATGTCGGGGCGGTGGTGTACTTCCTTCGGCTCGTGATCTGGATCGTGCCCGGCTTCACCGTGGAGCGCTACCGCGTCCAGCTCCGTGCCCTCCACGACCAGATACTGCGCGACGGTCCGTTTGTCGCCCACGCGAGCCGTTTCCTGATCGAAGCAACCAAGCCCAGTTGATGGCCTCGCCGTCAGCGCAGGCGGACCACGTTGCCGGTCACGAGGGCGGCGGCGTCGGTGCAGAGCCAGGCGATGACCTCGGCGACGTCGCTCGGCTCGGCGACGTGCACGTGGTCGTCGCTCGACGCGACGAAACGGCGGACATCGTCGGTGACCCATCCGGTGTCGGTCACGGGCGGATACACCACATTCGCCGTGATGCCTTCGTTGGCGAGCTCGACACTTGCGGTCATCGTGTAGTTCTCCAACGCGGCCTTCGCCGCGCCGTAGGAGGCCTCACCGGCGAACCCGTGTGGCCCTCCCGACGTGAGGCTGACGATGCGTCCCCACCGCGCGCCGCGCCGGCGGTGCCGAGCCGCGAGTTCGGCGATCAGCAGCGCGCTGGCCCGGGCATCGACGAGGAACTGTGCGTCGAACACAGCGGCGCTCACCACTTCGGTGACACGCCCGAAACGGTCGCCGGTATCGGGAGCGAAGGTGTCCCGACGCCAACCGCTGGCATTGTTGACCAGGATCGAAACTGGACCGACCTTCCGCTCCACCTCGTCGAACAGCGGGCCAGGCGACGTGGGGTCGGCGAGGTCGGCTTCGATCGCGAACCCTTGTGTCCCGGCCGACTCGACGGCTTCGATCACCGCGTCTGCGTTGTTGGCACGTTGCCGTGCGTAGTCGTCGGGGAGGGCGGGATCGTCGTCGGTGACGTCGAGACGGAGATATGTGATCGCGACGTCCGCTCCGAGTCTGGCCAACGCGACCGCGGTCGCGGCGCCGATGCCGTGATTGGCGCCCGTGATCAACGCCGTCCGTCCCGCCAGGCACCGCACAGGATCGACAGGCATGTTCGGCGACCTCCCCGACAGCGGTTCACTTGACGGAAATTCCGGTATTGGCAACAGTGTTCTATGGACCGCTGCGATGGTTGCAGATTCGAGTATGACCTCACCGCCGCGTCGGGCGCCGGGACATCCATCGTCGACGGCGCCGCTGAGCTCGGCGGGCTGTTGCGCCGTGACGGTGCGGGACGTACGCGGCCGGAATCGGACGTCTGGTCACCGATCGAATACTGCTGCCATGTACGCGACGTGCTGCTCGTGCAGCGCGAACGTGTGATCGCGGCACGGCTCAGGGACTGTCCCAGCTTCGACCCGATGGGTCGCGACGAGCGCGTCGAGTACGACGGTTACGCCGGCCAGGATCCTCAACGCGTCGCGCGCCAGCTCGACGACGCCGCGCTGCTGTTCGCCAACGTCTTGGCGCGACTGGCGCCGAACGACTGGGACCGCACCGTCATGTACAGCTATCCGAAGCAGTTCGAGCGATCTCTGCGCTGGGTTGCGGTCCACACGGTGCACGAGGTCCGCCACCATCTCGGAGACGTCCGCCGTCAGCTCGTCTAGTCACGTTGTACATGCTCGTCGAAGTCGGCGACCAACATGCGCGGGGCCAGGCAACGCCACGCGTCGACGGGCAACTCCTCGAGTTCGTCGACGTCGATTGATGCGAGTCGTCCGAGCACCGCCGGGAAGCCGTTGTCATGCGGTTCAGTGAAGAACTGCTCCGGGTCGAAGGCAATCAATATCTGTTTCTCGGCCTCGTTCGCGACGCGCACGGCGACAACGCCGGCGTTGGCAACGGGCGGTCGGTTGGACTGGACGCGTCCATCCAGACCGACACGAAACCCTTGTCCTTCGTTCCGCTACAAACCGAGCACCAGCACCGGTCGGCGTCCGCGCTCGTCTACGCAAGGGCAAGGCCGGACCGGCGCAACGTCGGCCTGAGTGGCCATCACTCTCCTGTCGTGCCGTCGAGAAGCTCCCGCGTCGCGTCGGCGTGCCCGGCGTGACGTGCGGTCTCGTTGATCAAATGACACAAGACCCAACGCAGGTCCGTGCCCACCCCTCGGCGGCAGGGCTCAGCCAGCGCCGTCGACCGTACCGCAGCATCCGTGGTGGCTGCCTGCCTTCGATAGGCGGCGAGGGCGCGCTCCACCGTCAGATCGGGACCCGGAACGAACTCTTGCTCGCTGCGGCTGACCTGCTCGCCGAGCATCCCTCCGTTGATCCACCGCCACTCGACGTGGGTGAGATGGTTCACGATGCCGAGCACAGAAACGAGAGCCCGGTCGGGTGTCCATCGCGCCTCGTCGTCGCTGAGCCCCTCCAGATTGCGGACCACCGCGCCGCGCAGGTAAGCCAGCCAGCTCAACAGCAGCTCCCGCTCGTCGGAGTTCCCGGCCGGAAAACCCGCCGCCTCCTCATCCATCGGCATCCCTCCACGGTAGGTTCATGAACATGCGATGCGAAGTCCTTGCGATCGGCACCGAGTTGCTGCTCGGTCAGATCGTCGACACCAACAGCGCCTGGATCGGCGAACAGCTTGCCGCATCGGGCATCGACTCGTACGAGCATCGCGTCGTCGGCGACAATCAGACACGCATCGTCGACGCGCTCCGCGACCTCCTCGAGCGCAGCGACTCCGTACTGATCTGCGGTGGGCTCGGGCCGACCCAGGACGATCTCACCCGCGACGCGATCGCTGAGCTGATGGGCGTACCGCTCGTCCGTCGCATGGAGCTGGCCGAGACGATCGCCACCATGTTCCGGGCGCGGCTGCGCGACATGCCGCAGAACAACCTCCGTCAAGCCGACGTCCCCGAAGGCGGCGAGCCCTTGGCCAACCCGCTCGGAACCGCGCCGGGCCTGTGTTGTCCGGTCGGCGACGGCAAGGTCGTGTACGCGGTGCCCGGTGTGCCCTACGAGATGCAAGAGATGGTGCGCGCCCAGGTGATCCCCGACCTGTTACGACGGTCGGGTGAGGTAGCCGCGATCGTCTCACGCTCGTTGAAGACGTGGGGAACCTCAGAGTCGGCGCTCGCCGAGATGGTGGCGCACCGACTCGACGCACTCGACGCGACCGGCAACCCGACGATCGCATTCCTGGCCCGGGGAATCGAAGGTCTCGTTGTTCGCATCACCGCCAAGGGTGAGACGGACGACGCCGCACGCAGGCTCGTCGAGACCGAGGAACGCGAGCTGCGCAGAATTCTCGGTGACCTCGTGTTCGGTGTCGACGACGAGACGATGGAACACGCGGTGCTTGCCCGGCTCCGCGCTCGGAGTTGGACGCTCGGCGTCGCCGAATCAGTCACGGGCGGATTGATCGGTGCCCGCATCGCAAGCGTCCCCGGGGCAAGTGCGACGTTCCGAGGCACCATCGGTGCGTACGCCACCGAGGTGAAGCGATCCGTGCTCGGCGTGACCGCGGATCCCGTCGTCAGCGAGGAGTCAGCCGCCCAGATGGCCCAAGGCGCGCAACGCGTGCTCGGCGCCGATGTGGGCATCGCGGTCACCGGCGTTGCCGGACCGGCCGAGCAAGACGGTGTCGCGGTCGGGACCGTATGTTTCGGGATCGCGTTCCCCGGCCGCAACGTTGAGACGGTCAGCACACGTCTGCCCGGCGACCGCGAACGGGTCCGCCAGTTCTCCACGATCTCGCTGCTGAATCTGGTACGCCAGCGCCTCGATGCGCTGCCGTAAGTGACCCGCGCGTTCGTCGCGGTGCGGCTCCCCGAGAGCGTCCTCGACGCGGTCGCCGCTCGGCTCGACGACGTCGCGCTCGCGGGTCGCCCCACGAGCCGCGGACAATGGCATCTGACCTTGCAGTTCCTGGGCGACCACGCCGACGTAGACGCGGTGGCCGGCGCCCTCGACGGCATCGACGCCACCGGTGGACCCGCGCAGGTTGGCGGCGCGGGCGCATTCCCCGATGCTCGTCACGCGCGGGTGCTGTGGCTCGGACTGACGCAAGGCAACACCGTCGTCGCGCGACTGGCCGCCGCGGTCGCCCGCCACCTGGCCGCGCTCGGTCACGAACCCGACGCCCGTCCGTTCCGAGCGCATCTCACGGTCGCGCGCTGCCGGGCGCCGATCGACCTTCGCCCCGTCATCGAGGCGGTCGGCACCCAGCCGGTCGGTCCAAGCTGGGACATCGACGCGGTCACCGTGTACGAGAGCATTCGGCACTCGACCGGCGCCGACTACATCGCAAGAGCGACAATTCTGCTGCCGGCAGGTCTGCTACCGACGTGAGCGCGCGAGCACCGGGTCGTGGCCGGCCGCGATGTTCAGCTCTTCGATCCCGAACACGCCGACTGCGTTGCCGTCAGGGTCGTCGACGAGCGCCGGCAGCCCCCCGGCCACGACGGCGGTGGCGGACGCACTGGTCGGCACGCGGGTCAGACCCGCGAGGGGAACGCCGAGCGCCCGTAGCTGCACGTGTTCACGAGCCTCGGGTGGGACGGCGAACACGGCGCCGGGGGGCAGCAACGCGCTCGGGGTGCCGTCCCAGCCGACAAGCAGTGTCGGTTCGGCGACAGGGCCAAACGCGGCGACCGTCGTCCAGTCGGGCGCGGAGTGAGCGATCGGCCGCATGAGCTCGCCGATCCGGCGGTCGTCGAGCGTACGCAACAAACGTGCGGAGCTTTCTTCGGTGCGAGATGCAGCGAGCACGAACAAGCCGACGAGAGCGGTGACGAAGAAGTCGTATCCGCTGACGATCAGTGCCAGCGACACCGCCACGAGGATCGCACCGACGACGCGCCCGGCACGCGCAGCTGAGATCTGTGAGCGGCGGCGATCCCCGTTGCGTTTCCAAAGCATCGCCGCGAGGACGTGGCCGCCGTCGAGCGGCGCGCCGGGCAGGAGGTTGAAGACACCGAGAATCAAGTTGACCACCGCGAGCCACACGGCCACCGTCGGCAGCAGGGTTCCGTGCGCCACGACCGCGTCGAAGGCGACGGCGAGGGCGCCGAAACCAGCCGCGAGCGCGAGGGTCGTCGCGGGTCCAGCGATCGCGACACGGAACTCGTCGCGCGGGTTGGTGGACTCCGAACCGAGCTTCGAGACGCCACCGAGTAGCCAGAGAGTGATGCCGTCGACCGTCTGGCCCTGCCGGCGGGCAACGATCGAATGGGCGAGCTCATGCGCGAGGATCGACGCGAAGAACAACAAGACCGCGAGCACCGCGGCCGCGAGATACGAGCCGTGCGCATGCGGTGACAGGGCAGGCAACTCGCCGCCCGCGAGGGAGCCGACCAGAATCGCGCCGATCACGAGCAGGCTCCAGTGGACGCCCACCTCGATTCCGGCGATCCGACCGAGGCGAATCGTCGGCCGCATGTGCAGTCCTCCTTCGAGTTATCCATGAGGCACAACAACGTGCTCGTGGCCATCCTTCCCCGCGAGCCTGGGACCTACCTGCGAGGAAGCTGGGTCCTTGATTCCCGAACGTCTGTTCGCATAGACTTACACCCATGGGATTCGACGTCCCCCAGGTCGCCCTTCCCCCAGCTCCTGCCGTCACTGTCGTACCCCCTCGTTAGGTTCCGACTCGACGGCTTCCCGCACGACAACACGGCCGCAGACGCAGAGAGGGGTTCCGAAGTGGACCGGGACAAGGCACTCGAAATGGCCCTCGGGCAAATCGAAAAACAGTTCGGCAAGGGATCGATCATGAAGCTGGGAGAGCGGGGAGACGTCGGCGTCGAAGCCATCCCGACCGGCGCACTCGCACTCGACCTGGCGCTCGGAATCGGCGGCTTGCCCAGAGGAAGGATCGTGGAGATTTTCGGCCCGGAGTCGTCGGGCAAGTCGACACTCGCGATGCATGTCGTCGCCGAAGCCCAACGCAACGGCGGTACGTGTGCGTACATCGACGCCGAGCACGCCATGGACCCGGTTTACGGACGTGCGATCGGCGTGAACGTCGACGAGCTGCTGATCAGCCAGCCCGACACGGGTGAACAAGCGCTCGAAATCTCCGACATGCTGATCCGGTCGGGCGCGCTCGACGTGCTCGTCATCGACTCGGTGGCCGCGCTCGTGCCCCGAGCCGAGATCGAAGGCGAGATGGGCGACAGCCACATGGGCTTGCAAGCACGGCTCATGAGCCAAGCGCTTCGCAAACTCACCGGCAACCTCAACAAGTCACGTACGATCGCGATCTTCATCAACCAGCTGCGAGAGAAGATCGGCGTGATGTTCGGCTCGCCCGAAACGACACCGGGCGGCCGCGCGTTGAAGTTCTATGCGTCGGTCCGGCTCGATATCCGGCGCATCGAGACGATCAAGGACGGCGCCGAGGCCGTCGGCAACCGCGTCCGGGTCAAGGTCGTCAAGAACAAGACGTCACCGCCGTTCAAACAAGCCGAGTTCGACATCATGTACGGCAAAGGCATCAGCCGCGAAGGTTCCCTGCTCGACGTCGCCGTCGATCTCGGCATCGTGAAGAAGTCGGGAGCATGGTTCACCTACGAAGGCGAGCAGCTCGGCCAGGGCCGCGAGAACGTGAAGACGTTCCTCGGTGAAAACCTCGACCTGATGGTCGAGATCAGCGAAAAGGTCAAAATCGCAAGTGGCATCGGCGACGTCGGTCCGCTCGACCTGCCGGCCGAGGAGGGCGAAGAGGCGCACGACGCCGAGGTCGACAGCTGAGCCTTTGTGTTCGTACCTCATGACATCGGCACATGTCTCTGACCGGCCCGGGCCGATGTCATGAGGAAGCGTCCGACGCAACAGCCGCCGGAACCGGGCCAGGGCGCAGAGCTGCGGCGGGCCGGTCCTGGGTGGTCATCGCGTGACGGAGGGCGAAACTCGTCGCCGAGCGGATCTGACCGCCTCGTAGACTGGCGACCGTGACCGGCCGGTTCTACGTGCGTACGTACGGATGCCAGATGAACGAGCACGACTCCGAGCGGATCGCCGGGCTTCTCATCGCCGACGGCATGGAGCCGACCGACGACCCGAATTCGGCTGACGTCGTCGTGTTGAACACGTGCTGCATACGCGAGAACGCCGACAACAAGCTGTACGGGCAGCTCGGACGGCTGAAGCAGCTCAAGCAGTCGCGCCCGGATCTGCAGATCGCGGTGGGCGGCTGCCTCGCCCAAAAAGACCGCGAGCAGGTGATCGAACGAGCGCCACACGTCGACGTGGTGTTCGGCACCCACAACCTCGCGCACGCACCCGAACTGCTCGCTCGGGCGCGCGTCGAAGGGCCGCTCGTCGAGATCCTCGAGGAACACGACGCATACCCGTCGGCGTTGCCGGCCCGCCGCGAGGTCGAACACGCGGCGTGGATCACGATCCAGATCGGCTGCGACAACTCCTGCGCGTTTTGTATCGTCCCGTCGGTACGTGGCCGCGAGGTCAGCCGTCGGATGGGCGACGTCGTGCACGAGGTGGAGGAACTCGCCCGCGACGGCGTCGTCGAAGTGACGCTGCTCGGACAGAACGTGAACTCCTACGGACGTGACCTCGGCACAGGCCAGTACCGCCCGCAGTTCGCGGATCTGCTGCGGGCGCTCGACGCGGTCGACGGCATCGACCGTATTCGATTTACCTCTCCTCATCCCAAGGACCTGCGACCCGACACGATCGCGGCGATGTCGGAGTGCGCGAGCGTGTGCGAGCATCTGCATCTCCCCCTGCAATCGGGCAGCGATCGGACGCTCGCACGGATGCATCGGGGCTATACCGCAGCCCGCTATCTCGAGCGGCTGGGCGCGGCCCGGGCCGCGATCGCCGATCTCGCGGTCACGACCGACATCATTGTCGGCTTTCCCGGCGAGACCGATCGCGACTTCGAACAGACCTTGGAAGTGGTCCAGACCGCGCGCTACGACGCCGCGTACACCTTTGTGTTCTCGCCGCGTCCGGGGACCGAAGCGGCGACGATGACCGACGAGTTCGTCTCGCCGCAGGTCACGCGCGAACGCATGCGACGCCTGAGCGAAGCCGTCGAACGCTCCGCGCTCGAACAGCACACCGCCCGGGTCGGCATGGTCGAAGAAGTGCTCGTGGACGGGCCCTCGAAGACCGACGCTGCGGTGTGGTCGGGCCGCACCCGCCACAACAAGCTTCTGCACTTCGAGCCCGACCGTGCCATGACTGCCGGCGAAACGGTCACCGCGCGCGTGACCGCCGCGGCCCCGCACTGGTTGCGGGGCGACATGATCGAGCGGGTTCGGCCCGCACGCCGACGGCGGGTACGGATCCCCGTCGTAGCGGTTTGACGCGACACCTCGCGCTCGTCGGTCCGACCGCGTCGGGCAAGTCGGCACTCGCGCTCGACCTCGCGCGGGCCGCCGGCGATATCGAGCTCGTCTCACTCGATTCCATGCAGGTCTACCGCGGCCTCGATGTCGGGACCGCCAAGCCCACCTCGCTCGAACGCGCCGAGGTCGTGCACCACCTCATCGACGTGGCCGACCCGTCACAGGAGTGGTCGGTGCAACGCACACAGGCCGGCGCGCGTGCGGTCATCGCCGACATCGAAGCTCGTGGCAAACGAGCGATACTGGTCGGCGGGACGGGCCTGTACGTCCGGGCCGTGGTCGACGACCTCCAGATACCGCCGACCGACGCCGCGCTGCGCGCATCGCTCGATGTCGACGTCCACGACGACGACGGTCTCGCGCTCGCCTACAGCCGCCTCACCGAGCTCGATCCGGTCGCCGCCTCCCGCATGGAACCACGCAACCGGCGACGCATCGTGCGAGCGCTCGAAGTGATCGAGCTCACCGGACGGCAGTTCTCGTCGTTCGGGCCCGGAATCTGCGACTACGCCACGCCGGTGTTGTCGGTCTCGATGCTCGGACTTGACGTGAAACCAGCAACGCTGGCGGTACGGATCGCGCAGCGGTTCGACACGATGCGCGCCCGAGGACTCGTCGACGAAGTTCGCGGTCTCGCACAGATGGACCTGTCCCGCACCGCTCGTGAAGCGATCGGCTACCGCGAAGTGCTCGCCTACCTTTCAGGTGACATTGCGAACCTCGACGACGCGTTCGACGCGGCAGTGCGTCGGACCCGGCGCTTCGCCCGCCGTCAACGGACGTGGTTCGGGCGCGACCCGCGCGTCGACTGGGTTGTGCCCTCGGGCTCACCCGCCGAACTGACCGAGCGGCTCTTGAACGGATGGGGCTGCGCACCAATCGACGCGGCCGCGCCGTGACCGACGTCGCGTTGTCGAAGCTGCACGCCACCGGGAACGACTTCCTCGTCCAAGTCGCGCTCGACCGGACCGAACCCGACCTCGACGCGGTCGTGATCTCGGCGCTGTGCGACCGTCATCGCGGCATCGGCGCCGACGGTCTCATCACGATCGGTCCCGGAGGTGACGGCGCCGACTGCGCGATGACGCTCGTGAACGCCGACGGCGGCCGGGCCGAGATGAGCGGGAACGGGGTCCGCTGTTTGGCGTGGGTCGCGCACAGGGAAGGCTTGTTGCGAGGCGACGAGTTGCTGGTCGACACCGCAGCCGGACGCCGGCAGGTGACGGTCACCCGCGATGCCAGCGGATCGGTGATCGCAGCTGAGGTCGATATGGGGAGGATCACCTTCGAACCGGACCGCATCCCCGTCGATGCTGGGTCCCCGTTCGATCTCGACGCGATCGTCGACACCACGAAATACCACGGAGATGCGGCCGGCATCGGGAACCCGCATCTGGTCCTCCTCGTCGACGATCCTGCGGCGGTTCCCGTCACCGAGCACGGACCCCACCTCGAGCACGACCCACGCTTCCCCCGCCGTGTGAACGTCGAGTTCATCGCGGTGACCGGCGTCGATCGGCTCGCGATGCGGGTCTGGGAACGAGGCGCCGGCGAGACGCAGTCGTGCGGTACGGGTGCGTGCGCGTCGGCCGCGGTCGCCCACCGGCGAGGACTCGTCGGCGAGCACGTCCGGGTCGATGTGCTCGGCGGGACCCTGGCCGTCGCGCTCGGCCCCAGCGTCCGGCTCGGGGGCCCGGTCGTGCACGTGTTCGACGTCGCGATCCCCCGTGAGCCGTTACTGGCCTCGCTGGACCGACCCGCCGGATGAGTCCGCCGCGTGCCCAAACCGGACGCCAGCGTCGCCGACTCACCGCGACCGAAGTCGACCTCGAACGGCTCCGACAACGCGCGTTGCTCGTCGGCGCCGGAACCGGCGCCGAATCGGCCGAGGATGCGGATGCCTCCCTCGAAGAGCTCGCGTTGCTCGCCGATACTGCCGGCGCGGTACCGGTCGAGTCGGTCCTGCAACGCCGCCGCACGCCCGATCCAAAGACCTATGTCGGCAAAGGCAAGGCCGACGAGTTGCGCGAACTCGTCGATGCACGCGACATCGACGTGGTCATCGTCGACGACGAACTCACGCCCGCACAACAGCGCACCCTCGAGACACTGTTCAAAGTCGATGTCGTCGACCGCGTCGCGCTGATTCTCGACATCTTCGCTCAACACGCGACCAGCCAGGACGGCGCAGTACAGGTCGAGCTGGCCCAACTTCGCTATCGCCTGCCGCGCCTGCGCGGTCGCGGCACCCAACTCAGCCAACAAGGCGGTGGCATCGGCACCCGAGGGCCGGGCGAAACCCAGCTCGAGGTCGATCGTCGGCGGCTGCTGCGCCGGATCCAACGGCTCGAACGCGATTTACGCGATCTGGGCGCCACGCGTCAGACCCAACGCAAGGCCCGACGCCGACGCGACCTTCCCACCGTCGCGCTCGTCGGCTACACCAACGCCGGCAAGTCGACGCTGCTCAACCGGCTCACCGACGCGGGCGTGCTCGTCGAAAACCAGCTGTTCTCGACGCTCGATCCGACGACTCGCCGCCTGCGGTTGCCGGGCGGCGAGACGGTGTTGGTGTCGGACACGGTTGGGTTCGTGCGCCGGCTTCCGCATCAGCTCGTCGACGCGTTCCGCTCGACGCTCGAAGAGGTCGTCGACGCCGACCTCTTGGTGCACGTCGCAGACGCCAGCGGACGTGACGCCGAAGGTCGTATCACCGCGGTCGACACCGTCCTGCGCGAAATCGGAGCCGACGACGTGCCGGTCCTGCTTGCGTGGAACAAGTCCGACCTCGTCGACGCCGAGGTGTTGCACGACCGCATGCGTGGACATCCCGGCTCGGTCGCGGTCTCGGCCACGGCCGGCGACGGCATCGGCGACCTCCTCGGAGCGATCGGTGATCGCCTGCGGGCTCGTGCCGGAATCGTCGAATGCTTCGTGCCCTACGACCGCGCCGACGTGCTCGCCGCGCTGCACCGTGCCGGCGAGGTGTTGGTGGAGGTGCACGATGAACTCGGCACCCGAGTGCGAGCCCGCCTGCCCGAGCGCGAGACCGGTCATTTCGCCGAGTTCGTGCGGGACTAAGCCGTTAGTCTCGAGGCGCTATGGTCGCCGATCCCGTCGCGGGTTTTGTCCCACCGCCCTATCCGTACGACCGACTGCGCGCGCTGGAACGCCTCGCCGACAGCATGCCCGGCGGAGCCGTCGACTGCTCGATCGGCACGCCGTGCGATCCGGTGCCCGAAGTCGCGGCGAAAGCCGCGGAGGCGGCGCTGTCGAGCTCGATGGGTTACCCGGCATCGGCCGGGAGTCCCGCGTTGCGCGAAGCGGCGGCCGAATGGATCGCCCGTCGCTACGGCGTCACCGTCGACGCGGCGCAGGTCGGCGCATGCGTCGGCACCAAGGAACTCGTCGCCGCGCTCGCGCACCTGCTCCGGCTGCGGAACCCGCAACGCGACACTGTGCTGTATCCGGCAATCGCATATCCCAGCTACGAGATGGGCGCAGTGCTCGCCGGCTGCCGGGCGGTGCCCGTGCCCCTCGATAGCGAATGGCATCTCGATCTCGACGCGGTCGCCGACGCCGACGCCGAACGCGCACTGCTGTTGTGGGTGAACGAGCCCGGCAACCCGTCATCGTCGGCGGCGGACTCGTTCCATCTCGCCGACGTCGCAGGGTGGGCACGGGCGCGGGGCATCGTCGTCGCAAGTGACGAGTGCTACACCGAGTTCGCGCCGCAGGCGGCGACGATTCTCGCCAGCGGCACCGACGGTGTGCTCGCGATGCACAGCCTCTCCAAGCGCTCCAACCTGGCCGGCATGCGCGTCGGCTTCTACGCCGGCGATCCCGACCTCGTGTCGTATCTCGTCGAGACGCGCAAACATGCAGGATTGATGGTGCCGGTACCGATGCAAGCAGCCGCGGCGGCAGCGTTGGGCGACGACACCCATGTCGGCGAACAGCGCGCCCGTTACCAGGATCGGCGATCGCTTTGCGTCGAAGCGCTCGCAGGGGTCGGTCTCGTACACGACGGCGGACCATGCCTGTTCTACCTGTGGTTACGTCACGTGGACGGCATCGACGACGGCTGGGAGATCGCCGCGCAGCTCGCGCAGGCCGCCGGCCTGTTGGTCGCGCCCGGAGATCTGTACGGCCCGTCCGGCGCCGATCACGTTCGCGTCGCGCTCGTCCAGCCCCGGGACCGATTCGAGCTCGCGTTCGACCGTCTCGGTCGTACGCCGACCTGATTTCATTGACGAGGAGAACCGGTGAACGATCTCGAGAAGACGATCACGCAGCTCTGGGAGGCGGGCGACGACTGGCGTGAGGTCATGTCGGTCGCGCACGCGCACGACGCGGTGCGCTCGGCAATCGGGATGCTCGATCGCGGTGAGGTGCGGGTCGCCGAGATCGGCGATGACGTGACGGTCAACGAGTGGTTGAAGCTGGCAATACTCATGTGGTTCCGCGTTCAGGAAATGCAGATCATCGAGGCCGGTCCGTTCGAGTATGTCGACAAGCTGCCTCTGAAAAAGGGCTACCAGGCTGCCGGCGTGCGAGTCGTGCCCGGCGCCTCCGCCCGGTTCGGCGCCTACCTCGCTCCGACGGTGATCATGATGCCCTGCTATGTGAACATCGGCGCGTACGTCGACGAAGGCACGCTGATCGACACGTGGGCAACGGTTGCGTCGTGCGCGCAGATCGGCAAGCGCGTCCACCTCTCGGGCGGTGTCGGTATCGGCGGTGTGCTCGAGCCGCCGGAAGCGGTCCCGGTCGTGGTGGAGGACGACTGCTTCATCGGCTCACGGTGCATGATCGTGAACGGAGCACGCGTCCGGCGCGGAGCGAAGCTCGGCGCCGGTCTGATCTTCACATCGAACACGCCGGTCGTCGACTCCGACACCGGCCGAGAAGTGGCGCGGGGCGTCATTCCCGAACGTTCGGTGGTCGTCCAGGGCACACGCATGAAGGTGTTCGCCGGTGGCACGTTCGGGCTTCCCTGTGCGTTGATCCTGCGCACACTCGCCGAGGGTGAAGAGCACGACAAGCTCAAACTCAACGCCCTCCTGCGCGAGCACGACATCGTGTCGTGACCGATCTGCTCGCGTTGACCGAGCAATTGTGCGCCGTCCCTTCGGTGAGTGGTTCCGAAGCTGCGCTCTGCGGACTGGTCGAAGCGCGGCTGCGAGAGCGCGCGCCGAATCTCGAGGTCGCGCGGCTGGGCGCCAACGTCGTCGCACGTACGCGACGCGGCGCCGCGCAACGGATAGTGCTCGGCGGTCATCTCGACACGGTGCCGGCCAGCGACAACCTCACTCCTCGCCGCGACGGCGAAACCTTGCACGGACTGGGCTCGGCAGACATGAAAGGCGGGCTGGCCGTGATGTTGGAGCTCGCCGAGTTCGTGGCGGGCGGGTCGGGGAGTCGTGACGTCACCTTCGTGTTCTACGACGGTGAGGAAGTCACCGACGAACACAACGGGCTGCGACGCCTGTTCGCCGAGCGCGCCGATCTCGTTTCGGGAGATCTTGCGATCCTGCTCGAACCGACCGGCGGCTGGATCGAAGCCGGATGCCAGGGAACGATCCACGCCCAGGTGACCTTCCACGGCGCACGTGCCCATTCGGCTCGGCCGTGGATGGGCGTGAACGCCGTGCACCGAGCTGCGCCGATGCTCGCTCGGGTCGCCGCGTTCGAAGCGCCGACCGTCACGGTCGACGGCCTCGCATACCGGGAGTCGCTGCAGGTCGTGCGCATCGCGGCGGGGATTGCCAACAACGTCGTCCCGGACCGGTGCGAGATTGTCGTCAACCGTCGCTACGCGCCCGTGTGTTCGTTCGTCGAGGCGCAGGCGCACACGCGTGCGCTGTTCGACGACGCCGACGAGGTCGAGATCATCAGCGCCTCCGCGGCGGCCGCGCCGAACCTCACCCATCCGCTGATTGGCGAGCTGATCGGCGCAGGTCATCTGCGGGTGCGACCGAAACTCGGATGGACCGACGTAGCCCGCTTCACCCAGCACGGCGTCGCCGCGGTCAACTTCGGTCCCGGTAATCCCGAACTCGCCCACACGGCCGACGAACGCGTCGAGCGAACCGACCTCGAGCACTGCCTGCGCGTGCTGTCGAAGTTCGTCGCCGGCTGAACCGACCGGCGGTTAGATCCGCCGCAGGAGCGTGACGACCTTGCCGTAGATCCGGACGTCGTTCGGTTCGAAGACGAGATCTTCCATCGCCTCGTTGGCCGGACGCAGCACAATCTTGTTGCGCTTGCGCAAGAACGTCTTGACGGTCGCCTCTTCGCCGGGAATGCCCGCCACGACGATGTCGCCCGCGTCAGCGTCAGGCTGCACGCGTACGACGACGAAGTCGCCGTCGAAGATGCCCGCGTCGATCATCGACTCGCCGCGTACCCGCAGCATGAACAGCTCACCGTCGCCGGTCAGGTCTTCGGGTACCGCCATCAGCTCTTCGACCTGCTCAGCGGCAAGCACACCGGTGCCAGCTGCAACGTCGCCGACAAGGGGAATATGGCGCACCGGCCGTCGTTCCGCGGCGGAACCGGTGCTGGGCTCGAGGGTCACCTCGATCGCCCGCGGCTTGCTCGGATCGCGGTGCAGATAGCCCTTGTCCTGGAGCGCGGCGAGATGGGCATGGACGGTCGACGGGGACGAAAGCCCGACCGCCTCGCCGATCTCCCGGACGCTCGGCGGGTACCCGCGTTGGCGGACCTCAGCGTCGATGAATTCGAGGACCTGCCGCTGGCGGGTCGTGAGCGGACCCCCGGCGACAGACACGGCGGCGGGGCTGGGGGCGGGGCTGGGGGCGGG
>Ga0182024_10010058_pt1 | contig 19380 bp, 11 predicted proteins | sample P32metaG_FD_120480 | JGI IMG/M metagenome (GOLD analysis project Ga0182024, IMG submission 120480) | Permafrost microbial communities from Stordalen Mire, Sweden - P3-2 metaG (Illumina Assembly) | ecosystem: Environmental > Terrestrial > Soil > Wetlands > Permafrost | place: Sweden: Stordalen... | reverse complement strand
GCTCTTCTGTGAACCGCCCCTTCTTCATTTCAGAATCTCCTTTCGTCGCTTCTTCTACTGCGCCGACCTGAAGATCCTCAAGTGTAACTGGTCTAAATTATCGAGAGCAGGTCAGAGGCATACGAAGTCCTGTGCGAAGAGTTCACTGCGTTCGTGAAAGAAGTGCGGTTAGAGGAGAAGGACAATTGGTTCCTTCAAGGAGTGCGAGAGATCGTTACCGCACTTATGGCAAATTTATCCTGTACTCAAGCTGCCTCAGAGGAGCTTGATGCAGCTTTGCGCAACGTTAATAAAATAACTCGTATGCGCCAGACTAGCTTTGCTTCTTCTGCCTAACTTTTCCCATCCAGTGATGCTGCTCCACGTGCGTTCAGGCTAAGCACGGGCCTTCGGCGCTTCACGCACGCCATTCACTGCTATCCTGTCGGGTATGGCTGGACGTGCGCTGCCTAAATTCGCCGCCGCGACGCTGGCATTTTCGCTGCTTGCCCAGGACGGGGGAAGCCTGGCGGAACAGTATCGGGAAGTGGCCAACCGGCTGATTAACGCCGCGCTGGCCGATCAAGGCGGCATGGAGAAGCTGACGTTTCTTTGCGACCGGATCGGGAACCGGCTGAGCGGATCGGCCGCGCTCGAACAGGCCGTCGAATGGGCGGCCGCGCAGATGAGGACGGACGGTCTGGTCAATGTCGTTACGCCACGGGTCCGGGTTCCGCATTGGGTGCGCGGCAGCGAGAGCGCCGCAGTGGTGGGTCCCGTGAACCGGCCCTTGAGCATCCTGGGCCTGGGCGGCAGCGTCAGCACGCCGAAGCGGGGCGTCACGGCCGAGGTGGTGCCGGTTTCGAGTTTCGAGGATCTGGCTAAGAAAGGCCGGAGCACGGTTCAAGGAAAGATCGTGCTCTTCAACGTGCCTTACGAGAGTTATGCCCGCACGATGGTCTATCGCACGGCGGGTCCATCGCGGGCGGCGCGGCTGGGCGCGGTCGCGGCTCTGGTGCGCTCCATTACGCCGGTCAGCATTCAATCGCCCCACACCGGCATGCTCGAATATGCCGAAGGCTCGCCGAGAATTCCGGCCGCTGCAGTGACCATAGAAGATACGCTGCTGATCCAGCGGCTGGTGGACGCGGGGAACACAGTTACGGTCCATTTGGAGATGGAAGCGCACACGCTGCCGGACGCCGACTCGGCCAATGTCATTGGCGAGCTTCCGGGCCGGGAGAAGCCGGAAGAGGTGGTGGTCATCGGCGGTCACCTGGATTCCTGGGACGTCGGCGCGGGAGCACAAGACGACGGCACGGGCTGCATTACGGCTTTAGAAGCCGCATACTTGATTTCCAAATTGGGGCTGCATCCCCGGCGCACGCTGCGCGTGGCGTTCTGGACGAATGAGGAGAACGGCGGAATGGGCGGCCAGGCCTATCGCGAGTGGGTTGGGGATGCGGTCAGAAACCACGTCGCGGCGATCGAGATGGACGGCGGCGCCGAACGGCCGCTCGGATTCGGGCTGACCTCCAATGGCGATATGCAAACCATGTTGAGCAGGGCGAGTGAAATCGGGAGCCTGCTGCGAAGGGTGGACGCGGGCTCGGTGCAGTCGGGCGGCGGCGGGGCCGATATTGCTCCCTTGATGCGGGACGGCGTTCCCGGATTCGCGGTCCGGACGGTAGGCACGCGCTACTTCGAATGGCACCATACCCGCGCCGATACAGTGGATAAGGTCAATCTGGAAGATCTGCGCGCCAACATCGCGGCTATGGCCGTGATGGCTTACGTGCTCGCGGACATGCCTGAGTCCTTGCGCCAGATGCCTGCGTCGACGCGCTAGCTGGGCTAACGTAGAGTCTCATCCTGGCCGATTATCTGCTCGCAGCAGAAATGGCATCCCTACGTGTCGAACTTGCCGGATTGGTGCTGATCGCGCTTGTTCCGATCAGCGCGCAAAATACAGTTTCGCTGCCGGCGCCCTACGCGACACCCTCCGTTTTCAGATTCCCGAAGATCATTGCCAGGCCCGACACTGCAAAGCTGCGATTACCCCAGGGGTTTGTGATCGAAGAGTTCGCGACCGGATTCCGGAGAGCGCGTTTCATGACGCTGGGTCTAGGCGGCGAAATTCTGCTCGCCGACAGCAACGCCGCGAATGCCAAGCCCGAAGGCGGCGCCGTCTACATCATTAGCCCCACCGAGCGAAAGACACTGGTCTCGCACCTGGACCGGCCGTACGGCTTGGCTTTTTGGGAAAAGTATCTATATATAGCCGAAGCCGAGTCGATCAAGCGATACCCCTACGACCCAAAATTGCGATGCGTGGGCGTGGGGCAGGAGGTCCTCTCTTTAAAGGGCCTGGGTAACTTCCATTGGACCCGCACGCTGCTGTTCGACCAGCGCGGCGCCAAGCTCTACCTGGCGATGGGCTCTGGTTCAAATGATACGATTGGCGAAGATTCCCGCCGCGCCGCGATCTCCCGCATGAACCCGGACGGTTCCGGCTACGAATTGTTCGCGTCCGGCCTACGGAATCCGGTTGGTTTGCGCTGGTATCCGGGTACCGATGTGTTGTGGGCCTCGGTTCAGGAGCGGGACAGTCTGGGCGACGATCTGGTGCCGGACTTTCTTACGCATGTTGATCCCAACGGTTTTTACGGCTGGCCGTACGCCTATATTGGTCCGCACCCGGACCCAATCAACTCGGGAGTCAACTTAGCGGAGCACCTGCTCCGGCACCCCCAGGCCGTCGAGCAAGCTCCGAAGATCCCTTCCTTGGTGGCGTCGACCATCGCGCCCGATGTGATTCTGGGCGGACATGTTGCGGTACTAGACTTTACGTTCTACGAAGGCCATCAGTTTCCCGAGGAGTATCGCGGCGGAGCATTCCTGGCGTTTCACGGCTCCACCAACCGCTCCAAGTACGTGGGTTATTCGGTTGCCTTCATTCCCTTTAAGAACGGCAAGCCCGCCGGACCGCCGCGAGAGTTCCTGACCGGCTGGATGCTTTCCCCGGATAACGATGAGGTTTGGGGCCGTCCGGTGGGCCTGCTGGAACTGCCCGATGGTAGCTTGCTGGTGTCCGACGATGCCGGAAATAAGGTCTGGCGCATCCGTTATGCGAAATGAGTCCTATAGTACTTCTGCCGCAAATTTGGTACAAAATCGTCAATAGGCGTTTCCAAACCCAGGGCGTTAAATGGGCGTGTAGCCCCCAAACGCCATGAAGCCACAACGCTATAAGAACACATATAAACTGTCCCCCATCCAGGAGGGAATGCTGTTCCACCATCTCAATGCCCAGAACTCGGGCGTTGATATTGAGCAGATCGTATGTACTCTTTCCGAGCCGATTCAGATCGAGCCGCTGAAGTCCGCATGGCGTCAGATCGTGGACCGTCACGACGTACTCAAAACCTGTTTCCAATGGCAGGATCGGGACGAGCCGTGTCAACACGTCCATCGGACAGTAGAGCCGCCGTTCGACGTTACCGACATGAGCCAGCTATCCCCGTCCACACAACAACATGAATTGCAACAATGGCTGCATCACGACCGGATCACGGGCTTCCAGTTGAACGAGGCCCCTTTGTTCCGGTTGAACCTGTTTCGCATGGCTGAAAATGAGTGGACTCTGGTGTGGACGCTGCATCACGCCATTCTGGATGGGCGCTCGTTTCCGATCGTTCTGTCGGAAGTGTTTCGCACCTACGACGCGCAACTGCGTGGCGAGGGCGTGGATCTTCCCGCAGTCCGCCCTTATTCCGATTACATCGAGTTCTTAAGTTCGGTCGATGTTTCGCAGGCTGAGAGATATTGGCGCGGGGTGCTCAAGGATTTCGCCGGCGCGACACCTTTGGGGGCTCTCGAAGAGCGTGGCGGTGGAGAAGGTCACGCAGAGGAACACCTGCAGCTTTCCGCCTCGGCCAGCAAGGCGCTCGCGGAATTAGCCAGCCGGGAACGCTTCACCGTCAACAATGCGGTGCAGGCGGCCTGGGCCGTGGTATTGAGCCGGTATAGCGGAACCTCCGACATCGTTTTCGGGTCCACGCGGGCCTGCCGCGGATTCCTCCCCCGGGCAGGCTCCATGGTGGGAACCTTCATCAACACGCTGCCGGTTCGAGTGAAGGTCCAAAGCGAGCACTCCATCTTCGAACTGCTACGCCAGATCCGTGCGAGCCAAATCGAAGTGCGGGACTATGAGCATACCCCGCTCACGCGGATTCAATCCTGGAGCGAGCTCGCGCCGGGAAGCTCTTTGTTCGAGAGCATTTTGGTATTTGATTATGCGCCGTTGAACGATCAGATGAAATCGTCCTATTTGAAATGGGACACCCGCCAGGTTCACCTGCGCGAGCACACCAATTTTCCCATCACCCTGTACGCAAATTCCGATCCCGAGCTGACGCTTCGGATCGCATATGACCGGAGCCGCTTCGGCCAAGCCAACATTCAACGGGCGCTGGTGCACCTGAGAACAATTCTGGAAGAATTGGCGACCGGCGCCGATCAAAAAACCAGCCAGTTACCGATGCTGACCGAAAGCGAACGGCATGAATTGATCGAAGTCTGGAACAATACCGCGACGGATTATCCGCATCACCAGCGGATTCACGATACCATCGAGGCGCAGACCAGACGTACGCCGGATGCAGTGGCGGCCGTGTTTCGCGATGAGAAGATCACGTATAAGGAACTGAATCACCGCGCCGATCAGTTATCCGGTTTCCTGACTGGCTTAGGCGTGAAGCCGCAAAGCCGGGTCGGGATTTACATGCACCGCTCGCTCGACATGTTGGTGGCCATGCTGGCGGTCTTGAAAGCCGGTGGCGCCTACGTGCCGCTGGATCCGAGCTACCCGGCCGACCGTATCCAGTTCATCGCCGACGACTCTCAAGCGGCGGTGATTCTAACGGAAGAAAGTCTGCGCGCGAAGATTCAGGCGGGCAATACCAAAATCGTTGCCTTGGACAAGGAATGGAACGCGGCCGCAGCCTTGCAACCGGTCCATCCGCCCATGTTCGGCAGCGATCAGGTGGCCTATGTGCTCTACACATCCGGCTCCACCGGCAAGCCCAAAGGCGTGATGGTCACGCATCGCAACGTGATGAACTTCTTCGCCGGGATGGATCAGAAGCTGGGAACCGCTCCGGGAGTGTGGCTGGCGGCCACCAGTATTTCGTTCGATATTTCGGTTCTCGAGCTGTTCTGGACCTTGAGCCGCGGCTACCGCGTGATCCTGCAAGAAGAAAATAAGAATTTGCCGGAGGCCTCGGCGTTGCAGCGTCGATCGCCGGCACGCCCCCTGGACTTCAGCCTGTTTTACTTCGCGAGCGACGAAAACCAAGGCGCGGCCAAGTACGAATCGCTGCTCGAAGGAGCTAAGTTCGCCGATACACATGGCTTCAGCGCGGTCTGGACTCCGGAACGCCACTTCCATGCTTTCGGCGGACTGTTTCCCAACCCCTCCGTGGTGAGCGCCGCGCTCGCGATGGTCACCAAGAACGTTCAAATCCGGGCCGGCAGCGTGGTGCTGCCTCTGCACGATCCGATCCGCGTGGCCGAGGAATGGGCCGTGGTGGACCAACTCTCGCAAGGCAGAGCGGGTGTGTCGTTTGCCTCCGGCTGGCATGACCGGGATTTTGTGCTCGCGCCCGACGACTACCAGGATCGCAAGAAAGTTATGACCCGCGATCTCGAACAGGTTCGCGCATTATGGCGCGGCGAGAAGATCACCCGCCGAAGCGGTTCGGGCCAGGACGTCCAGATTAGTGTTTGTCCGCGTCCGGTGCAACCGGAACTCCCGGTATGGATCACGGCTGGCGGCGATCCGAATACGTTCCGCCTGGCCGGCGAAACGGGTGCCAACCTGCTCACCCACTTGCTCGGGCAGAGCGTGGATGATCTCAAGGAAAAAATCACACGCTACCGCAAGGCGATCCAGGAAAAGGGCGGGATTGGGCACGTCACGCTGATGCTTCACACCTTCGTGGGAAATTCCCAGGAAGATGTCGCAAAAACGGTTCGCGGGCCGCTCTGCAATTATCTGAAAAGCTCGGTGGACTTGATGAAGCAGGTAGCGCGCGGCTTGGGCGAGGAGTTAGGTTCGACGCTGCTCACCGACCACGATCTCACGGCTTTAATCGATCACGGATTTGAACGCTACTACCAGGCCAGCGGATTGTTCGGAACGCCGGAGACCTGTCTCGCCACGATCCAAAAACTTCAGGCTATCGGAGTAGATGAGATCGCCTGTCTGGTAGATTTCGGCATCGATACGCAAACGGTGTTGGCCAATCTCGGCAATCTGCATCGCTTGCTGGAGCTGACCAAGCAACTGCCGGTTCCGCACGGATCTTCGATTCCCGAGCAAATTAATTATCATGAGGTAACGCACCTGCAGTGCACGCCGCCGCTGGCACGCATGCTGGTGGACCACTCGGAGGGACGCAAAGCTCTCGGATCGCTCAACACGCTGCTGGTGGGAGGCGAGGCGCTGCCGCTGGCGCTGGCGCAGGATCTGCTGGAGGCCGGTCCTCACACGCTGTGGAACATGTATGGGCCGACCGAGACCACGATTTGGTCGACCATGGAGCATGTGAAGAAAGGCGTACGCGCTATATCGATCGGGCGGCCGATTGCCAACACAAAACTATTCGTTCTGAACGAAAACCGGCAGCTCCTGCCCGCGGGCGTGGCCGGCGAACTCTATATCGGCGGCGAGAGCGTGGCGCGCGGCTACTGGAACCGGCCTGAACTCACGGCCGAGCGCTTCATCGAAATCACCGTGGACAAGAAAGTGGAGCGCGTGTATCGCACCGGCGATCTGGTTCGCTACCTCTCCGACGGCCGCTTGGAATTCCTCGGCCGGGTGGATAACCAAGTGAAGGTTCGAGGTCATCGGATCGAACTGGGCGAGATCGAAAGCGTGCTGTGCGCTCATCCCCAGATCGAACAGGCGATCGTCGCGGCCACCGAAGATGCGAGCGGCGACCAAACTTTGGCGGCGTATGTAGTGTCTGCCGGCGGCGACGCTCCGACCACTCATGATCTGCGAAGTTTTCTCGGCGAGAAACTGCCGGCGGCCATGGTTCCCAGCGCATTCGTTCCGCTGGCTGCTCTTCCGCTCACGCCTAACAACAAGGTGGATCGGAAGAGCTTGCCTAAACCGCAAGTCGCCTGCAGCGCCGAAATACAAAATAAAATTCAGCCGCGAGTAAAGCCAGCCGATGAGTTGGAGGCAAAGCTCGCCGAGGTCTGGTGTTCGATCTTGGATGTGCCCACGGTCGGCGTGGAAGACAATTTCTTCGAGATGGGCGGCCACTCGCTGAAGGCAGTGCGGCTGTTTTCGGCGATCAAGAGCAAATTCAAAGTCGAGCTGCCGCTAGCGACACTGTTGCACAGCCCCACGGTGCGCAGCATCGCCCGGACAATGCGCGATTCCAACGTTCAGGAAGAACAGCGCTCCGCTGTCGTGGCGCTGCAGCCCAAGGGCACCAAACCGGCGATGTTTTGCATCGGCGCGCTGGACGGCGAATTGATTCTGTTCCGAAAACTAATTGCCGAATTGGGAGACGATCAACCGGTCTACGGCTTGCAGCCCTCGAACTTAAAACACGATCCAGCCATGCTTCTGGACGTCAAGAAAATAGCCGGGTATTACATTGAAGAATTGCACGCCGCCAACCACGAGCGGCCCCATTGTCTGATTGGCTATTCCTTCGGCGGCCTGGTGGCGCTCGAGATGGCGCAGCAGCTGCGCGCTAAGGGCATCGAAGTGCCGGCGACGGTTTTAATCGACACGCACTACTTCGCCGGCTGCAGGCGCAATGAAGGCTTGGGCGAACGCCTGCACCGGTACAAATATCACCTGCAGGAAGCATGCAAGAGTCCGGCTGGGATAGGCCATCTGACTGATCGCATGAAACACGCCAGCCGCAGCGTGGTGTACCGGGCCGCATCGAATAAGGCTCTGGGCGGGGCTTTCGAAGTCGAGGCGGACATCTCCAAGATTCAGCAGTGCGCCGGCGATAGTTATCGCGCCAAGCCGTATCCGGGACGCGTTTGCGTACTCAAAGCCTCCGAGCCGCTGCCCTTCTTCGAGGGTGGTCCTAAGATCGGATGGGACCGCATCTTCAACGATAGCGTCAGCATCTACTATGAAATCCCGGGCGATCACGGGACCATCAACACGGAAAAGAACACCGGACTTATGGCGCGGAGGCTGCAGGAATTCCTGAGCGGAGTGGAATCCTGGAGCGTCGCCTCGCCGGTGCTCGATCACATCGCCTCCTAGCCGCTGTAGTGCTGGATTGGCCGCGGCCCGATATGGGTCGCGGTCGCCACGAGACACGCTACTTACGTTTTTGGCTCTTATCTGGGAAAATAGAAGTTAGCCACGATTGCTAACCTCGCCGGCTCGGCCTACCCAAGGAGTGTAAGAAGTGTGGATCGTTAAGATCGCGTTGAATCGCCCGTATACGTTCATCGTCATGGCGCTGCTGATTTTGTTGATCAGCCCCATCGTGATCTCGCGGACGCCCACCGACATCTTTCCCAACGTCAACATTCCCGTCATCGCCGCGTTATGGAACTACCAGGGCCTGAGCGCCGAGGAGATGGCCGACCGCATCACCTCGCCCTTCGAGCGCAACCTTTCGCTGGGCGTCACGGACATGGATCACATCGAATCGCAGACCGTGTCGGGCCGCGGCATCGTGAAAGTGTTCTTCCATCCGGGATCGAACATCAATGTGGCGATCGCCGAGATGACCGCCATGGCGCAATCGGTAGTCCGCCAGTTGCCTCCCGGCGCCGGTCCTCCTTTCATGCTGGTTTTCAGCGCCTCCAGCGTTCCAATTCTTCAACTGGGCCTTTCCGGCGAGGGTCTTTCCGAGCAGCAACTGTTCGACTTCGCCGCCAACTTTGTGCGCCTGTCGCTGTCCACGATTCAGGGCGCAGCGGTTCCGTGGCCGTACGGAGGAAAGCAGCGCCAAGTGATGATCGACGTTCAGCCGGACCTGCTTCAATCCAAGGGTCTGTCGGCGACCGACGTGGTGAATGCCGTCAACAACCAGAATCTGATTCTACCCGTGGGCACTTCCAAGATCGGTCAATTCGAGTACGACGTCGGTATGAACGCCAGCCCCAAGACCGTCCAGGAGCTGAACGACCTGCCAATCAAGGCGGTCGGCAATACGACCATTTATGTCCGCGACGTCGCTCATGTGCGCGACGGCTACTCGCCCCAAACGAACATCGTGCGGCGCAATGGCCAGCGTGGCGCTCTGCTGCCGGTGATGAAGATTGGTAGCGCCTCAACCCTCGACATCATTCGCGAAGTGCGTGAGAAATTGCCGCAGATCGCCTCCACTCTCCCGCCGGCATTGAAGATTGAACCGATCGCAGACCAGTCCCTGTTCGTGCGGGCGGCAGTGAACGGAGTAGTGCGCGAAGCCATCATCGCGGCCTGCCTGACGGCCATCATGATTCTGCTGTTTCTGGGAAGCTGGCGCAGCACGCTGATTATCGCCATCTCCATTCCGCTCTCGATCCTGACCTCCATCTGCGTGTTGAGCGCCTTGGGCGAAACCATCAACATCATGACGCTGGGCGGCCTGGCGCTGGCGGTCGGCATTCTGGTGGATGACGCCACTGTCACCATCGAGAACATTGACCGGAATTTCGATCAAGGGAAGGATCTGCACACCGGCATCCTGGATGGCGCGGCCCAGATCGCGCTTCCCGCCCTGGTATCCACGCTTTGTATTTGCATCGTGTTTCTGCCGATGTTTTTCTTGACTGGCGTTGCGCGCTACCTGTTTATTCCACTGGCGGAAGCCGTGGTGTTCGCGATGCTCGCGTCTTACGTTTTGTCGCGCACCCTGGTTCCCACGCTGGCCATGTATCTGCTGAAGGCGGGCGGGCATCACGCGGGCGAGCCGCCGGCTTGGAATCTTGCGGCCAGGTTTCAACGCGGCTTTGAGCGCGGCTTTGAGTCGATCCGCGAAGCTTACCGCCGTACGTTGGCCACCTGCATTCGCGATCGGGCGGTCTTCATTCCCGGATTTCTGGTTGTTTGCGGTGCCATTTTTCTCCTGTTTCCCTGGCTAGGGCAGGACTTTTTTCCGTCTACTGACGCCGGCCAGTTCAATCTGCACTTCCGCGCCCAAACCGGCACGCGCATCGAGGAGACAGCGCGGTTGGCGGACCTGATTGAAGCTTCCATGCGCCAGATTATTCCGCCCTCGGAACTGTCCAGCATCATCGATAACATCGGCCTGCCGTACAGCTCCATCAACATGACCTACAGCACGTCGGCGCCGATCGGCACCATGGACGCCGATGTCATGGTTAGCTTAAAGCCCGGCCATCGCCCCAGCAGCGAATACATTCGCGAGATTCGAGAGCGCTTGCCGCGCCAGTTTCCCGGCGTCACCTTCTATCTTTTGCCATCGGATATGATCAGCCAGATTCTCAACTTCGGACTGCCGGCGCCCATCGATGTTCAGATTTCCGGCCCGAATATCGAGGCCAACCGGGCGTTTGCGATCAACCTGCTCGGCCAGCTGCGCGGAGTGTCTGGCGCGGTGGATCTTCGCGTTCACCAACTCTTCGATCAGCCAAAAATCGAGATCGCGGTCAATCGCACGAAGGCTCTGGAGAGCGGCTTCACACAGCTCAATGTCGCGAGCAATGTGCTGGTTTCCCTCAGCGGCAGCTTCCAAACCGCTCCTTCGTACTGGCTGGATCCGCGCAACGGCGTGACCTACAACGTAGTGACGCAGGCGCCGCAGTATACCATCGAGTCGCTGGGCGATTTGGAAAATATCCCCATCACCACGGACGGCAAGCATCGTGCGCAGATCCTGGGCGACGTGGTGGACACCGGCCGCGCCGTGGAAATGCCGCTGGTCTCGCATTACGACGTGGCTCGCGCCATCGATATCTTCGGCTCCGTGCAGGATCGCGACCTGGGAGCGGTCGCAACAGACATAAATCGGATTGTGGATGCGAATCGAAGGAAGCTTCCGCGCGGGTCGATCTTGAATGTTCGCGGACAAATTGAAACCATGCGGACCTCTTTCCAGGGTTTGCTGTCGGGCCTGGTCTTGGCTATCGTCCTGGTGTATTTGCTGATCGTCGTGAACTTTCAATCCTGGCTGGACCCGTTCATCATTCTCACGTCCTTGCCCGCCGCCATGGCTGGAATCGTGATGTACCTGTTCATTACGCGCACCACGTTGAGTGTGCCGGCCCTGATGGGCGCAATCATGAGCGTGGGAGTCGCCACGGCCAATAGCATTCTGGTGATCAGCTTCGCCAAAGAGCATCTGGCGGCGCAGGGCGACCCGGTGCTGGCCGCGGTGGAGGCGGGTTTCACCCGTTTCCGTCCGGTTCTGATGACTGCGCTCGCCATGATTATCGGAATGATACCGATGGCGCTCGGGATGGGTGAGGGCGGCGAGCAGAACGCGCCGCTCGGACGCGCCGTCATCGGCGGTTTGATTTTCGCCACGCTGGCCACACTGTTCTTTGTGCCCACGGTATTCAGTTTGTTGCATAGGAAGCGTTTCGCGTTTGATGCTGGAAGAGTAGACTGATGATTGAGAAACGACCCCCCTCCCGCCTCTCGCGGCTGGTAAAAGTAGTTCTTGTTTTCATTTTTTTCGCAGTCATTGCGGCCGCCCTCGTGATTTGGGGCATCGATGCGCGCATCAAGACGGCTGCTGCCGTTCGGCTGGAAACGCAGGGCTTGGCGATCCCGACCGTTGCCGTGATTCATCCCAAATCCGGGTCGCCGCAAAACGAGATTGTTCTGCCGGGAAACATTCAGGCCTTCATCGACTCGCCCATCTACGCGCGCGCGAGCGGATATTTGAAGAAGTGGTATGCCGACATCGGCGCCAACGTCAAGGCCGGCCAGGTGCTCGCCGAGATTGACGCGCCGGAGCTGGACCAGCAGGTCCGTCAGGCCAAGGCCGCTCTGGCGCAAGCGCAAGCGGCGCTCGATCAGACGCTGGCCAATCAGCAACAAGGCAGGGCCAACGAGGAATTGGCTCACGTGACCGCCACTCGCTGGAACAACCTGGCGGGGAAGGGCGTTGTCTCGCGCCAAGAGAACGATCAATATCAGGCCCAGTATCAGGCGCAAGTGGCCAATCTCGACGCGCTCGAAAAAGCCATAGCCGCGGCTCGCAGCAATGTGTCCTCTTCAGAAGCTAACGTTGCGCGTCTTCAAGACATGCAGGCGTATGAGACGGTCAAGGCGCCGTTTGACGGCGTAATCACCGCGCGCAATACCGACGTAGGCGCGCTGATTAATGCGGGAAATGGCGGACCGAGCCAGGAGCTGTTTCACATCGCCGCCGTCTCCAAGCTTCGAGTGTTCGTGAATGTGCCCGAGGCGTACGCTCGTTCCGCGATTGCCGGCGTTCCCGCCGATCTCACGTTGTCCGAATTTCCAGGGCGGCACTTCCGCGGCACGATCGCGCGAACTTCCGAATCCTTCGACGCGGGAACGCGAACGCTGCTAACAGAGGTGGACCTCGATAACGCCGGCGCTACGCTGAAGCCCGGCGCTTATGCGGAAGTGCATCTGACGCTGCCGGCCGCTGTCCGGGCTCTGATCTTGCCGGTGGGCGCGATTTTATTCCGCAGCGAAGGGTTGCGAGCGGCGGTGGTGCGCAACGGCGGCACCGTGGATCTGGTTCCGATTACGCTCGGCAAGGATTATGGCGCGGAGGTCGAAGTTGTCTCCGGTCTCAATCCCGGCGATGCCGTGATCCTGAGCCCGCCCGATTCGATCACGTCTGGCGTGAAAGTTCGTGTAGTCGAGAACGGCCAAACCCCCTGACCGGCCCGGCTGGCTATTTCGATTCCAGAATGAAATTCGGAGCAACGCCCGAAAGCGTCGAGAAGCCGCTGGGGCCTACCGCCGTGAGCCAGCTCGAGCAGCCCTGTACCTTGCCGAGATAGGAGTGCGGATGCACATCCACACGCATCTTCTGCATCTCCAGATGGCCGTATTGCAGTACCGGGAATAGATCCACCACCGGCTCCACCACCTCCTGCACGACATAGGGATTGCGCAAGGCGGTACGCAGAGCTTTCTCCCAACCTGCGTCATCCACGTCGGCGCCCCGGAACGTTTGCTGGTCGGTGCCCTCGTCGTTGGGATGCAACACCAGCTTTTGACGGTGGTGCAGAATGAACTCCGGGAGGTCGACTACTTTTTTGCGAAACTTGGTCTTGGTTTCGTGGACTACCCGCGTCCAGGGTACAAACTCCCGAATCGTCTTTCGTTCGGAAGCCGGGAAACCGGCTGTGATCTCTTCGTCGGTGAGCAGGTCGAAAATCGCCTTCTTCTGCGCCAGCTCCGAGCGAAAGCTATTGACCACGCACACGGCATGCTCGCGGTAAGCCCGCAGCAGCGGATGCGTCAGGTCGAAGCGCACCAGAAACTCCTGGACTTTAATGCGGCGGAAGATCAGGTCGATAGTAAAATCGCCGTGCCGCAGAACATTGTTCCGGTATTCGAGCTGGTCTGGCGAAACAACTTCCACTGGATGGCCTTCGCGCCGGAAAAATCCCGCAATCAGCGCGCTCTCTCCGGACTCGGTGGTTTGGAAAGGCTGTCGGAATTCCAGAATCGCGATATTCGGCTTCTTGTTCTTGCCGCCCCATTCCTTATATGTCTTGAGGACCGCTTGCAGCAAATATTTAGTTCCCGGCAGCTTTTCCAGCTTGTAGCGCTTACGAAACTCCTTCACGGGCGGGGCCTCGTAAAACAGGTCCGAAAGCGCTTCTCCATAAGCGACGCCGGTGGGCGTGTCGGGAATATAGCGCGCAAAGCGAAGCGTGCCGTTATTGAGATGCGTATCGATCAGCGAAGTGACAGCCAGGAATGAATAGCCGGGATCGAGCGCGGCCAGCATCTTCTCGGCCGGTAGAAGCTCCATTCGCGACAACAGCGCCGGGCTCCCAATCGCCATTTTCTCGACTCGCTCCAGAGCGCTCGAGAAGGACGCTACCGCCTTGCCTAAACCCGAGTACTGCCTGCGCGTGATAAAATGCGGACGCAGAACCGGAGAGATCGGTCTTCCACTGACGGCCAAATTGTTCGCCTTCATGCGTTCCTGGAGTTGGTGCGCCCAGGCGAGATCTTTGTATTGATCCCCCTCCAAGATTTTGTGGTAGCGGGCTATTGCCTCGCCCAACTGAGTCATTTTTTCAGGTGCTCTCTCTGTCCTCAGTATCGCAAACCGTTTGCAAAAAGTGAAGTGCGGTAAGGTTATTTTTTACCAATTAACCTTTTATTTTGTTTGCTTTACGGGGAATTTTATCAGTCACGAATGAACTGTCCCAAACCGCCCGCCAGCCCGGTTTTCTAGGGATGCTCGTCCTTCTCTAGCTGGAACGTTATGGAGCCGACCGGAAAACTCATTCGCGCGCGAATTTGTACCGGCAAGGCGCGCGCATCGTCGGTGATCCACACCTGCAAATCCGCTTTGCGCGCAAATAGCACGCCGTTGAAAACGAATGGTTCATAGCGGATGGTGTTGAACGTTCCCATCTTGGTCCTTACTTCTTCGCGCTCCTGCGCTTCCACACGAGCCGACACAACTTTCTTTCCGTCGCTCAGGACCGCTTGCGTACTCTGGCCCGGCTCGAGCTTCAGAGTTCTCAGTTTGTTCAGCCCTGTTAATATGTCCGCGACGCAACCGGGTATTTCCGCTTCCGCGGTCTTGATCACCGAGTTTTTTAGCAGATCGCGCTCCACGTAACTGGCCTTCCTGCGGTTGTAGTCGTAGGTCACTTTCACTTGGCGATGACGCTTCCCCTCCAGCGCGTTGAGATCCGTCGACGTGGTGCAAAACGGCTCTTCCATCTTCACTTGGTAGACGTCCTCGAGCTTGAAGAGTTTGGAAACCAGCCCGCCGGATTGCACTTGCAACTTGGATTGCCACAGCGTCTTGCCGTCCTGCCTGGCCGGTTCAAGACTCAGCTGCGCATCGCCGGCATAAATCAGCCGCCATTCGACGCTGTAGGAGAGCGTCTCCTGCGAAGGAAACGCGGGCGATTCATTGACCGGGGGCTTGGATTGCGAGTGCGATGAAGGAACCGCCAGCACGGCCAGACACGCGCAGATCCAACGCGGGAAGAAACGTCCCGGCATGCATCTAGAGTGTGACAGAATAATTAACCTAGGTGCAAATGCAGGCCGTAGGCTCTCTTCCCATCCTGATAGTCGGAGGCGGAATCGGTGGACTAGCCGCGGCGCTGGCCCTGGCGCAGAAAGGGTTCCGCGTTCAGGTTCTGGAGCAAGCTTCCGAATTCAAAGAAATTGGCGCTGGCATACAGCTTGGGCCGAACGTGTTCCGGATGTTCTCCATCCTCGGCATCACCGACGACGTGCGTCCATTGGCCGTGTTCCCTACCGGCCTGATGGTTCGCGATTGCATCACCGGGGAACAGGTCACTTGCGTTCCTCTTGGCCGTCCGTTCGAAGAACGATTTCACTTCCCCTACGCGCTGATCCATCGTGCCGATCTGCATCGAGGCCTGCTCGAGAGCTGCTCCCGCTCCCCGCGCATCGAGCTCAAGCCATCGCAAAAAGTGGTTGAGATCGACGATCGCGGCGATTCGGTCCGCGTCGCAACCGAACAGGGGCAACGCTATGAAGCAGCGGCGGTGGTGGGCGCCGACGGCCTATGGTCCACGGTGCGAGAGATGTTCGTGAACGATGGCAAGCCGCGCGTATCGGGCCATATCGCCTATCGCGCCGTAATGCCGGTGTCGGAATTTCCTGAGCGGCTGCGCTGGCACGCCATGGTGATCTGGTGCGGCGAAAAAACGCATCTGGTGCATTATCCGCTGCGCGGCGGCGAGCTGTTTAATCTCGTCGCGGTGTTTCATAGCTCCAAATATCAGGAAGGTTGGGACAGCTTCGGCGATCCGGCCGAACTCAATGAGCGATTCGCCATCACGCACGCCGATGTTCGCGGACTTTTGTCGAAAATCGAGACCTGGCGCATGTGGGTGCTCCATGATCGCGAGCCGATCAAGCAGTGGAGCTTCGGCCGCGTGACGTTGCTGGGCGATGCGGCGCATCCCATGCTGCAATACCTGGCGCAAGGCGCGTGCATGGCCATCGAAGACGCGGTCACGCTGGCGCATGAGGTGGACAGATCGGACGGCGACTTCGCGCTGGCCTTTCAACGCTATCAGGAAAGCCGCTATCTTCGAACCGCCCGCGCCCAGATTTACGCACGCTTGTACGGCGAGGTTTATCACGCGTCCGGCGTAGTGCGGGAGCTCCGCAACTCGGTGCTATCGTCGCAGACCCCCGAGCAAGCCTATGAAGGCTTCAGTTGGATTTACGATTACCAGGGCCCGGAATAAAGGCCGCAAGCGGCGCTTAAGCCCTGGCTTGCGCCAAAGCTGGGATCTCTTCGTCCGCGCTCGGCCCGTAGATGCCCGGCACCTTCCCTCCCATCGGCCGCAAGTAAGTCGAAAGCTGCCCGCGGTGATGGACGGAATGGCTGCAGCACAGCCCCGCGTACACAATGCCGGGGAAGTTGAACACTCCGAAGAAGTCGATAGTTCGCAGAAGGTCATCACCCTTGAGGCGCGCTAGCTGCGCAGTCGACTTGGCGATATTTTCGTCGTACCACTTGAGTACGTCGGCGGGCGTCTTGATGCTGGCCGGCATCGATCCGTCGCCGTGCTCGAATTTTCCATTCACAATCGCGTTCAAGAAGAAACATTCGCTGGAAGCGATGTGCCAGGCCAGCTCCAGAGCGCTTTTTGATTTCGGATCTGGTTTCCAACCGCTCTTGTCGGCCGGAATGGCCTCGATCACCCGTCGAGTGGTTTTGTGCTCGTTCCGGATCTGCGGAAGATAGACATCGTTAAGGAGAAAGGTAGCCTGTTCTGAAGTCATACCCGGAATCTAGCACGGACCGCCGGGAAGCGCCAGGGGTTATCATCTCCGTAGGAGGAACTCAATGGCACTGTCGGCGAGAAACCAATTGCCCGGTGTTGTGCAAGAGATCCACGTGGGAGAGGTCATGGCGCGCGTTGTCGTAAAAGTCGGGGACAACCTGATAGAGAGCGTCATTACCAGAACCAGCGTTGAAGAGCTGCGCCTTGAAAAGGGCGACGCCGTCCGCGTGGTGGTTAAATCGACCGAAGTGATGATCCAGAAGGACTAGCCCGGCGCGCCGCCCCTCATTTGCATCGGTCCGCGAGCTTAGCCTTCTCACGATACTTATCGTGGCAATTCGCGCAGGCTGTGGACAGAGTATCGGCGGCCATCAAGATGTTGTCCTGATTTTTGGACTGCGCCGCCTTGTAAGCCGTCATGCCCGCCTCGCGAAGGCCTTGAACGAACTTCGCCCAATCCGGATTTTTGAGCGGAACATCCAAACCGTTTGAGCACTTGCGTCCCGGAAGGATCAGCAGGTTCGCGGCCTCGGCGATCGCCAAGCCGCTGTTCTCCACTGCTTCCCACTTTCCATACGAGTTGGCTAGCGGATTTGTTGCGGTGGAGGGATCCTGGGCCGGCTTCACATCGGCCGGATTCTCACTTTGCGCGGCGAAAATCACATTTGAGCTCGGATACAGGATGCCTTTCATCAACTGCGCTAGGGTAGCGTAGACTTGAGGCGCGGCCGCCGGGGCTGCTCTCCGCGCCGTTGCTGGACTCTGCGCGGGCGCTTGAGCTTTCGACAATCCAACGGCGAGCGTGGATATTCCGATCCACGTGAGTACCGCGAACAAGATCCTGCGGATTCGAACGTTGCGCTTGGGCTTTGGCATCTTTGATTTGACTCCGTCCAAGCCAGTTAGTATACAGCGAGTGAACCCGGCGCTGAAAGGGCGAACAAAACCCTCTGCGCCGCAGACCGGTTAAGAACATTTCATCCGCCAGGACAATGCAAAGACTTTAGAGCCGCAGGTTCATTTCGCAGTTATTCTAGTGTGGACGATACTCTTTGCCCCCGCCCGTGTTCCTACAAGAGTGGAATCGAAACCGCGAGGTAAATCCATGAAGATCTCCTTACTGCCGGTAATCGCGGCTGCCTTGATCGCCGGGACCGCGTTTGGTCAAACCCCGACTCCAACTCCGGTAATGACCAGCCGCGCGGCCGCGCGCTTTCTCGATCAAGCCACCTGGGGGGCAACGCCCGCCGCCATCGCTCAATTCCAACAGATAGGCATTGCGAACTGGCTGACCGCACAATTCGTGGCGAATACGTCGGATCTTCCTGATCAACCGATCCTCACGGCCGACGGTAAGAACAACACCAGTTTGGCTCCGGTCAACGCCGCGTTTTACCAGAACGCCGTCACTGGACAGGATCAGTTGCGCCAACGCGTGGCTTTTGCGCTGAGCCAGATCTGGGTCGTCTCACAGCAGTCCGGAGTGACGTTCGCATATGCCTATCCGCCGTATTGGAGAATCTTCCGCGACAACGCATTCGGAAACTATCGCGATTTAATCAAAGCCGTCACCCTGAGTCCTGCCATGGGCCGTTACCTGAACATGGCGAATAACAATAAGGGCAACCCGGCCAAGGGCACCGCCGCGAATGAAAATTACGCTCGCGAGCTGATGCAGTTGTTCACGCTCGGGCTGGATAAACTCAATCCCGACGGCAGCCTCATGCTCGATCAGAACAACAATCCGATCCCGACCTATGATCAGACGGTTGTGACCAATATGGCCAAAGTTCTGACCGGCTGGACTTATCCAACCGCGCCCGGCGCAACGGCCAAGGCCAACAACCCTCAATATTTCTTTGGACAGATGTTCGCCGTCCCGGCCGAGCACGACACCAGTTTGAAAACTATTTTCGACAACATCGTGATTCCCGCCAACCAGACCCCGCAAGACGACCTCGACGCCCTGCTGAATGCCCTGATTTCGCGGCCTACCATGGCGCCTTTCATCAGCAAGCAATTAATTGAGCACTTAGTAACCAGCAACCCGAGCCCCGCCTACATCCAGCGCGTGTCGATCGTTTTTCTGGACGACGGCAATGGGGTGGTGGGGAATCTCCAAGCGGTGATCACCGCGATCCTCACGGATCCGGAGGCGCGCGCGGGCGACGACCCGAATGCCACCGTCAGTCCCAACTTCGGCCACATGCGGGAACCGATTCTGTTCATGACCAATGTGCTGCGCGGTCTCAACGCGACGCTGAGCGCCACCAGCACCATCAACGGCTATGCCTCCGAGCTCGGCGAAAACCTGTTCAACGCTCCCAGCGTCTTTAGTTATTTCTCGCCGCAGTATCGTACCGAAAAGGGATTGCTTGGCCCCGAGTTTCAGCTGTACTCCACCCAGACCGCGTCTCAGCGCGCCAACATCGTTAACTCGATCGT
>Ga0182024_10010057_pt1 | contig 19381 bp, 15 predicted proteins | sample P32metaG_FD_120480 | JGI IMG/M metagenome (GOLD analysis project Ga0182024, IMG submission 120480) | Permafrost microbial communities from Stordalen Mire, Sweden - P3-2 metaG (Illumina Assembly) | ecosystem: Environmental > Terrestrial > Soil > Wetlands > Permafrost | place: Sweden: Stordalen... | reverse complement strand
GGAGGAATGGACGATCGAAACCCGAATACCGCCGTTGATCCGGGGCGTATCGAGCGACACCGTCTCATTGTGGCGCCGGACCCGAAGATCGACATACGACGAGCCGAGCTGCAGATTGCGCAGCATGACTTCGTCGAGAAAAGCTGGCAGCCGGGGATTGCTCAGCCTGATTTCGTTCGTGAACGGATCGAATTCGAGACCAAGAGAGGCTTGCAGGAGCGCAAACGGGCTCGCGGCGGCCCAGGCCTGCGGCGCACAGGCGACTGGATAGAGCGTCGGACCATGGCCATGCTGGCGCTGGAACCCGCAGAACAGTTCCGGGAGCCGCCGATGGTCCATATACGTGCCGGCATGGAACAGACCTTCGAACAGCCTCTCGATCGGCTGCTTCAGTCCGTAACGCGCGAACCCGAGCGCGATCAGCGCATTGTCGTGGGGCCAGATCGAGCCGTTGTGGTACGACATCGGATTGTAGCGGGCTTCGCCCTGCGCCACGGTGCGAATGCCCCAGCCTGAGAAGAAGTTCGGCCGCAGCAGTCCCTTGGCGACGAGCGCGGCGCGCTCGGGTGTGCCAATGCCGGTGAACAGCACCTGTCCCGCATTGGACGTACGCACGCGGCAGGGCTCCTTGGCGCCGTCGAGCGCAAGCGCATAAGTTTCGATTTCTGGGCACCAGAACGCGGCCTCGAATCGCTCGGCGAGTGTTGTTGCTTCCGCATCGAGCTTCACAGCCTCGACCTCGCGTCCGATGCGCAGCGCGCATTGCGCCGCCATGCGCTTGGCGGCGTAGACATAGCCCTGCACCTCGGCCAGCGCGATTGCGCCCTCCGCCAATCGTCCGTCAGCGTGGAAAATCGCGTCCTGCGAGTCCTTCCAGCCCTGATTGGCAAGGCCCTGGTCGCTGGCGCGCATGTACTCGACGAAACCGTCGCCGTCGGGATCGCCGGGACCGTCAATCCATCCCAGGGCTGATTCGATCGCGGGCCATAAAGCCGCGATCGCCTCGGTATCGCCGGTGCGTTCCAGATAAAGTCCCGCGAGCAGGACGAATAACGGCGTGGAATCGACGCTCCCGTAATAAAGTCCGAACGGCACTTCGCGCAGCGCTGCCATCTCGCCGCCGCGCATCTCATGGAGAATTTTTCCGGGCTCGGCGTCGGCGAGCGGGTCGGTGGTCGTAGCCTGATGGGCGGCGAGCCGCCGCAACACGCCTCGCGCAACGTCGGGGCTCCACCACAGCATTTGTAGCGCCGTGATCAGGCCATCGCGGCCGAACGTGGTCGAGAACCACGGAATCCCCGCATACGGATAGCGGCCCTGTGGCGTGTCGGTCATCAGCATTTCGAGATCGGCCGCCGACCGGCACAGCATCTCGTTGAAAAGCTCGTTCGACGTTTCGACGCTGGTGCGGCCGCGCGTTGCCTTGCGCAACGCGCGGCGCGCCTTGATGAGCGCACCCAAAAACGGCGCCGGGCGCGGCTCCGTTTCATTGCAGCCGGCGGCGAGGAAGATCGGCCGTGACTGGCCCGGGGAGAGGCGGAGATCGTATATCGCGCCGTTCGTCGCCAGCCGTTCTGGCGGCGGATCGAAGGTCAACGTTGTGCGCCGCAATTTGTCGTCGAGGCCGTGATAGTTGAGCAGCACTTGATCGTTGCCGCGCAACCGCGCCGTCGCAGTGCCGCGCCGCTCGCGATGGGTCCCGCGTACCTCGAACAGATCGGCGAAATCGTTCGCGAACAGGATCGATAGGCGCACATCGATCGTCCGGGCGCCGTAATTGCGCACGGCGAGCCGCTGATAGACGGTGTCCTGCCACAGGAAGATCGTGCGCAGGATATGCACGGTATCCTTTTCCAGGACGAGACGCTGATCGGCAAAGACGTCGGGGATGGTGAGATCGACCACGAGCGCCGCGTTGTCGTCGCGTAAGTTGGAGCCGAGCAGTAGCGGCTGCGCCTCGTTCACCAAAAGCTGGAGGCGCGAAAGAAATCGGGTGTCCCGATAGAACAGCCCGTCGGTTCCGCCCGGCGAAGCACCCATGTCGCCGTAGGTGTCGAGCACGATAAAAGTGTCGTTGTGCTTGAGCGAGCGCCGCGGCCGAGACGCGGATTGCGTGGCCGCGATGTAGAACGAGTCTTCGGCGGGAGCCTCGAACGGAAGCGTCTGCGCGGCGGTTTTGGGGGACATCGCTCTTCGACCTGGCTTTCGGGCTCGGGCGCCTAAGCAGCTTTACTGCTGGCTAATGCTGCTTGGCTTGCGTCGCAAGGATTGCATGTTTGCTGCGTCAAAATGGCATGGATCGAAGCCTTCGTGTTCCAGAAGAGCCGCTCGGTATCCGCGAACGCGCCGGCGGAATCCTCCATGACGGCCGCACAGACATCCTGTGAGGTGAGTCTAGCCACAACAAGGGTCCAGAATAAGAGTTCCGCCAGGATCAACGCGATCTCGCCCTCTTAGGGTCGCCATCAGGCGACCGGAGCGTCGGCTTGTCACAAATTCCAAGCAAAGCCATACTGGCCGTAAGTTGAGCAGACGACACAACAATTCGGCGGATCGACGGGGAACAGTCGGCCGTTGAAGTCACAAGACGAGCTTTTGGGGACGGAAAAACAATGACGGTCGAATCGACGCCGGTCCAGACCGCGGCCGCAGAGTCGTCGGCGGGTCGCTGGGGCCAGCTCGTTTGCGGCGTTTTCTGCATGGTGATGATCGCCAATCTGCAATACGGCTGGACGCTCTTCGTCAATCCGATCGATCAGAAATATCACTGGGGCACGACCGCTATTCAGGTTGCGTTCAGTGTCTTCGTTGCGACCGAGACATGGCTGGTGCCTGTCGAAGGTTGGTTCGTTGACCGTTTCGGTCCGCGCGTGGTCGTGGCGCTCGGCGGCGTTTTCGTCGCTGGCGCATGGACGCTGAATTCCTTCGCGACTTCGCTCTGGGAATTGTATATCGCCGCGGCTTTGTCCGGCGTCGGCGCCGGCGCGGTCTACGGTACGTGCGTGGGTAATGCGCTCAAATGGTTTCCCGACCTGCGCGGCCTCGCCGCCGGACTGACCGCTGCGGGATTCGGCGCCGGCACCGCTGCGACCGTCATCCCTATCCGCGAGATGATACTCGCTTATGGATAGGAGACCGCGTTCCTTTGGTTCGGGCTGGGGCAGGGGCTCATCATTGTGCTGTTGTCGCGTCTGTTGCGCGCGCCGCAGGCCGGTGAAGCGCCAAGGCCCGCGATGCGGCTGACCCATTCGCAGCGCGATTACACGCCGCTCGAAATGCTGAAATCGCCAGTCTTCTGGGTGCTCTATGCAATGTTCGTCATGGTCGCCGCGTCGGGCCTGATGGCGACGGCGCAGATCGCGCCCATCGCCAAGGATTTTGGGCTGGCCGACCAACAGGTGAGCGTCGTCTTCGTTTCCGCCACCACGCTCAGCGCGGCGCTTGTGATCGACAACATCTTGAACGGCCTGGCGCGGCCGTTTTTCGGCTGGATATCCGACGTTATCGGCCGCGAAATCACCCTGGGCATCGTCTTCACGCTTGGGGCTTTTGCCTATTGGGGTCTCGGCGCCTTTGGGCACACCCCGTACATGTTCATACTGCTCGCGGGGTTCATTTTTTTTCACCTGCGGCGAAATCTTCAGTCTGTTTCCCGCGATCGCGACCGATACCTACGGCGCGAAATACGCCACAGCGAATGCGGGCCTGCTCTACACCGCGAAGGGCGCCGCCGTCTGGGTCGTGCCGTTGGCGAGCGTCATCAAGAATTACAGCGGCAGTTGGCATTGGGTCTTTGTGATCGCCGCGATCATGAACCTGACAGTCGCGGCGCTGGCGCTCTTTGTGCTCAAGCCGATGCGGCGGAGGATTACGAGGCAAGGCTGAGACGACCGGCGGAAGATCGCCAGTCGGCGTGTCGAAGGCGGGAGTTATGTGCGAGGGCATACCCCCCCCTTTGCCGTCGGTAAAAGTCTGGAATAATGTATTCCATCGATGCGCTCGAATGCGATCATGCAGAAAACAGGGACGGAAATCGGAGCGGCCACGTTGTCCGAGCGGCGGCTCTCGGTGGACCCGCTGGCGAGCACGGCGCGCTTTAAGGAGCAAGCCTACGCGGCGATCCGGAACGCTATCGCGGCGATGGACGTCTATCGAAACGGCGACGAGATCAGGCTCGACGAACGGCGTCTGGCGCAGGATTTCGGCATCAGCCGCACGCCGGTGCGCGAGGCGATGGCGCAGCTCGAGCGCGAGGGATTCGTCCGTTCGGTGCCACGCCGCGGCATCTACGTGGTGCGCAAGACCAAGCGGGAAGTCGTCGAACTCATCACGGCTTGGGCCGCGCTTGAGGGCATGGCGGCGCGTCTCATTACCGACAATGCCAATGATGCGGAGATTGCAGGGCTGCGGCGCATGTTCGCGACTTTCGAGAACGGCGAGGTACGAGCGCATCTCGACGAATATTCCGACGTCAATATCGAATTCCATCAGGCGATCATTCGCATGAGCCGCAATTCCGTGCTCATCGATCTCGCCGAGAACTTGTTCACGCACATGCGCACGATCCGCAGGAAGACGATCGGCGAGAAAGATCGCGCCGACCGCTCCATCCGCGACCACATGCACATTATCCAAGCGCTCGAGGCGCGCGACACGGCGCGCGCCGAAACGTTGGTACGCGATCACGCGCTCGGTCTTGCCGAACATGTCGAGAAATACGCGGACTATTTGGACTAGAAAAAACGATCGGGAGCATCCCATGGCTGATGCAGCAGTAAAAAAGAAACTCGAAACCACCGGCATAGGTGCAAATGCGGCCAAAGCAGAACAGGAGCTCACGGATGGCTTTCACCTCGTCATCGATGCGCTCAAGCTCAACGGCATCAACACGATCTACGGTGTGCCTGGCATCCCAATCACGGATCTGGGCCGCAAGGCGCAGGCCGCGGGCATGCGCGTTATTTCGTTCCGGCACGAGCAAAACGCGGGCAACGCAGCCGCTATCGCGGGCTTTCTGACGAAAAAACCCGGCATCTGCCTCACGGTGTCGGCTCCCGGCTTTCTCAACGGTCTGACTGCGCTGGCCAATGCCACGACCAACTGCTTTCCGATGATCCTGATCAGTGGCTCGTCCGAGCGTGAGATCGTCGACTTGCAGCAGGGCGACTATGAAGAGATGGACCAGCTGGCTATCGCCAAACCCCTCTGCAAGGCGGCCTTCCGCGTGCTGCATGCCGCAGACATCGGCATCGGCGTGGCGCGCGCAATCCGCGCAGCTGTTTCCGGCCGTCCGGGCGGTGTCTATCTTGATCTGCCGGCCAAACTTTTCTCTCAGGTGATGGACGCAGAGGCTGGAGCCAAGTCACTCGTCAAGGCCATCGACCCCGCGCCGGCCCAGCTTCCCGCTCCGGCCGCTGTCAAGCGTGCGCTTGATGTACTGAAAAGCGCCAAGCGCCCCCTGATCATTCTCGGCAAAGGCGCGGCATACGCGCAGGTCGATGACCAGATCCGCACCTTGGTCGAAAAGAGCGGCATTCCTTTCCTGCCGATGAGCATGGCCAAGGGCCTCTTGCCTGATACGCATCCGCAGTCGGCGGGTGCGGCGCGCTCGACCGTGCTGAAAGACGCCGACGTCGTCATGTTGATTGGCGCCCGCCTCAACTGGCTTCTGTCGCACGGCAAGGGCAAGACGTGGGGTGAGCCGGGGTCGCAGAAGTTCATTCAGATCGACATCGAGCCCAGGGAGATGGACAGCAACGTTGAGATCGCCGCTCCGCTGGTCGGCGACATCGGCTCCTGCGTGTCGGCTCTTCTCGATGGCATTGACGGCAAGTGGCCGGCCCCGCCGGCTGACTGGATCAACGCTGTCAATGCGCGCAAGGAAGCCAACATTGCCAAGATGGCGCCGAGGCTGATGAAGAACTCGGCGCCGATGGACTTCCACAGCGCGCTCGGTGCATTGCGCGCCGTCATCAAAGCGCGGCCGGATGCCATCCTCGTCAACGAAGGCGCCAACACGCTCGATCTCGCGCGCGGTATCATCGACATGTATCAACCGCGCAAACGCCTGGATGTCGGTACCTGGGGCATTATGGGCATCGGCATGGGCTTTGCCATCGCGGCCGCCGTAGAAACCGGCAAACGCGTGCTCGCAGTTGAAGGCGACAGCGCCTTTGGTTTTTCCGGTATGGAAGTGGAAACGATCTGCCGGTACAATCTGCCGGTTTGCGTCGTGGTATTCAACAACAATGGCATCTACCGCGGAACCGATGTCAATCCGACTGGCGGTTCGGACGCCGCAACAACCGTCTTCGTCAAAGACGCTCGCTACGAGAAGTTGATGGAAGCATTCGGCGGTGTTGGTGTCCGTGTGACAACGCCCGACGAGCTGAGTCGCGCCGTGAACGAGGCAATGGATTCCGGCAAGCCGACGCTCATCAACGCGGTGATCGATCCTGCGGCTGGCAGCGAGAGCGGCAATATCGGCAAGCTCAACCCGCAAAGCGCGGTTCGCAAGAAATAAAGGAGCGAAGCGATGGCAACGCGCAAGAAGGCCGCTAAACCAAAATCCAAGGCGGTGGTAAAAAAATCCACGAAGAAAATCGTCAAGCTCAAGGCGAAGCCGGTGGCGAAAGCCGCGACGGTTAACGGCCTGCCGCGTCCGTCAACGAAGCCATGGGGGCAAGCTGGCAGGGCGCTCGACGGCGTGCGCATCCTCGATTTCACGCACGTGCAGTCCGGGCCAACCTGCACCCAGTTGCTCGCCTATATGGGTGCCGATGTGATCAAGGTGGAACGGCCCGGCGCGGGTGATGTCACGCGCGGCCAGCTGCGCGACGTGAAGGGCGCGGACAGCCTTTATTTCACGATGCTCAACGGCAGCAAGCGGTCAATCACGATCGATTCCAAGCATGCCAAGGGCAAAGAAATCCTCGATCGGCTGGTGAAGGAATGCGACGTGCTGGTGGAGAATTTCGCGCCCGGTGCGCTCGACCGGATGGGGCTCACTTTCGAGCATATCCACAACCTCAATCCGCGCATGATCGTCGCCTCGGTGAAAGGTTTCGGGCCCGGACCTTATGAAGATTGCAAGGTCTACGAGAATGTCGCCCAATGCGCCGGCGGCTCGGCCTCGACGACCGGCTTCCGCGATGGGCCGCCGCTCGTCACCGGGGCGCAGATCGGCGACAGCGGCACCGGCCTGCATCTCGCGCTCGGCATTGTGGCGGCGCTCTACCAGCGCACACGGACCGGCCGCGGCCAGAAAGTGCTCTGCGCCATGCAAGACGGCGTGCTCAATCTGGCGCGGGTGAAACTGCGCGACCAGCAGCGCCTCAAGCATGGCCCACTGACAGAATATAGCCAGCACGGCGAGGGCATTGCATTCGGCAGCGCGACGCCGCGCGCCGGCAATGATTCCGGCGGCGGGCAGCCGGGCTGGATCCTCAAGTGCAAAGGCTGGGAAAAGGACCCTGACGCCTACATCTATTTCATCACCCAGGCGCCGGTGTGGGCCGCAATTTGCGATCTCATCGGCAAGCCGGAATGGAAGTCCGATCCGGACTACGTCACGCCGACTGCCCGGCTGCCGAGGCTTAAGCACATCTTCGCCACCATCGAGCAATGGACCATGACCAAGACCAAGTTCGAGGTCATGGACACCTGCAACAAGCACGACATCCCGGTTGGGCCGATCCTGTCGATGAAGGAAATTGCCGAGGAGCAGTCGCTGCGCGCGACCGGCACCGTGGTCGAAGTCGATCATCCCACGCGTGGGCCCTATCTCACGGTGGGCAACCCGATCAAATTGTCAGATTCGATGGCCGACGTTAGGCGCTCGCCGCTCCTTGGCGAACACACCGATGAAGTGCTACGCGAGGTGTTACGCTATTCGGTTAAGGAGATTGGCGAGATCAAAGCGTCGGGCGCGATCAGCGGGCCGGACAAGAAGGCCGAGGCAGCGTAGTTTCTTCCTCTTCACAAAAATCAGAGGCTGGTAGGGCGTACTTGGCCATGCGTATCGTCGTTCATGGGCAGCAGGCGTTCGGCAACGCGGTTCTCGAAGCGCTGATCAAGCGTGGCGAGAATGTCGTCGCCGTGTATGTCGCGCCGGAGAAGCCGGGCGCCAAGGCCGATCCGCTGAAGGAAGCGGCGCTGGCCGCGAAGCTGCCGGTGTATCAGCCGGAATCTTACAAAAAGCCGGAGGTGTTGGAAGAATTCAAGGCGCTCAAGCCCGACCTGCAGGTCATGGCCTTCGTCACGCTGTTCGTTCCGGAAGAATTTCTCAACATCCCGACCTACGGCTCGATCCAATATCATCCGTCGCTGCTGCCGGCCTATCGTGGCGCGAGCGCGATCAATTGGCCGATCATCAAGGGCGAAAAAGAAACCGGCTTGTCGATCTTCTGGCCCAACAATGGGCTCGATACCGGCGACGTGTTGATCCAGAAAAAGACGCCGATCAGCGACACCGATACGCTCGGCACCGTCTATTTCGACCGGCTGTTTCCCATGGGCGTCGATGCGATGCTGGAATCGGTCGATCTGGTGAAGGCCGGCAAGGCGCCGCGCATCAAGCAGGACGAATCGAAAGCGACCTATGAGGGACGTTGCGGCCCAGACAACGCCAGGATCGACTGGGGCAAGCCGTGGGAGCAGATTGATCGGCTGATCCGCGGCTGCAATCCGGCGCCCGGCGCCTGGACGGCGCTAGACGGCAAACAACTAAAAATCTTCGACGCCAAGCCGCTGCCGGCGAAAGACCCGAAGGGCATTGCCGGCAAGGTTGGCGAAATCGCAGCGGTCGAAGCGGACGGCTTCATCGTGGTCTGCGCCGACGGTCGTTTCAAGGTCACCCGCGTGCAGCCCGCGAACGGCAAGAAGATCGAAGCCGCCGAATGGGCCAAATCCGCCAACCTCGCCGTCAAGGCAAGATTTACCTGAACATGCCGGCGCTGTTCCGCGCCTTCCCGTTTCTCCTTCATTTGATTGGATCGTCAAAAAATGCCGGCCTCGCAACACCAGAATCCCAAATCCGACATCGAAATCGCGCAGGCCGCCAAGCCCCGGCGCATCGTCGAGGTCGCGAAAGAAAAGCTCGGCATCGCTGCCGAAAACCTCGAACCGTACGGCCATCACAAGGCCAAGGTGTCCATGGACTACATCAAGTCGCTGAAAGACAAAAAAAGCGGCAAGCTCATTCTGGTTACCGCGATCACGCCGACGCCGGCGGGCGAGGGCAAGACTACGACGACCGTCGGCCTGACCGACGCGCTCAATCACATCGGCAAGAAGGCGATGATGTGCCTGCGCGAACCGTCGCTGGGCCCCTGCTTCGGCGTCAAGGGCGGCGCGGCGGGCGGCGGTTACGCGCAGGTGATTCCGATGGAGGACATCAATCTGCACTTCACCGGCGACTTCCACGCCATCACCTCGGCGCACAATCTGCTTTCGGCGCTGATCGACAATCACATTTATTGGGGCAATGCGCTCGGCATCGACAGCCGCCGCGTCGCCTGGCGCCGCGTCATGGACATGAACGACCGCGCGCTGCGTGAGATCGTCTGCTCGCTCGGCGGCGTCGCCAACGGTTATCCGCGCGAGGCCGGTTTCGACATCACCGTGGCGTCCGAGGTCATGGCGATCTTCTGTCTCGCCAACGACCTTGAGGATCTGAAAGCGCGTCTCGGCAATATCATCGTTGGCTACACCCGCGAGCGCAAACCGGTCCGTGCCAAGGAACTCAACGCCCACGGCGCCATGGCGGCGCTGTTGAAAGACGCGATCGCGCCCAATCTGGTGCAGACGCTGGAAGGCACTCCGGCGTTCATCCATGGCGGCCCGTTCGCCAACATCGCGCATGGCTGCAACTCGGTATCGGCGACCACGACCGCGCTCAAGCTTGCCGATTACGTCGTCACCGAGGCGGGCTTTGGCGCCGATCTCGGCGCCGAGAAATTTCTTGACATCAAGTGCCGCAAGGCCGGGCTGAAGCCGGACTGCGTCGTCATCGTCGCCACCATTCGCGCGTTGAAGATGCACGGCGGCGTCAAGAAGGAAGACCTGAAGAAGGAAAACCTCAAGGCGCTCGAAGCCGGCATGGCCAATCTCCAGCGCCACGTCGAGAACATTAAGAAATTTAATCTGCCGGCGGTGGTCTCGATCAACCGCTTCTCCGCCGACACCGACGCCGAGATCGATCTGGTCAAGGCAAAGTGCAAGGCGCTCGGCGTCGAGGCGCTGATGGCCGACCATTGGGCGATGGGCGGCGAGGGCGCCGCCGATGTCGCCAAGGCGGTCGTGAAGGTCATCGACGAGGGCAAGGCGAATTTGAAGCTGCTCTACGGCGACGACATGCCGCTGTTCGAGAAGGTCCGCACCGTCGCCAAGGAAATCTACCGTGCCGATGACGCCACCGCCGACAAGTCGGTGAAGGATCAGCTCAAGGCCTGGGAAGAAATGGGCTTCGGCAAGCTGCCGGTGTGCATCGCCAAGACGCAATACTCGTTCTCGACCAATCCGGGCGCCAAGGGTGCGCCGACCGGCTTCAACATTCCGGTGCGCGAAGTTCGGCTCTCGGCCGGCGCCGAGTTCATCGTGGCGATCTGTGGTGAGATCATGACCATGCCCGGCCTGCCGAGAGTCCCGTCTGCGGACTCTATCGATGTCGGGCCAGACGGTAAAATCGTCGGTTTGTTCTGAGCCCTTGTGCTATTCCAGCCGCCGTGGCGGCTCGGCCTGCGAAGATGGACAAACAAAGAGGTGTGAAGATGTTGAAGTTTTATTATAGCGGTGCGCCCAACCCGACCAAAGTTGCGCTCTTTCTAGAAGAGGCCGGGCTCCCCTATGAGGCAATCCCGGTCGACGCCCGCAAGGGCGAGCAGCACAAGCCGGAATACCTGGCCGTCAACCCGAATGCGAAGGTGCCGGCGATCGTCGACGGCGACGTCACGGTGTTCGACTCAAACGCGATCCTGCTTTATCTCGCCGAGAAGACCGGCAAGTTTCTGCCGGCGAAGGGCGACAAGGCGCGCGGCGAGCTGTTGTCGTGGCTGATGTTCGTGGGGACCGGCGTTGGGCCGTATTCCGGGCAGTCTGTGCACTTCCGCCATTACGCGCCGGACAAGAACGAATACGCGATCAACCGTTACGCCTTTGAGGCGCAGCGCCACTTCGGCATTCTCGACGCGCGGCTCGCCAAGCGGAAATACATGCTTGGCGACGTTTACACGATCGTCGACATGGATGTGTGGGGCTGGGCGCGCGTGGTCCCGACTGTCCTCGGCGACGCCGCCTGGGCGAAATTCCCGAATCTCAAACGGCTAGTCGACGAAATCAGCGCGCGGCCTGCGGCGCAGCGCGCGGTTGCGCTCAAGGACAAGCACAAATTCAAGGCCGAGATGGATGACGACGCGCGCAAGAATATGTTTCGGCACCTGGCCGAGAAGGTCGCTTAGAATGTTTAGTAGAGCATAATCTTATCGGAAAACTGCCATCTACTTTTCCGGGTCATGCTCTAAAACACCCCCATGCGCTCGCTCGCCACGGTGCCGGTGAGCAGAAGCACGCCGAATGCCATCACCAGAACTGCGGCGCCGACCTCGACGCCGCGGAGCATCAGCGCGCCATAGCCGGCGCGCGACCTGGCGAAACGCTTCGCGAGACTCTTCGCGCCGACCGCAAGCGTGGCGATCGCGGCGACTGTGATGGCCGTGCCGATACCCATTACGAAGGTCGAGGCGACGCCTGCCCAGAACAATCCTTGCGCCAGCGCGAAGACGAGAACGATGATCGCGCCCGAGCAAGGGCGCAAACCCACGGCGACGATCGCCGACAAGCCGCGACGCCAGCCGCCCGGTCCGGCCAACTCCTCCGGCTCCGGTCCGTGCGCATGCCCCCAGGGTAACACGCTCTCTTCCTTGTCGTGGTTGTGCGAATGTGCGCGCGCGTGGTGACCATGCTCATCGTGCGCATGATCGTGATGCGCATGATCGTTGTGCGAATGATGTTCGCAGTGAGCATGCACGGCGTGAGGAGCATTTTGCTCGACGAGTTCGGCTTTCGCTCTGACGTCGTGAAGGGCGTGTAGGAAGCTGCGCCCCTTCACCCAAAACAGCCGTACGCCCAGGAGCACGATTAGCGCGTAGCTGACGATCTCGATGATACGCACCGTGTCGCCCATCATCTTGGCGGTCGCGCCGATGAGAACGGCGGCGATGGTGACGAGCACCACAGCGGTGAGAGCCTGCAGCAGCGCCGAGGCGAACGACAGTGCGATACCGCGCAGCCAAGTCTCCTCGTTGGCAAGGAGGTAGGATGAGATCACCGCTTTGCCGTGTCCGGGGCCGGCGGCGTGAAAAATACCGTAGATGAACGAGATGCCTATCAGTCCCCAATACGCCGAGCCATCCGTCTTGGCGGCGCGGATCAGGCCCGACAGCGCGCGGTAGAACAGCGCCTGCTTGGCGACGATCCAGCCGATGACGCCGGTATCCGCCGGTGGGCCACGGCCGCCGAACAGTCCGGCTTGCGCGAAGGCGCTGGTCGCCGTGTTTACTGCCAATACCAGCGCGACGACGGCTGCGGCAAGCGCGAGACGGCGGATCAATCGCGTTCCGGCGTCACCCGTCACGGGCACGTCACCGAAATTCTGTTGGCGAAACTTGCCCCCATGCCGGCATTAGCCTCCGACGTCATGAGGGATTTGTCGAGCCGCAGCGCGGCCGAGAAGTTGTCGTCATGCGGCTTCTGGACCGAGGCCGTGCATTGCGCCGGTGCGCTGACAAGCCGCACCGGGTCCTTTTCCGCAAAGCCGAAGTCGATGAAGAATTCCGGATCGTAGATTTCGACATCGAGCGCTTTCGCCTTCACCGGCGCTTTGAACGGCAGCGTGAAATGGAGCGTGAGGACAGTCTCTTTCGGATCGTATTCGAGGAAATAATCGACCGGCTCGAGAAACGCGTCTCGCTGCCGTTTTCCATTCACTTTGGCATAGGTGAAGTAAGCATATTCCTTGAGCGACTCGACGTTGACCTTCGCCAGCGGCTCAAGCTCCTCGCGCGTGAACATGCCCTGGGTTTTTTGCTCCATTCCCTGCGTGGCGAAGGCGGAGAACATGTCGTCGAACGTCCAGGCGTGACGCACGCCGGTGACCGAGCCATCGGTCGCGTAGAGCAGCTCCTCGGTCATCGTCACCCAGACATGCGGATGCGCATTGGCGCGTCCAGCCGCCGAGAGAAGACAAGCCAAGCCCGTAATGAGAAAGACGATGCGATGGATCATCAGCCCGCGCCCGCATGCCGCCCCGACACGGCGGGCACATTCTAGGCGGAGTGGGGCGGAAACGAGGCTGACGTTCAAATGTCGCAGGTGTAAGCTAACCGTTGACACAAGTAGGCAATTCGCTTACATTTGTCAGACCGTGATCACGAGCTTCAAAAGCAAGGGACTTGCCGAGCTTTGGGAGAAAGGGCGGACCGGAAAGATCGACGCAAAGATGCAGCCGCGCATCTTACGTCGACTGGATCGTCTGGATGTGGCCACGCGGCCGGAGGAAATAAACGTCCCCGGCTTTGATTTCCATGCTTTGCGAGGCTTCAAACCGACACGCTCCTCGGTCCATGTGAATGGGCCGTGGTGCATTACGTTCGAATTCGAAGATGGCGACGCTTGCCGGGTCGACTTCGAGCAATATCACTGAGGGAGAGACGATTATGGTCCGTATCGCCAAGCGCAGTCCCGATCGCTGCCCGAGCCATCCCGGTGCTTTGCTGCGGGAAGATGTGATTCCGGCGACTGGCAGAACCAAGGCCGAGATTGCGCGGCTTCTTGGTATTTCCCGGCAGCATCTCTATGACATTTTGCGCGAGCGCAAGCCGGTATCCCCGGCCGTGGCGGTTCGGCTCGGCAAGCTATTCGGCGACGGCGCCGGGGTTTGGGTGCGCATGCAGGCCGCATACGATACATGGCATGCCGAGCGCAAAGAGGACGTTAGCAAGATACCGACGCTCCGCGCTAAGGCCGCGTAGGACTGCATGCTCGTAAGCCGACCACGAGAGCGATCACCAGCAATACGCCTATGGCGAGCTTGCTCCAATTCGGATGTCTTGAGATGAGACGCCACATCTGCGGATCGCTAGTTACACGATGGCGTATGAGCCAGTAGCAACTGCTGATGGCCGCTGCATTTTACACCCCGTCCGCTCCACCATCCGAACGCGGATCGTGGGCGCCTTCGCAGGTGCCGTCGCGGTGCAGCACGGCGGCGCCGGCGTGACCCATCGTATCGGAATAGGGCTCGGACAGAACATCCACCGCGTGGCCGGCCGCGGCGAGGCGGTCGACGAGATTGCCGTCGAAGCGCGATTCCAGGCGCAGCATCGTTGGTGAATCGCCCCAGGTGCGGCCGAGCACCCAGCGGGGACGATCAATCGCGGCAGCGAGCGGCTCGCCGAACGTCACGTGGCGGGTGAACAAAGCGGCCTGCGTCTGTGGCTGGCCGTCGCCGCCCATGGTGCCGTAGGCCATGATGCGGCCGTCCTTGAGGACAGCGAGCGCCGGATTGAGCGTGTGGATCGGCAAGCGGCCCGGCGCGAGCAAATTGAGCGCGCCGCGCTGGAGCGAAAAGCTGACACCGCGATTTTGCATCAGCACCCCGGTGTGCGGCAGCACGCAGCCCGAACCGAACTCCCAATAGAGCGATTGAATGTATGACACGACCAGCCCGCTGGTATCCGCCGCGCCCATCCAGACGGTATCGCCTTCGCCGGAGCTGAGCGGCCAGCGCGCCGCTTTGCGGCGATCGATCTTCATGGTTTCGCCGGCGATGAAGCGCGGCTCGAGGCAGCGTTCGAGCGCGTGCGCGAGATGGTTGGGATCGGTGAGGACCCGATCGCGCATGCGCAGCGCGCGTTTAGTCGCTTCGACCAGGCCATGGACGTGATCGAATCCTTCCGCCTCGGTCACCCCAAGGCGAGCAAACAAGGCGAGGATCATCAGCGAGGCGACGCCCTGGGTCGGCGCGTCGGTGTTGTAGATCGTCCCCGCGGGCAGTTCGACATGCAGTGGATCGGCGAGCGTGGCGCTGTAGCGCGTGATGTCTTCGCGCGTCACCGGGCTGCCAATGCGTTCGAGATCGGCGGCGATCTCGTGTCCGACATCGCCGCGATAAAAGTCCTCGAGCCCGGCATGGGCAAGATGTGCCAGCGTCCCGGCAAGCGCCTCCTGCTTCATCGGCGTGCCGGCAGTCGGCGATTTGCCATCCAGCAAGAAAGTTTCGGCGAAGCCCGGCGCGACGGTGAGTTCGGACAGCTTCTCAGCCGTCAGCCGCGCCTGGCTGCGCGATACCAGATAGCCGTTACGGGCGTAGCCGACGGCGAGCGACAACAGCACATCGAGCGGCAGCGTTGCCCCGCTGGCCTTCGCCGCTTCCAGCGCCAGCATCCAGCCGCCGACGGCGCCCGGCACGGTGAGCGCCGCGAGCGGCCCGCGCGGCGGTATGGTTTCATGCCCGCTGTAGAGTTCAAGCCGTGCGTCGAGGCCCGCGGGACCGGCCGCCATGATGGCGCGCACCCGGCCGGTCGGCCAGCGGATCAACCAAAATCCGTCGCCGCCCAAATGGTTCATGTGCGGATAGACGACGGCGATCGTTGCCGCCATCGCTATCATCGCTTCGAGCGCGTTGCCGCCCTCGGCGAGCATCGAGCGGCCCGCTTCTACCGCGGCGTAGTGTGGCGCGCAGACGACGCCGCGGCGGTGGCCGGCGCTATGGAGCTCGATCATGCGCTAGCTTGCCACGGCGGCGTCGGCGAGACCACGCTTGCGCAACAACGCGTCCGCGCTCGGCAGCCGGCCGCGAAAGGCTTTGTAGGCGTCGGCCGGGTCGCGCGCGCCGCCCGCGGCGTAGATCGTCTCGCGCAGCCGCTTCGCGGTCGCCGGGTCGAAGATGTCGCCGGTCTCCTCGAAAGCCTCGAACGCATCGGCGTCGAGTACTTCCGACCACATGTAGCTGTAATAGGCGGCGGCATAACCACCGCCCGAGAACACGTGACCAAAGTGCGGCGGGCGATGTCGCATCACGATCTCTTCCGGCATGCCGATACGCGCCAGCGCGTCCGTTTCGAACGCAGTCGGATCGATCGCGCCAGGCGAACTCAGCGAATGGAAATCGAGATCGACGATGGCCGAAGCAACGTATTCGACCGTGGCGAAGCCTTGATTGAAATTGCGGGCGGCGATGAGGCGTTGCAGCAGCTCCTCCGGCATCGGTGCGCCGGTTTGATAGTGCCGCGCGAAACGCCGGAGCACGTCCGGCTGTTCGAGCCAATGCTCGTAAAGCTGAGACGGCAGCTCGACGAAGTCGGTGGCGACGTTGGTGCCGGAAATTTCCGGATAGGTCACCGCTGAGAGCGATCCATGCAACGCATGGCCGAATTCATGGAACAACGTCCGCGCGTCATCGAAGCTCAGCAGCGTCGGCTCGCCATCGGCCGCCTTGGCGAAGTTGCACACGTTGACGATCAGCGGGCGGATGTCGCCGGCAAGCTTTTCCTGATCGCGCAGCGATGTCATCCAGGCGCCGCTGCGCTTCGACGACCGCGCAAAGTAATCGCCGAAGAAGAGGCCGATCTCGGCGCCGTCGCTTCCGCGCATCTCCCAGACGCGCACGTCGGGATGCCAGACCGGCACGTCCGTACGTTCGGTGAAGCGGAGGCCAAACAGGCGCTCCGCCGTATAGAAGGCAGCTTCGATCATCCGGTCCAGGTTGAGGTACGGTTTGATGGCGGCTTCGTCGACATCGCAGCGCTGCTTGCGCAGCTTTTCGGCGTAGTAGCGCCAGTCCCAGGCGGCGAGCGCGAAGTTGCCGCCGTCCTCCTGCACGAGCGCCTGCATGGCGTTGCGATCGGTCTCCGCCCGCGCCCGCGCCCGCGGCCAGACCGTGTCGAGCAGATTACGCGCGGCCGTGGGCGTTTTCGCCATCGCGTCGTCAAGGCGGTAGTGGGCGAAGTCGGAAAAGCCGAGCAGCTGTGCGCGCTCGGCGCGAAGCCGGACCATTTCGGCGATGATCGCCTTGTTGTCGGTGGTGCCGCCATTGTCGCCACGCGAGATGAAGGCGCGAAAGAGCTTTTCGCGAAGGTCGCGACGCTGCGCGAATTGAAGGAAGGGCTCGACATACGAACGCGACAGCGTAACGACGTGGCCGTCGAGGCCGCGTTCCTGCGCTTCGGATTTCATCGCTTCGCGCATGAATTCGGGTAACCCGGCAAGCTCCGCTTCGTCTTGAAGAGACAGCGTGTAGGCTTGCTCGTCGGCGAGCACGTTCTGGCTGAACGCGGTCCCAAGCTCCGCCAGGCGCTCGACGATCTCGGCGAGGCGCTTCTTCGCTGCGCTATCGAGGGCGGCGCCGGCGCGCCGCGCCGCTATGTGATAGCGCTCAAGCACACGCTTCTGTTCGGCGGAAAGTTTGAGTGCATCGCCTTGCCCCATGAGCGCATCGATGCGGCCGAACAATGCCGCATCGGTGCGGATCCTGTTCCCGTGGCTAGCGACCTGCGGGGCAATCTCGCGCTCGATCTCAAGGAGCGCGTCGTTGCTGTGAGCGCCGGCGAGTAGATGGAAGACGTTTTCGACCCGCGCCAGTGCCCGGCCGCTCAGTTCGAGCGCGTCGATGGTATTCGCGAAATTCGCCGGCTCGGACTGGGCCCCGATGGCCTCGATCTCGGCTTTATGCTCCGCGATCGCGCGGGCGTAGGCCGGAGCGAAGTGCTCGGGCCTGATGCGAGCGAACGGCGGAACCCCATCGGGGGTCGTCCAGCGCTCGAAAAACGGATTGTCGGAGGAATGTGGATCGGTCATCGGGGGGATATGCCAAATGCGGGCGCCGCCGTGATATATGTCATTAGACCAGCGTGTCACAGCCTTGCGGAGAAGTTCCCGTGCCCCGTCACGCCGAATATGTGCCGCACGGCGTCATTCCGGCAGTTTTGCTGCCGTTCGCGGAAGACTTGACGATCGACGAGAGGAGCTTTCGCAAACACCTGCGCGATGTGGCGGCGACGCCGGGCATTTCGGCGATCACTGTCAACGCCCATTCGACCGAGGTTGCCTCCTGCACCTTCGACGAGCAGCGCCGTGTCCTCGACATCGCGCAAGACGAGATCGGCGGTCGGCTGCCGATCGTCAACGGCGTATGGGCCGACGGCAGCCTTGAAGCCGCGCGTATTGCCCGCATGGCGGAGGAGGGCGGCGCGGCCGCGCTCCTAGTGTTTCCGCCCGCGCCCTTCACGCTCGGGCAATCGCCGGCGATGGCGGTCGAGCATTTCAAGCGCATCGCCGAGGCGTCGAGCCGGCCGATGATCGCCTTCCAGTATCCGCTGCCTACCGGCCAAGGCTACGCGCGCGACACGCTCCTGAGGATGGTCGAGGAGGTGCCGACGATCCGAGCCATCAAGGACTGGTCCGGCAACGTGCCGCAGCACGAAATGCACATCCGGGAGATGCAGAGCCGCAAGCCGCCAGTCAACATACTCACTACCCATAGCGCCTGGCTGCTGAGCTCGCTGGTGCTCGGCTGCAACGGCCTCCTGTCCGGCAGTGGCAGCGTCATCGCCGACCTCCAGGCGGCTTTGTTCGAGGCGGTTCGGACCGACGATCTCGCCGCGGCGCGGCAGCTCAATAACCGCATCTATCCGCTTGCGCGCGCCTTCTATGCCGATCCTTGGGCGGACATGCACAACCGCATGAAAGAGGCGCTGGTGCTGCTCGGCCGCCTGTCGCACGCAGTGGTGCGGCCGCCGCTGGTGAAGCTTCCCCGCGCCGAGATCGACCGTATCCGTGTGGCTCTGGTGGAGGCCGGCCTGCTGTCGCCAAAAGCCGCCCGCGATGCCGCGTGACGGCTTGAATCGGCCGCGCCGATCGGAGAAAGTGCGGCCGCATTGGAAAAGACCATGAACATGCCCGAGCCCCACCGTCCCCCCCGCGCCCGCCGTATCGTCTGGGAGAATGTGATCACCGTCGCCAGCGCGGCGATCCTGATCAGCGCCGAAGTGTTCGCCGCCGCCTTCGCCGGCAGCTGGGCGATCGCCAACCTGCTCGTGCTCGGCGCTATAGGCGCGCGCGTTCTCGACGGGCTGTTTATGCTGTGCGGCATCGTCGTCATGGTGCAGTTCGTGCGCGCAGCGGGCCGCGTCGAGCCGTTCACGGCGGCGGACTGAAAAACTTTTGCGGCTGTCGATCGACAGGACGCCGGCGAAAACGCTCCTCTAGAGCGGATTCCGGTCATGTGGAGGCGTAGCCTGCATGTCGGAAGTAATTGGCGCATTCCTGCGGGCTGAATGCGGCCATGAGGGCACCGATTCTGCGCGAGAGACGTGGAATGGTTCGC
>Ga0182024_10010056_pt1 | contig 19381 bp, 18 predicted proteins | sample P32metaG_FD_120480 | JGI IMG/M metagenome (GOLD analysis project Ga0182024, IMG submission 120480) | Permafrost microbial communities from Stordalen Mire, Sweden - P3-2 metaG (Illumina Assembly) | ecosystem: Environmental > Terrestrial > Soil > Wetlands > Permafrost | place: Sweden: Stordalen... | reverse complement strand
GGTGTCGGAGGGGGGACTTGAACCCCCACGGGCTTGCGCCCACTAGCACCTCAAGCTAGCGCGTATACCTATTCCGCCACTCCGACGTGGCGCCGGCCTGACCCGGCAGCCAGCAAGCATACCGCTAGCGCGTCAGTCCTGGGTTCTGGTCACACGGTGCTCCTAGAGTCGTTGGTACGTTCCCTCCGGGAAAGGGGGAGCGCTCGCCGGCCCAGCGCTGGCCTTTGGCAGCTAGGCCCGTTGGCTAGGAGCTTGTCTATGTGCGGAACCCTCGCGGAGCTAAAACAAGCTTGTTCAGCATTTGCCGCTCGTTTCGACGCGGCGCTCGTTCCGCATGCTCAGCTGGCCGAGGTGCTGACTGACGCGGGCACGCTCGAAAAGATCTTCGCCAACATCGCTGCGCTGAGCGCCGCCCGGATGGCTGGCGGTGCCGGCGGCGGCTCTGTGCGCGAAGCGGTCTCCGGCTTGGCACGCGCCTCTGGGACGTCTCTGGCAGAAGCCGCCAATGCGCTCGAGGCTGCCAAGCAGATCGAGGCCCAGCCTGAGGTTGCCGCAGCTGTCCGGCTTGGAGCGCTGTCGCGCCAGCAGGCTGGCCTTGTCGCTGGTGCAGTGGCCAACAACCCATCCGCAGCACCTCAGTTGCTCGAGCTGGCTCGGGGCGCTTCGATGCGCGAGCTCGCAGAGGAGTCCCTCCGCGCCCGATCTTCTGGCCTGGGAGCTGAAGCCCGTCGCCAGGCGGTCCATGCCTCTCGCTCCTTGCGCTTCTACACCAGCTCAGACGGGGCGTTCAACCTGCACGCCAGGGCGACAACCGAAGAGGGCGCCATGGTCATGGCAGCGCTCCGCCCCCTCGCGGACAAAGCTTTCGAGGCTGCCCGAAAAGAAGGACGTCGTGAACGACCAGAGGCTTATGCCTGGGACGCCCTGGTCCGCCTGGCGAGCTCGGGTGGCGGCGGCGGGGATGGTGGCGGCGGCGGCGGGGGCGGCCATGACGGCGCGGATGGCGGTGGCGGGGATCGCGGCGCCGGAGATGGTGGTCGCTGGGGCCGCGGCCCCAGGGCTGAAGTCATGGTGAAGGTCGACTACAGCGCCTTGTTGCGCGGCTACCCCGTCGACGGAGAGACATGCGACATACCCGGCTTTGGGCCTACAACCGTCGAAGCAGTGCGCGCCATGATCGCAACGGGCGACCCGGTGCTAAAGGCCATCGTGACCAACGGCAAAAAGGTCGTCGGTGTGGTGCACAGGCGCCGGCGCCCCAACGCCTACCAAAAAAGTGCTCTCGACTGGTTGTTCCCGACTTGTGCGGCCAAGGGCTGTGCCACTCGGGCTTGTTTCTTAGAGACCGACCACCGCGAAGACTGGGCGCATACCCATATCACAGTGCTCGAGCTTCTCGACCGGCTCTGCCGCTACCACCACAGGTTGAAGACCACCAAGGGCTGGGCCTTGGTCGAAGGAACAGGTAAACGGGACTTCGTCCCTCCAGGCGACCCGAGGCACCCACGTCACGGCACGGGCGCCAGGGGTCCCAAGGCGCTTGGCGCCGGCGCGGGCGGCGACACCGGTCAGCCTCCAGGCGGGCGATACGTTGACGCGGCCTTAGCGGCGTCGTCAATCTCAGTCGCGGTGACGAGCACCACCGTGCGAACCTTGGCCGCGCCGCTCGCGCTGACAGTGAGCGCAGCTCCAGCGGCAGTCATGTTGTCGGGATAGTCAACGATGACATACACGTCGTACTCGCCAAAGGCAAAGTACATGGCTTCGAGTTTCCCGCCCGCCGCCTCGGTCGCCTCTTTGACAGCAGCGACACGGGCCGAACCACCTTCGTACTTCAGACCCTTCAGACCCTCGAGCGTGTAGCTCACTTCAAGCAGGTATTTCGGCATGCTTCCTCCCTCTGGCCGTGCGTTGACGGATGATGATTTTTAGCACCACCCGAACGTTCGCCGCGAGGTAGTCCGACCGCTCTCCGGTGCCGTGCCGGCTAGACGTGCCGGCACAGAGCATGTTCCGGCTCGCCACCGTTCGTAAGAGTCTCGCGTGGCCCGCTAATTGAAGGATACGGTGCCCGAGCCGGTGCCTATCAGATCCTGAGCAACTGCTTGAGCGTTATTATCTTCGTTGCATTTCCCGTTTTTAGCCGCGGGTACGAAGGGGCGCACCAGGAGCTCGAGGAGCAAGCGATGAGGATCTTCTCCGAGCCCTCCCTGAGCCCGGAAGACCGGCCCCGGATGGCAGCCGCGTTTGCAGTTTCGTTCATCACGCCGTTCATCGCCAGCGGCCTCGTCTCCGACGCCGGCGACGACTTTTTAGCCAATGGCCTAAGAGAGATCGTGCACCGGGTACTCGAGCCCGAGGCGGCGAAGCGTGAGGTGGCAAATCGTGACGTGGCAAATCGTGAGGTGGCAAATCGTGAAGTGGCAAATCGTGATGAGGAGACGAAGTCCGCCGCCGACAAGCGCAACCATTAGCCGTTACGTTCGGCCCTGTCCGCTGGGGGCAGTCCAGCGCCTCCAATTGGCGAGCACCTAATTGTGGAACGTGGCGCCTCGACCCGTCAACCTGAGCCCGTCCTGTCAACGACAAACAGGACGTCGCCCGTTAGCTCGATGTCCACCCGGGCCCCAGGCGGGAAAGTGTAGCCCTCTGTGGCTGGCAACATCGACGTCACCTCAATGCCGTCGGGGAGCGTCGCCACCACCCGCACCGTGGCACCGAGGAACGAGGCGCGCGCGACCACGGCCGTCCCGTTGGACGCTGGGCGGATCCTGATGCTCTCGGGCCTGACCAAGACGTCGACCGGGCTCCCGACGGTTAACTCAACACCGCCTCGCGTTGGGACCGTCAACCGGGAGCCGAGGACATCTATGAGGCCCGGAGCTGCCACCTGGCCCGGGAGCCGGCTGACGGAACCGACAAACTCGGCCACGAAGTTGGTGGCCGGCGTGGAGTACACCTCCGCCGGTGAGCCGAGCTGTTCGAGCCGGCCGGCCCGCATCACGCCCACCCTGTCCGCCATCGACAACGCCTCTTCCTGGTCGTGGGTGACGAACAGCGTCGTTATCCCGACCTCGAGCTGGATCCGTCGTATCTCGTCTCTCAGCTGAGCGCGCACTTTGGCGTCGAGAGCCGACAGCGGTTCGTCCAACAGCAATAGGCGAGGTTGGACGCACAGAGCCCGGGCCAGGGCGACGCGCTGTTGCTGACCTCCGGAGAGCTCGTGAGGATAGCGGGCAGCCAGGCCGGTCAATCCCACGAGGTCGAGCAGTTCACCGGCCCGCTCCCGCCGCCGGGCGGGGGCCACCCTCCGGACTTCGAGGCCAAAGGCGACGTTTTCCAACGCGTTCATGTTGGGGAAAAGGCTGTAGGCCTGGAAGACCATCCCCAAGTTGCGACGATGCGGTGGCACGTGGGTGATATCGTCGCCGCCCACCAGCACGCGGCCCGCGTCGAGCTGCTCCAGGCCTGCCACCGCCCGCAGGGCCGTGGTCTTGCCGCAGCCGGAGGGCCCGAGCAGAGCTACGAACTCGCCTGGCGCGATCGAGATCGAGAAACCATCGAGCGCGTTCACTTTGTCGAAGGTGCGGCGACAGTTGACGAGCTCAACGCCGACCCCGCTCTGGCCGGCGGGCAGGCCGTCGCGGGTGGAAGTTGGTGACGTGGTGGTCATTCAGGGCTCCCGTTCGTCATCAAGAAATCGCTCCGAGAGGCTCATCGTCGGCCATCGCCGGAGCCTCAGCCTCCATGCCCGGTCCCACCAGGCCGCCTCCGAAGGCTCCAGATGAGCTCCTACGGCGCCCCGAGCCGGCCAGCGCCAGGCCCACCAGCAATAGCCAGGTGACCACGAGCGCCGCGATCGATAGGGCCACAGCAACGTAGGGGTTGTTGCCCTCCACGCCGACCAGCCACACGGGGAACGTATTGAAGCCCATGATGCTGGCAATTGCGAACTCTCCCAACGACAACGCTACGGTGAGGAACGCGGCAGCCAGGATCCCCGAGCGCAGGTTGGGCAGCAGGAGCCGGGCGAGCAACTTGCCCCAGCCGGCGCCCATTGACCGGCCGGCGTCAACCAGGGTACGCAAGTCGATAGACCGCACGCCGGCGTCGATGGCCCGGTAGGAGTAGGGCAGGGCCAAGATCACGTAGACCAAAGCAAGGATCAAAGGCTTTCCTGTGAACCAGTTGGGCAGGCTCCTGTAGGCACCCAGCACGCCGAGAACGATAACTACCGAAGGGACGCCCAGCGGCAAAAGGCTGATGGCATCGAGCACCGCCCGCCAGCGCGGGAACCGGAGGTTGACGAATATCACCGTCGGGACCAGTAGTGCCAGGGTTACCGCCATCGCCCCCAGAGACACCTCGACCGAGGTGAGCAGGCTTGAACCTAACCCAGGCTCGGTCAAAGCCTGCGAGTAGGCAGACAGCGAGAGGCGCCCGTCATAGCCCGCCTCCAGGCTGAACTGGACTGAGGCGGCCATGGGCACCATGAAGTACAGGGCGATCAGGCCCAGGACAACCCAGCGGAACGTGGGCGACCGTCTCACCGGAGCCACCTGGACGTCTTGCGCTGCACGAAGACGTACAACGTCCCGGCGGCCGCGACTATGACGATCATGCCGAACCCAAGGGCGTCACCGAGGTTGGCTTGGTTGGCCACCACATTGCCGGCGAGCAGTGAACCGATCTCGATCGGCACAAGGGGGACCGAGCCGGTAGTCAGCGCTTCGGCGGTGGCATAAGCGGCAAAAGCGTCCATAAAAAGGACCATGAGCGTGGCTACGAAAGGCGGGGTGAGCACGGGCAGGCCCACCTTTTGCCAGTAGGTGCGGCTGTCGGCCCCCAGTGTTGCCGCCGCCTCACGCCATTCCCTGCGTAAGGCCTCGACCGGGGGCAGCATGAGCAATACGACCAACGGAACGAGGAAGTAGAGGTAAACCACCACCAAACCGCTGAAGGAGTAGAGGGTCCAGCCGTGGTCATACGGGCTCAACCCAATGTCAGCGAGCAAGTGGGTCGCGATCCCGGCGTTCCCGATAGTGGCGATAAACGCAAACGCCAGCGGCACTCCACCGGTGTTGGCGAGCACACCGCAGGCCGTGGTGACCAGTCTGCGCAGGACCATGCTCGGCGCGCTCACCAACGCCACGGTGACCACAAGGCCGATGATGCCGGCCAGTACGGCGCATGTGCCCGAGAGCTCAAGGCTTACGACGTAGGAGTGAACCCATGGCTGATCCGGGGACAGGACCGCGGACAGATTGGACAACGAAAGTTGGCCGTTGTTGTTCCTGAACGCCTCGACCATCACGGTCCCCGCTGGGATCCCCAGGAAAAACACGACGTACCCCAGGAACGGCAGCAGGCCGATCACGGCGAGGTGCCGGCGCCAGCGCCGTGCGGGGCCCGCGTTGTCATCACGGGCCCCCTCCACGACGCTTACATTGACGTCGTCAGCTAGGTCGTTAGCCGACCGCAGATGACCACTCCTTTACCACCAGCGCCTTGGCCGCTGTGGCTTGGGCATTGGTGGGAATAGCCGGGGTACCCTTGAACGGCGGGATCAGCGATGCTGCGGCCTTATTGACGGTGCCATCTTTTTGCATGGTCGTTATGGTCGCCGGCACCGCACCACCCTCGAGCCACAGGTTTTGTCCCGTCGGGGAGTACATGTACTCGAGGAACAGACGGGCCGCGGCCGGGTCAGGCGCGTAAGCGCTGATGGCCATCGCGTAATAGGCAGCGAAAGGTGTTCCCGAGGGGACCACTATTTTCCAGTCGATGCCGTGGCTCTTCAGCTCCTGCTGCCACGAAAGCTGGTTGTATGTCCAGTCCAGGGTAGCGAGGACGGTCTTGTCTGCCATCGGGGCATCACCGTTGCCGCCGGCCTCGACGGGGTTGTAATTGCCGACGGAGTTGAGGTGCTTGAAATAGTTGATCCCGGGCTGGATATTGTTGAGCGACCCGCCGTTGTCTAGAGCCGCCGCATAGACCGCTGAGAAACCAGCATTAGATGAGGTCGGGTTGTTGCTCAGGCCCACAGCGCTCTTGAACTCGGGGAGCAGCAGGCTGGCGAAGGAGGTCGGGGGCGTTTTGATGACGCTGGCGTTGTAGCCGATGGCGATGACGCCGCTGTAGTCGTAAGCCCAGTAACCCTGTGTGTTCTTCCATGTACCCGGGAGCTCGTTCCACTCCTGGGTCTGGTACTTGGAAAAGATAGGCCCCTTGAAAACGCCGGGCTCCCCGGTCACGGCTTCGATGGCAAACGAAGTCCCGACGTCGACGACGTCGGGCTCATTGGACTTACCCTTGTCGAGGGTGATCTCGCTCAGCTCCTCGGCGCTCGTGCCGCCGGGGTTGAAATCGTTGATATGAAGGCCGTACTTGGCCCCGAAATCCTTGATGATGTTGCCGTAGTTGGCCCATGTGGGCGGATCCGCGGTGAGGCTGAGGGTACCCTCCGCCTTAGCCGCGGCGACGAGGGCGCTCATGCCCCCGCAAGCGCTGATGGTGACGGCCGTTGCCCAGCACGAATCGGACGATGCGGCATTGGCTGTGGTGATGGTGCCTGTCGCGTCTACGACGGACAGGAGCGTGGTGAGGGCGGCTCCGGCGGCTACAGACCGGCGCCATTGAGCTCCCGACTTTCTAAGCATCAGGCCTCCTGTGGTCCTCGTTCGGGCCTCTTGGCCCGCTGATGTCTCTGGCGGTGACGCTACCAAAGGATCGACCGCCCAAGGCCACGCCCGGTGTACGCCAACCCACGCCAGGATGAACGTTTGGTAAACGAGCCTGCCTGGTCGGTGGCAAGTAACGGGCCGGCCGGCCCCTGCCTCGTCCCCGGCGGTGCGGACCAAGGCCGCGGCGCGCCGGCGTGGAGCCGGAGAGACCGCTCAGTAATACCAGGGGAACGGCGACCAGTCCGGGGACCGGCGCTCCAGGAAGGCCTCCCGCCCCTCCGCCGCCTCCTCGGTCATGTAAGCCAGCCGGGTTGCCTCGCCGGCGAACAATTGCTGGCCGACTAGTCCGTCGTCAGCAAGGTTGAAAGCATATTTGAGCATCCTCACCGACGTGGGGCTCTTAGCGTTTATGGCCGCCGCCCAGTCGAGGGCAACGACTTCGAGAGAAGCGTGCGGCACGACAGCATTGACCATCCCCATCCGGTGCGCCTCCTCGGCGTCGTAGGTCCGGCCCAGGAAAAAGACCTCGCGGGCACGCTTCTGGCCGATCTGGCGCGCCAGGTACGCCGAGCCGAAACCACCGTCGAAACTCGCGACGTCGGCGTCGGTCTGGCGGAAACGGGCGTGTTCGGCGCTGGCGAGCGAAAGGTCGCACACAACATGCAGGCTGTGGCCGCCCCCGGCCGCCCATCCTGGTACAACGGCGATCACGACCTTCGGCATGAACCGGATGAGCTGTTGGACCTGGAGTATGTGGAGGCGGCCGAGCTGTGCCCGCTCAGAAGGCCCAACCGCGCCGGGCACGGATGCGCCCGATCCGGCGAGTTCGTACTCGTAGCCGCCCTTCCCCCTTACACGCTGGTCGCCGCCCGAACTGAAGGCCCACCCGCCGTCCTTCTGCGATGGCCCGTTGCCGGTCAGGAGGACGCAACCCACGTCCGGGGACTGGCGGGCGTGGTCGAGCGCCAGGTAGAGCTCGTCGACTGTCCGTGGGCGAAAAGCGTTACGCACCTCTGGGCGGTCGATCGCGATCCGCACCGTGCCGTGCGCCAGAGCGCGGTGGTAGGTGACGTCCTCCAGCGAAAACCCATCTACGGGGGCCCAGGCAGCGGGATCGAACAGCTCCGAGACAACTGTCTTGTCATGCACGCAACCGAGATTACGGTGCCCGGAAGCCCCAATCCTGCTCGTCCCAGGCAATGTCGCCGAAATAGGGGCCCGGTTCGACGTTGAGGAGGCTCGAATTGCGGGCAACTACGACCGGCACCTGGACGAGCGGGATGTCGACGAAGTCCTTCCAAGCCTGGTCGTCGATCTCGTTGTAGAGGGCTGGGAGCTCGGCGGGAGCGACCGAACGGATCTCGTTGGCCAACGCGTTCATCGCACCGCTCGAGTAGCCGTCGAGGTTCGCGGCCCCTCCGGTTACGTAGCTCCTGGCGATCTGCGAGGGGTACAAAGGGACCTGCCGCAGCTCGATGGCCATCTGCCAACTGGCCGGCAACGCCGACGGCTCGTCGAAGAGGTCAACGTCGGGTGGGCCTCCTGAGGTGAGCCTGACGTTCACCCCGATGGCGGCGAGAGAGCTCTCTACGAGGAGGGCAAGTTGCTGGGCCACCGGGTCGGCTTGCTCGACGAACAGCGAGAGGTCCACCGGGCTCCCGGTGGGGCTCTCCAGCACATTGGCCTTCTCGGTATAGCCCTTCGCCTTCAGCAGTTGCACCGCCGCCGCAGGTGCCGCCTGGTCATAACTCGCCCCGTCGGGTGCGTACGAGGGCTCGCCGGGGAGGTACACCCTGTTGTCATCGATCGGCGTCGCCAGGCCGTATGGACCGAGCAGCTCGGTCGCCATACCAGCCCGGTTGAGCGCCATCATCACCGCCTCGCGCAGCACCGGGCTCGACAGTGGGCTGGCCACCTCGTTGAAGTCGAGGTCCTCGTAGAAATTGCTGGCGACTGCTTCGACCGATATCCCGCTCGTCGCCTGTAATTGTTTGAACGAACTTGCTACCGCTTGCAGCGCCGCTACGTCCAGCTCACCGGCGCTGAGCGCATTTATCGTTTCGGCCGCACCGCTCATGAAGTAATAAGTGATCGCAGAGAGGTTCGCAGGGCTGCCCCAGTAATGGGCATTGCGGACGAGCTCGAGCGAATAACCGTCCTGCAGTTCTGAAACGAGGTAGGGCCCACCCGACACGAGGTCGGCGACCGGGTCGGTGAAACCGGAATCGAAACCAACGGCCCGGCCAACGTGAGCCGGCATCAGGTAAGAAAAAAGCGACTGCCAGTCGGGATAAGGGTGGGAAAAAGTGACCGTTACCGTGTACGGGTCGGAGGGTGCCCCGCTGACGCTGGCGATGTCGTCGTAGCCAGCCTTGTCCACGGGAGCATACGGTATTCCGGCTACGTCTGCGAACGCCGTTTTGCCAGATTGCGCTTGCCAATTGTAGGCGAAATCCGCATACGTTATCGCCGTGCCGTCGGACCATACGGCCCTCGGGTTTATCTGGTAGACGATTATTTCGGGATCCGAGCTTATTTCGTTCGCGGAGTTCAGCAGAGAAGTGTCGAGCTTCGGGGCGCCGTTGGCCCCGACGTCAAACGCAGACGGCCATACCTGGGCCAGGACCTGCTCCAGGGTGAGGTACCAGGTGGAGGCTGAGGCCGAGTGAATGTCCCAGTTCTCCGGCTGCGAGCCCACCGCGTACGAAAGGGTCGCGTTGGTGTCGTACTCGACGTCCTGCCCTGGAGTCGTGGTGGCCGGCGTAGTAGCCGTAACGGCGGCCAGCGGGACGCTGGTAGTCGGGACGGTGCTGGTCGGGACGGTGCTGGTCGGGACGGTGCTGGTCGGGACGGTGCTGGACGCGACCGTGGGGGCCGGCGATGTAGCGGCCGGCGACGTAGCAGCCGGGGCGGCAACGCGGGTACGCGAGCCGGTGGAGGGTGAGCTGACCTCCGACGGGTGAACCGTCCCCGCAGTGTGAACCGTCTGAGAAGGGTGCGCCGTGCCACAACCGGCCAACGTCGCCCCAAGCAACGCCGCAACGGCGACCACTGAGGGCAGCGACGGCGGCGGGGGCAGCGAGTGAGATCGTCGGGTCGAGGGGCGCACCGCGCCGCGAGCGTAGTGGCAGAGCGCCCCTCAGGGCTCCGCGACCATGGGGGGCCGCTCCAGTTCCAGCGCGCTCGGGGAGCTGAGCCCCGCTCGTGAGCGGAGCGGCCGGGTAGCGAGGACCGACCCCGACAGGACAAGCACGAAGCCGACGGCCGTCGCGGGACCGAACGGCTCCCCCAGCACCACCACCCCGAGCAGCACCGCCACGGCCGGGTTGAGGTAGGTGATCACGATCGCCCGCATCGGCCCGATCTCGCCTATCAAAGCGAAGAACGTCAAGAAACCCCCGACGGTACAAACCACGATCAGGCCCACCAGAGAGGAGAGCACCGCCGTCGACAGTTCGTGGTGCGGGCGTTGCGCGATGGCAAAGGGTGCGTAGACGATGGCGGCGAGCGCCAGGGAGGCAATTATGACGCTAGGGCCCGGCAGGTCGGTCAAGTACTTTGAGAAGACCCACGGCCCGAGGGCGTACCCGGTAATGATCAGGAGGAACGAGCTCACCACGAGCAGGTGCGGTCCTCCCACGTCGAAACCGACCAGCGCCGCGACGCCAGCCAACCCGAGGACGAGCCCGGCAGCCCTCCGTTTGTCGATCCGGTCGGTCCCGGTCAATCGAGCTATCACAGCGCCCGCGATCGGTACGGCGGCCACCAGCAGCCCCGAAAGCGAGCTCGTCACGGTCTTTTCGGCGTTGGACAGCACGAACCACGGCACCACGATCTCGACGACGGTGTAGGCGCAGACGGGTTTCCAACGGGACAGGAGCGGGGCGAGTGCTCCCCGCCTAACGACGAAGGGCGCCAGCAGCAGTGCCCCGCCTGCGGTCCGCACGAACACGAGGAACTCTGGGCTCACCTGGCGCATGGAGACCCGGATGAGGAGGTACGGGAGCCCCCAGATGACCCCGAGCGCCAGGAACAGAGCCCATCCCCGTCGGGTCACCCGAAAGCTTCTATCACACTGCTTGGACTGCCGCCCCCGTATTAGGCGGTACCTCAGCGGCCGTCTGCACCGGCTCTTGGAGCGGGAAATGGCATGCCGCGTAGTGCTGGCCACCGAACGGGCCGAGCGCCGGCTCCTCCTCGGCGCAAAGAGATTGGGCCCTGGGGCAGCGGGTGCGGAACGGGCACCCCGACGGAGGGTGGAGCGGCGAAGGTAGTTCGCCGATCATCGGGATGGCGACCCTCGAGCGCTGCAGCGTCGGGTTGGGTACCGGGACCGAGCTCAGCAACCCAGCCGTATAAGGGTGGGCCGGGCGTGCGTAGACGTCGTCTCCGGTGCCGATCTCGACGAGCTTGCCCAGGTACATGACCGCGATACGGTCGGCGATGTAACGCACCACCGACAGATCGTGGGAAATGAACACGTACGTGAGGCCATGGTTGGCCTGCAGGCGCTTCATCAGGTTGAGGATCTGCGACCGGATCGATACGTCGAGCGCCGAGACAGGCTCGTCGGTCACGATCAGGCGGGGGTTGAGAGCCAGCGCCCTTGCCAGCCCGATGCGCTGACGCTGGCCGCCGGAAAATTCGTGCGGGTACAGCTCGACGGCGTGCGGTGCGAGCCCCACTTCGCGAAGCAGAGCGCTCACCCGCTCGCGCTGCTCAGCAGGGCTGCCGATGCCCTGCACGACAAGCGGTTCACGGATGATCGACCCGACCCGCATGCGCGGGTCCAGTGAGGAGTACGGGTCCTGGAACATGAGCTGCAGGTCGCGGTGCCTCCGGCGCAGCTCGGACCCCCTCAGCTTGGTGAGGTCCGTCCCCTCAAAAAGCACCTGGCCACCCGTCGGGCGCTCGAGGCCCACGATCATCCGCCCGAGCGTCGACTTGCCGCAGCCGGACTCCCCCACGACTCCCAGGCTCTCGCCCTGGCGCAGGACCAGGTCGATGCCCCGTACCGCCTGGACAGACCCCACCTTGCGCTGCATCACCGCTCCAGCGGTGACCGGGTACTCCTTGCGGACGCCCCGCAGTTCCAAAATGACAGGGCCGCCTCCCGCCGACCACGCCTCCGTGCTGGAAAAGACCTGCTCGTTGATCGAGACGGGGCCATGCCTGGCGACGGCCGCCCCCGCGGGGGCCCCTGCGAGCGGCTCGGCGAAAGCAGGGTCGGCGAAAGCAGGCTCGGCCCCTTCTCCTATGCGGTCGCCCGCGCCAGCGATTTCCTCCACGGCGCGACTCACCGGGTGGAAGCAGGCGTAGGGGTGCCCGGCGTCATCGCCCCCCAGATGTGGCTCCTCGGCCCGGCAGATCTCCGTCGCGTACTGGCAGCGTGGGGCGAACCTGCAGGCGGACAGCGGTCGTGAAAGATCGGGCGGCAAGCCGGGTATGGCGTAAAGGCGCTGGGTCTTGTCCTGGTCGAGCTGTGGGATCGACGCGAGGAGCGCTTCGGTGTAGGGATGGTGGACGTCTTCGAAGAGGCGCTCGGTCGAAGCTGACTCGATCACTTTGCCTGCGTACATGACCATCGTGCGGTCGGCGTGGCCGGCGATGACTCCCATGTCGTGGGTGATCAGTACGACCGCCATGCCGAGGCGTTTCTTCAGGTCGTCGAGCAGGGCCAGGATCTGGGCCTGGATGGTGACATCGAGAGCGGTGGTCGGCTCGTCGGCGATCAGCAACTTCGGCTGGCAGGCGAGCGCCATTGCGATCATGACGCGCTGGCGGAGGCCGCCGGAAAGCTGGTGGGGGTAGTCATGCAGGCGTTCAGTGGGGTTCGGCATGCCCACGAGGCCGAGCACTTCGGCCGCCCTTTCGAGCGCCTCGTCCTTGGGGATCTTCTTATGCAGGATGACGCTTTCGGCTATTTGACGCCCGATGTTCATCGTGGGGTTGAGGGAGGTCAGCGGGTCCTGAAAGACCATCCCGATCTCGTTGCCGCGCACCGCACGGATCTCCGCATCCGTCATGGAGGTGAGCTCTTGGCCTGCCAGACGGATAGAACCTCCGACGATGTGGCCGCCATTGGGCAAGAGGCGCATTATCGAGTTGGCCACCATGGTCTTGCCGCAACCGGACTCCCCCACCACGCCGAGCGTCTCGCCCGGCTCAACGGTCAGGGTTACGCCATCGACGGCTTTCACCACGCGGGTGCGCAGCTGTATCTCAGTGCGGAGGTCTTGTATTTCCAGGAGGCTCATCGGGGCATCGCGCTGCTCAACGCTCCTGTAGGCGTACTTCGAAGCTGTCACGGAGGGCATCGCCGATGAAGTTGAACGCTACGACGATGAGCACGATCGCCACCAATGCCGGGTAGACCTGCCACCAGTAACCATCGGAGAGGAAAGTACTGCCCTGGGACAGCATCGAGCCCCAGGTCGCCGTCGGGAACGGGAGCGCGAAGCCCAGGTACTGCAGCACCGCGAGGACCAATATCGCGTCGGCTATCTGGAACGTGGCGTTCACGATGATCGTGCCGATGGCGTTCGGAATTATGTGGCGGAAAACGATCCGGCGGGACTTACCGCCCATCACCTTGACGGCCTGGACGTACTCACGGGTCCGCAACGATAGCGTCTCGCCGCGTACCAACCGGGCCGGCGCAAGCCATGACAGCCCGGACAGCACCGCGATGAGAATCCATGTCCCCGAGCTGCTCATCGTCGACGACGGGACGATAGTCGAGATAAAGATGAAAAGGAATACCACCGGGATCGCGAGCAGGACGTCCACGACGCGCATCATGACCGCGTCAACATACTTGCCGAAAAACCCGGCGATCGCGCCGTAAACAACTCCAATGAACGTGGCTATTACCGCGACACAAAAAGCGATCTCGATCGAGCTCTGGCCGCCCTTCATCAGCCTGCCCAGGATGTCGAAGCCGTTGTTGTCGGTGCCGAGCAGGTGGCTTCCCGAAGGCGCCAGGTTGCTGTTGATTATGTTTGTGTCCACCTGGTCGGTCCGATAAAAAAGCGGGACCACAAAGCAGAACAGCACCATGATGACCACGATGACCACACCGACCACCGCAAGCTTGTTGCGGGTAAAGGTGCGGAACACGAGCTGGGCAACGCTGCCCTGCTTGTATACCTCTCCCCCATCGATCTCGGGTAGGTGCTCAGCCTCAGCTGTGATCGGCAGCAGTGCCATCTCAGTAACCCGCCATCTCAGTAACGGACCCTTGGGTCGAGCACTGCGTACGTGATGTCCGCCAACAGGTTGCCGACAACGGTTGCAGTACCCACGAGCACCGTGATGCCCAGCATTACAGGGAAATCATCGTTAGTAGCCGCGGTGAAGTACTCGAGACCGAGGCCCTGAAAATTGAAAAGGTACTCGAGCACCAACCCGGCAGTGAGAACCGCCGGCAAGGAAATGCCTACCAAAGTGGTCACCGGCACAAGCGAGTTGCGCAACAAATGACGCCAGAGGACCGCTCTTTCCGAAAGGCCCTTGGCGCGGGCGGTCTTGATGTAGTCCTGGGCCAGGCTGTCGATGGCCGACGAGCGCATGTAGCGGGAGAAAAGGGCGTAGGTCACCAACGTCAGGGTGATCACCGGCAGGATGATGCCGACGGGGTGGCCCAGCATTCCCCAAACGCTCGATTGCTGGGGTGCCTCCGAAGGGAAGAACTTGATCTCTATAGAGAACAGCGATATCAAGATCAGGCCGAGGGCATAGGAGGGCATCGAATACAGCACGAAGGACGTCGCCGTGCCCGCGTAGTCCCAAGCCTGGTTCCGCTTCACGGCCTGGAGCACCCCGACCGGGATAGCTATGACCACAGCCAATACCAGCGAGGTGCCGACGAGCATCACGTCGCGAGGCAGGTCGGAAGCGATGACGCTGTCCACGCTGCGGTTGAGCTTGTAGCTAAAACCAAGGTTCCCGTGGAGGACGAGGTGGTCCAAAAAGACCCAGTACTGGTACCAAATGGGGCTGTCAAAGCCGTTTTGCTTGTTGAACACGTTGATGGCCACTTGCGTGGCGCGCGGCCCGAGGATGGCGCGGGCTATCCCGTTCGGCAGGAGGTGCTCCATCCCGAAGGCGATCATGGTCACCCCAAGGATGACCACGACCGCCTGCAGGAGCCGCCGGATTATGTACCCGGTCAACTGGAGCACCTCATCGGCTGTATTACCTACGTTTTGCTGTTGAGACTTACTTGGTCAGGTACCAAGTCTCTGGGGTCATGTTGGTGTACACGTTGTTGATAAAGCCACCCAGGTGCTTGGAAATCAGGTCGACAGAGGCCGAGGTGGGATCGCCTGTAGCCGTCGGGAAGAAGACGAACGGCAGCTGCGCGGCCATGTAGTTCTCGTAGTTGTCGATGGCGGCCTTTGACTGGCTGGCCGGCGCCGTCGTCGTCAGTGCGATTAGGTGGTCGGCTTCGGCGCTGCTGTAGCCCGAGTAGTCCGAACCGGCGCCTGTGTAGAACAGCGTCTCGCCGGTGGGCTCGAAGTCAGGCGCATAGATCCAGCCCGCACCCCAGTTGAGAGCCGTCCAGGAGCACTTGGGCGAGCTCGGCTTGGCTTGCCCGCCTGGCCCGCAGTTGACCAGGTGGCCTACAACCTGGGCGAAGGGTGCCGTGGTCAGCTCGATGTCGATCCCTACTTGGCTGGCCTGGGACTTCAGGTCGTCCATTTCCTCTGCTGTGATGACAGCGCCGCTCTGAGCCAGAAGGCCGAACTTGAGCTGGCGGTTCAGGGGAACCCCCGCCCCGCACTCATCCGCCGCCGTACCCGGCTTGGCGCAGTAGGCCACCTGGCCCGAGCCCACGTTTGCCCAGCCGTGCGCCTTGAGGATGCTGGCGGCGTCGGAAACGCTGAAGAGGTAGGGGTTGGAAGTTTCGTAGGAGTCGGCGAAGCCGTTGGGCGGCGCCAGCGGGACCGGCCCGTAAGTGGGTACGGCATAGCCGTCCAGGATCTTGTCGACCCAACCTTTTTGGTCAATGAGGTGCTGGAACGCCTGGCGGAAGTAGAGCTGGCTGAAGACGGGCCCCATTATGGGGTTGCCCATGTTGAGCGGGAAGAAGGCGAAGCTGAAGCCCGTGAAGTTGACCGCGTTATAACCTTCGGACTCCACCGAGCTCAGCTGTGGGAGGTACTCGTCCGGCAGCTCGGCCATGGTGAGCGCGCTCGGGCCACCCGACTTGATCTCATTGAGCATCGCCTGGTCGGAGGTGAACGGGACCTCGACGAACTGCGCAAGGGACGGCTTCGGCGAGCCGCTGTAGTCAGCGTTCGGGACCATGGTGACCTCACCTGTAGTGGTGAAAGCCTTCAGCTTCCATGGGCCGTCCACGATCGACCAGTAGGGGCTGGTCGTATAGCTGGCCACGTCGGTGGCTTGTGAGTTCAGGTAGGTGTACACCTTCGCAGCACCCGCCGGCGTGGTATCCGGCAGGCCCGCCGCGGTCGCGCTGGGGGCGGCCTGGCCCTTCGCCGTCACGTCCCATGCCATCGGCAGCGGCGTGATCTGGGACAGCTCGTTATAGAGGAACCATGTCGGGTTGTAGCCCTGCTTCATATGGAAGACCACAGTCGAGGAGTTCGGGTAACTAATCGACACCACGTTGTCGGGGAAATAACCGGGTGTGTAGTCGCACCAGTTGTCCTTCTCGGCGAACATCAGGTTCATCCAGAACTCGACGTCGCGGCTCGTCACCTGCTCACCGTCAGACCACATCCAGTGCTTCAAGGTGACGGTGACGGTCTTGTTGCCATTGCTGAACGTGGGCGGGTTGGCGATGCTGTAGCTGGGGTCGTTTGTCGGCGTGTTGTTGTTGCCGAACCAGTAAAGGGGCCGGTACATCATGTACGTGAACTGCCCGTAGTTCATGGTCGAGCAGACCTGGGGGCTTATGAACGGGAAAATATAAGTCGGGGGGGCGGAGGGGCCCTCCATGAAATATGCAGTACCGCCCGCGATCTTGGTGCCGGAGGCCGGCACAGCGCCGGTCGGGCCGTAGAGTGGGCCAGCTGCGCCCGCGCTGCTCGTAGATGTCACAACCATGGCGCCGGCTACCACGACAACGCCAAGCGTCCGGATCTTTGTGGTACGCAGCCTCTCCCGCCACCCACGGGAGCTGGCCTCGAGGCCAGGCGTTGCACTTGCGGCTTTAAAGAACTTCATTCATTGCGCCTTTCGTGAGCGGTTGACGTGCCTATAAGGGGTTGCCCGTTCTCACAGCGGCGCTTGCGGTGACTCAAACTCAGTTGTAAACCGCTCCGACGCTTATTGAAGACGGATCGCCAGGATCATCGTGGTAAAGGCGAAAGCCATGGCTGCGAAAACCGTGAAACGGTCCAGGTTGCGCTCGACGACGCTAGAAGCTGCGGCGGCCGAGCCAACCCCGCCCCCGAACATCTCTGAAAGGCCCCCGCCTTTCCCGCTGTGGAGCAGCACTGAGATGATGAGGGCGATGCACAGCACTATGTGAACCGAGATCACCACCCACGTGATCACCACTTAGCCGGCACCTCCTCCTGTTGGATTTAGTCGTTTACCTCGGGCGCCGGCCACGGGGTGGCCGGATTAGAGCAACTTAGCAGAGAGGGATCGCAAGGCAGTATTCACCCCGGGGTGCGCAAGCTGGCCTGTTAGGGCCCTTCACCTGCCAAGTCGCACTATCTGAGCGAAGCGCTCAGCGTCGAGGCTGGCCCCGCCCACGAGCGCCCCGTCTATGTCGGCCTCCGCCATCAGCTCGGCGATGTTGGCAGGTGTGACGGACCCGCCGTACTGGACCTTCACCGTACCCGCCACCTCGGCGCCGTAGCGCTCAGCCACCCAGGAACGCACCGTCTTGCACATCGCCTGGGCGTCCGCTGGGCTGGCGGTACGGCCGGTGCCGATGGCCCAGATGGGCTCGTAGGCGATGACGACCTTGGCGGCCGCCGCCGGTGAGACGCCCACGAAGTCGGCTTCGAGCTGGCCGACCACCTTGGTCTCGGTCGCACCCGACTCCCGTTCGGCGAGGGTCTCGCCGACGCAGAGGACCGGGGTCATCTCGTGCTTCAGTACGGCCAGGAGCTTCCGGTTGATGAAGGCATCGGTTTCCCCGAACAGCTCGCGGCGCTCGGAGTGGCCCACGATGACGTAACGAACGTTGAGCTTGGCCAGCATGACCGGGCTGACCTCGCCGGTGAACGCCCCGGACTCAGCGGGGTGCACGTCCTGGGCCCCGAGGCCGATGGGGATGGAGTCGGCGTCGATCATGGTCTGCACTGAGCGCAGCGCCGTAAAGGCGGGGTGGACCGAAACATCGGCCCGTTCGTAGTCGCGGGGGGTAAGGGTGTAGGCCAGCTTCTGGACGACCGCAATGGCGTCCAGGTGGGTGTGGTTCATCTTCCAATTGCCGCTTATGAGCGGCTTGCGCTCCCTAACCACGGCGCGCCGCGGCCTCCCGCAAAGCGGCAAGCCCGGGGAGGTCTCCCTTTTCGATGAACTCGAGAGAGGCCCCTCCGCCGGTCGAGAGATGGTCGACCTGGTCGTCCAGGCCGAACAGCTTGAGGGCGCTGGCACTGTCACCGCCGCCCACAACGGAAAAGCCCTTCGTGGTGGCAACGGCGTCCGCAACCGTCTGGGTGCCTGCCTCAAAGCGCGGGTCTTCGAAGACCCCCATTGGGCCGTTCCAGAAAACGGTGGCAGCCGAGATGATCTCATCGGCAAAAGCAGCCGCCGAGCCGGGGCCGATATCGAGGCCGAGCCATTCCTCCGGCACGTCCGGGCCGACCAGGCGCATCTCGCCTTCAGGCTCCCTGCCTGCGCCGAAGACCCCTCCCGGGGACAGGACAACGATGTCGGCCGGTAGGAGGATCCTCTTGCCTGCGGCCTGAGCGGAGGCGAGCAGGCGTTCGCAGGTACCGATCTGGCTCTCCTCCAGCAGCGACCCGCCTGTCGAGTGGCCCTGGGCGGCGAGGAACGTAAAGCACATTCCTCCACCAACGACGAGCGCGTCGACCTTGTCCATCAACGCCTCGATCACCCCGAGCTTGTCGGAGACCTTTGCCCCGCCCAAAACGGCGACGAAAGGGTGCTCGGGCTTCTGCAGGAGGCCGTCGAGCACCTCCACCTCGCGGGCAAGGACGCGGCCGGCTGCCGAAGGTAGGAACTGAGGCGGCCCGACGATCGAGGCGTGCGCCCTGTGTGCCGCGCCAAAAGCGTCGTCAACGTAGAGGTCCTCGTTTTCTACCAGTGTTGCGACAAAGGCAGCGTCGTTGGCCTCTTCGCCCGGGTTGTAGCGGAGGTTCTCCATCAGCTCGACCCGGCTCGTGTCAGCCCCCCGGGCGGTAAGCAGCTCGTAAAGGCGCTGGCGTACCGGGGCCATCGAGTACTTGGGGTCAGGCTTGCCCTTCGGCCGGCCGAGGTGGCTGCACACGGTCAGCTTTTCGGCGCCGTCCGCCAACAGCCAGACGAGGGTCTCGATGGGGAGCCGGATGCGCAGGTCGTCGGTGATCACGTCACCTGTGAACGGCACGTTGAAGTCGCAACGGACCAGGACGCGCTTGCCCCCGACGGGCCGGAGGTCTTCGAGCTCGGGGAGCTTCACGCTAAGCGCGCCCGGCGATGAGGGCGAGGTCGATCAGGCGGTTGGAGTAGCCCCACTCGTTGTCGTACCAACCGAACACCTTGACCAT
>Ga0182024_10010055_pt1 | contig 19381 bp, 15 predicted proteins | sample P32metaG_FD_120480 | JGI IMG/M metagenome (GOLD analysis project Ga0182024, IMG submission 120480) | Permafrost microbial communities from Stordalen Mire, Sweden - P3-2 metaG (Illumina Assembly) | ecosystem: Environmental > Terrestrial > Soil > Wetlands > Permafrost | place: Sweden: Stordalen... | reverse complement strand
TAAAACATCGAGGGTGCGATGGTATGCAACTTTCGCCAGCCAGGCCTGCGGATATTCGGGGACGCCCTGGTAGGGCCAGAGTTGGAGCGCCTGCAGCATGGCGTATTGCACTGCGTCTTCCGCCAGGGCTATACGCGACGCGCCCAGGATTCGCGTCAGGCGCGAAACCATGCGACCGAATTCCTGGCGGAATAGATGGTCCACCAGTTGGTTTACGTTTTCGGACTGCGGCTCCATGAAAGCTCCGGATGCTGGCGGGGTGACCTCGATAACACTAAGAGAAAGGTCCCGCCTCTGAAGAGGCGGGCCGCAGCAGGCCTGACGCTCAGATGTAGCGTTGCTGCAGCCCGGTTCTTCACGCGATCTTTTCATTGGCGGACTTCGCCACTTTGAATTGCAACTTAGTGGATGGCATCTACCTGGCGGATCTCGATCCACTTGCCATCCACCAAATGCGGGCAAGTCTGCGCGATGGCCACAGCTTCGTCGTAATTTGCGGCTTCAATCATGAAAAAGCCGCCGAGAACTTCCTGCGATTCGCTGTACGGCCCGTCCGTTACCGAAACTTTTCCGCTCTGCATACGCAGATGGCGTCCTCCATCGTCGGTCAACTTCTCCCCCCCGCGCATTTTATTCCGCTTTACCAGTCCATCCCTCCAGGCAATATAGCTGCCGAGGATCTTTTGAATTTCTTCGGGTGATAATTTACGGAAGCTCGTCGGCGTTTGGTGCAGCAATAGCAAAAAGTTAGACATTGGTTCGATCTCCTTATAAGTCTTATGGATATAGCTGCCTCTTACGGCTCGGCCTGCGATAAACCGATCCCGGCTGTGCAATCCCCGCCGGGAATCTCTACCGAATTTCGCCTGCCGAATGTTTAACGACTGGGACCCGCGGGATTCGACAGAAATCATCTCATCAGAACCAAGAAATCTCTGCACAAGAAAATTTATTGAATATTTGTCGATATTGACCCGGCTCAATCGTTTATCGAATAGATGCGCAAGAAAGAGCATCCGGGTGGGTGAAAATTTAACAGGACTTCGAAGCGGAATTTATCTTAATCTCACCCTTGGGCATCACTCTGTCCGGCTAAGCTACGACATCATGACAAGACAGATTCTAGTTGGATTCATATCATTTCAAAGGAGAAAAAAATGGCAAACCCTTTCGTGCATATTGAACTAAACACAACGGATGTGAGCAAGGCAAAAACCTTCTACGGATCCTTATTCAATTGGACCCTGGAAGATGTCCCGATGGGTCCAGACAATATTTACACGATGATTAAGGTCGGCGAGGGAACCGGCGGAGGGATTATGAAGCATCCCATGCCTGGCGCTCCCTCGATGTGGCTCGCCTATGTACAAGTCGACGATATTACCGCCGCAACCAAGAAAGCCAAATCCCTGGGCGCCAACGTGGTGAAAGACGTAACGGAAATCATGGGGGTGGGATCGTTCAGCATCCTGATCGATCCCACGGGCGCCACACTAGCCCTGTTTCAACCGAAAGCGAAGTAAGCGTTAGCATTTATTTCCGGAAGGGGCCAATGCCAAGCAATCGCTTCATTGGCCCTTGTCGGATCGACCATGATTCAATATCGCGAAAATTACGCGTTGAAAGTTTCAATGCCTGCGACCTTCTTCAACCAAGTCACGGGCGGTCATCTTGCTTCTCTTCACTTTCTTGCGAAGGGCACGCATTCCCTCAACAATTTCCCGGTGCGTGACATTTTCCTGTTTTTCTTCGATAGGGATAAGCATAGCCGCGGGCACGCCGTGCCTGGTAATCGTAATTTTTTCGCCGCGCGCAACTCGATCCAGTAATTCCGCCAAGTGCGTTTTTGCTTCAAGGGCACCCACGGAATCCATTTTCAACCCTCCAATACTACGAGTAGCTATCTCAATAAATAGTCTTTGTGGGTCGCGGCTTCAGCCGCGACGTTCAGGGACTTAATAATCAAAGGCTTTAGCCCCTGGAATCCTCGCAAGTACGTAATTCCTTACACGATGGAAAATTCCACGCGGCGGCGGATGGGATCAATGCGCTCGGCGCGCACCTGGATGCGGTCTCCGAGTTTCCAGACGTGGCCGGATTGATCGGAGCGGGACGCGCCGCGGCCGGATTTTTTCTTGGGATTTTTGTCGCGGCTGGGGTCTTGAGTCCCGCTGCGCGATGCATTGCGCGCGCCGTGGCCGCTACCGCTCACAATCGCGTGATCCTGGTCGCGATAAAAAACATGCTCCCCGGTTAGTTCCTGGATGCGGTCGATAGGCACCATGCCCTCGACAAACAACTCTGTCAGCTCGACAAAAAATCCGAATTTCTGAACGGAAATAATCAGCGCCTCGTACTCTTCGCCCAAATGCTGCTCCATGAACTGCGCGGTTTTCCAGGCCATCAATTCGCGCTCGGCGGTTTCGGCGCGCCGCTCGGTCTCCGAAGTTTCCACGGCAATCGCTTCGAGTTCGCCGCGGCGATACGGCCCGAAAGTGGAATCGTCTTTGCTGGGACTCCCGTAGGTGTCTGGCTTCGGCGCAGGTTTCGTTTCCGGATGATCGAGCGCCCATTTTAATACGCGATGCACGATCAAGTCCGGATAGCGGCGAATGGGCGAAGTGAAATGCGTGTACTGATCGAAGGCCAGCGCAAAATGCCCCAGCGCATCCGCGGCGTAGCGCGCCTGCTTCAGCGAACGCAGCATCAGGAAGGAAACGATGCGCTCCTCGGGCTTGCCCGCAATTTTTTCCGCGAGGCGCTGGTAATGCGAAGGGCGAATGGCGATGTCCATCACGCCGGGCAGCGAAACGGTCATCGGCTTTTCGCGCCCGCCTCCGCGCCGTCCGTGTCGCGCGCCGCGATCGAATTTTTGCTGGCGCGAACTTCCGTGCTTCACTTCCATGCGCCGCTCGGCCAGATTTTCAATGCCCAGCGAATATCCAAACGTCTGCGCCATGGCCTCAAATTCCAGAATTTTCTTGGGGTCCGGTTTTTCGTGGACGCGATGCAGCGATCCGATGCCGCGCGATTCGAGATACCGCGCGACAGCCTGATTCGCGGTCAACATGAATTCCTCGATCAGGCGGTGCGCGATGTTGCGCTCGCTGCGTACGACGCCGATCATCTGTCCCGCATCGTTAAATTCGATCACGGGTTCGGGCAAATCGAAATCGATGGAGCCGAGCCGCGCGCGCCGCGCGGTCAGAATCACGGCAAGGTCGCGCATGGCGCGGAAATGATCGGCAAGTTGCGCATATTGCGCGGTAGCGACAGCATCATTCTGAAGCACGGCGTTCACCGCCGTATACGTCATGCGTTCCGCCGAGCGAATCACGCCGCGCGCAAATTCCGAGGCGACAATTTCGCCATTCGCGTCCAGCTCCATCACCGCGCTCATCACCAGGCGATCTTCCTTCGGATTGAGCGAGCAGATACCGTTCGACAATTCTTCGGGCAGCATGGGCACGGCGCGATTCGGAAAATAGACGGAAGTACCGCGCAGCCGCGCTTCTCGATCCAACGCCGATCCGCGCCGCACGTAATGCGAAACGTCGGCGATGTGCACCTGCAATTGCCAGTTGCCGTTCTCAAGTTGTTTTACGTAAACAGCGTCATCGAAATCGCGCGCCGTTTCCCCATCGATCGTGACAATCGGCAAATCGCGGAAATCGCGCCGCCCTTCCCGATCTGCATCGCTCACGGGATGCGCTCCGGCCGCGGCTTCCGCCAACACTTCCGCCGAAAATTCATGCGGCAGATGATGTTTCCGAATCAGAATCTCGACGTCCACTCCGAAATCGCCCGGTCGCCCGAGAATTTCAATCACGCGCCCCGCCGGGGCCACGCCGCCGCGCGGAAAACGCGTCATCTCCACATTCACGACGGCGCCGTCAAGCTCCGGCAAACGCACGCCGCGCTTTGGCGGATGCGCCCCAATCTTTCCTTGCAGCTCCGGCGTCAGCTCATCTCCCGGCGGAATAATAATTTCCTGCAGCAGCCTCGATTCGTACGGCGCGACCGTGTTGCCTCGCGGCCCGTAGCGAAATAATCCGACAACCGTAGTGTGCGCGCGCCCAATCACGCGCAAAATGCGTCCTTCGGCGCGCCCCGGTCCGCCGCCATCGCCAAATCGCTTGCGGTGCTCGATGCTTGCCAGCACGTGGTCGCCATGCATGGCGTCGCCAACCGCATCGCGCCCAATAAACAAATCGCCTTCCAAATCTTTTCGCGGCGTATCCGGCACAACGAAGCCGTATCCGTCGCGATGCGCGACGAGCCGCCCCGTCAACTGATTCGCCTCAGGCCTCGCCATTCTCGATTCCGGGCGCGATTCCGGGCGCGCTGGTTGCCGCTGCTCGGAACCCTGCCGTTGCTCTGAATCATGCCGTTGTGGCGCGCCTTTTCTCGGCGTCTCCGCATATTGCGAGCCCTGTTTTTTATTGGGCAAACCGATGCGCCGGTTCGGGTATTCGATAATCTCTCCGCGCATTTTCATTTTTCGCGTGAGCTTTATAAGCGCGCGGCGTCCCGACTGGCGCAACCCGAGCGCCGCCGCAATTTCACGAAGACTCTGCGGCCCGCGCGATCTCGCAAGTTGCGCCAAAACTTCGGATTCTGTAACAGGTGTGGGTGGCTCGCTAGGGCGTGGCATAGAAGTGCCCATTGTAAGCGCAGAGCCCGGAAAACGCGAAGCGCGAACGAATTTTGCTCGCCTCTTCAGAGGCGAGGCTTTTGTGCAAATGGTGAAGTGCGATGTAAAAGGTAAAAGGCGCGGCTTCAAAATCGGCAAATAACTCGAAACAATTAAGTCCTACCGCACAACAAAACCTACTCAGTTCCCACACTTTGGCAACTCTCGCTGCTCTTCGGCACCGTACACGTAATCAGCGCTTTCGCCCCCCGATCCTTCAATTCCAGGTGCCAGCCTTTCCCTTCTTTTGTCAGCATCGTGTACCCAAATTGTTCCTTAATTCTGCTCCCATTAACCGTCGCGCCACGAATCGTCGTGCCTTTAACGGAAATCTCGATAGGCACATCCATTTGCGTGCCGCCATCTCCCGCAACGATTTGCGGCGGGCGCCCGTTATCCACGCTGATGTACTCAAAAAGATGAATGTGACCTGAAAGAATCACGCTAAAATTTTTTGGCGCAGCCCTGTCCCAAGCCTCTTCCAACACAAGAGTCGTTGGCTTCGGCAAACCGCTGCGCTTGTCCGGGTAGAATCCCCAAAAAGGATGGTGCGTCACGAGCCACGCGTCCTTCGCCTGCAGCGACGTTAACTGCTTAACCATCATTTGCAATTGGTCTTCGTCCACCACGTTTTCATTGATCGAGGCGGAATCCAGCATCGCCAACTGAAAATCTCCCAGCTTGACGAGATAAGGCGCCGAATATTCTTCACACTTTCCATTCCACGGGCGCGGGTCCAGATAGTAGAACCAGCCGCGCCAGGCGCGATTGCAGTCTTCGTGGTTTCCGCGCGTAAACGCCCAGGGCGCGGCGCTTAAAAGTTTGGCGGCTGGCTCAAAAAAATCGGCATTCCACGCATCCCAATTATCTCCGGCTGGGCTGCCGCCACACTGCGCCTGCGATGCGTCCGGGCATGGACTTTCGCGATAAAGATAATCGCCGACATGAATAATTAAATTTGGTTTTTCAGCGGCTGCGCTCGATGCAACTTCCCGCAATGGCCAATCCGCGGGATCGTTGCACGCTTGAATTTGCCGGCCCTTAATTCTGCAGCCTGTGTCGCCAATCGCAATGACTTCGGCAGGATTGTTTTTCGGCAGCGCCAGAGTTTGTGAATTTACGGAAGCCGATCTAGCCCCGGCGGGAATTTCAAATTCACACGCGGGCCGCAATCCGTCCGGCATATTCGGCCGAAGCGACATCGGCTTCCCGATGCCATCGATCCGAATCGCGGGACAATCCTGTGGAGTGTTTACCACGATCCGCGCGAATGCCTTGCCTTCTTCACCCAATTCCACCCACGCAGGCGTAAGTCCCTGAGCGCGGCTTCCGCGTGCAGCAAGAAGAATGACGCTCAACGCAAGAAGGCAGCGAACAAGATACATTCTGCGGGCCAATATTTTTGAGGTTCGTGTTTCCTTCAATAATCTCATAGAGGGTCTTCAGTAGTGCAAGCCCATGTTACGAACAAAATAAACCCCCGTAAATATTTATTCACATTGGCGCGCATGGCGGCGGACAGCGTCCGCGTTCCTGAATTCGGCGAATGGAAGATTAACGAATTCCGATATATTCCATCCAAATAAACAATGCCCAAAACTGCCCCTTTCACACGCCATTCATATTCGATTCAATTATGCGTAACAGTAATTGGGCAGGATTCCTCCCTCGAAGTGAATCTTTTGGGAGGGGTGTGATGAAAGTTTTTCGTCTTCAGGTAAGTTTTCTTCTCGTGATAGTTCTTCTATGCGTAGCAGGTCCGGTTCGATTGCTTGCTCAACAAAAAGATTCCGCAGTGATCAGTGGCACGGTTCAGGACCCGGTTGGCGGCGCCGTCCAGAACGCAACCGTAGTTGTGAAAAATGATTCGACCGGCGTTGAAACGAAATCCACCACGGATGGTATGGGCAAATTTTCCGTATCCGGCCTGCCATCCGGGAATTACACCGTTGAAGTATCCGCGCCCGGATTCGCGTTGGCGAGCCGCACGAACGTAAAGGTCTCAGCCGAACACGCGGAAGACCTGAGCATCGCGCTGGCCCTCGGAAGCCTGAGCGACGCAATTGTCGTCGAAGCGGCAAACTCCGGCTCCATCGCGGCCCAACATGCGCCGATGGACGGCTTGCTCGAAGCGCGCTCCGCACGAACGGAAGTCACGCCAGTCTTCGTTCAGAATTTCACATCCCCGCTCGCCGATTTTGGCGAACTGGTTGAAATGGCCCCGGGAACTTTCAGCATCAGCACAAACGGAATTGGCCTCGGACAGGACAAAACGTATTTCCGCGGTTTTCCCGACGGCGACTATGACATCGATTTTGACGGCGTCCCTTTCTACGACACGAACTCACCTACGCACCACACCTGGGCATTTTTCCCGGACCCGTGGACCGGCAGCGTGGATTTTGACCGCAGCCCCGGAACCGCTTCCACCATTGGGCCCACGCCCTTTGGAGGATCGATTCACCTGCTCTCTCCGGACCTGAGCGCTGCTCCCCTGATTCAAGCCAATGTCTCCTACGGTTCGTTCAACACGCAGCTCTATGACCTCACCGTCAATTCCGGCGCGTTCGGCGGGAAAAAATCCAACATGATGGTCGATGTCCAGCACATGCAGTCGAATGGATTCGAGACCGACAATTATCAAGTCCGCAATGCAGGCATGCTCAAGTACACCTACAAGTTCTCCGAAAATAATGTCCTGACCGGATTCAGCGGTGTGGTTTGGCTCGACAGCAACACGCCGAACAATGCGCCCACGCGCGGACAGATCAGCACCTACGGATATAACTTCCTGCTAAGCAGTGACAACAATGCTTCGGAACTGGGAAGCAACGGAACTTGCTTATCCACGGTGACAAACTGCCTCTATCCCCTGAACTATAAGTTTTACACCTACCACGTTCCGACGGACTTTGAATATATAAGCTGGACGAATCAGTGGGGACACGGCTGGCAGACCGATTTCACGCCGTACACTCTGAGCTATTACAACGCGCAGTACTACAACAACAGCCTGACAACACTCAACACATCAAGCGCTGTCGACAAGCTAAATAGCTATCGCAAATACGGCGAGACCCTCACCGCGAGCCAGGTTTCCAAGTACGGAATCTTCCGCACGGGGCTTTGGTACGAGTGGGCCACTACCAATCGCTACCAAATTCCGTCAGACCCTCTCAACCATGTTGATGCTCTTCTGCCGAATTTCCATGAACGCTTTTACACCGACTCCTATCAGCCGTTCGCGGAATACGAATATCACCTGACCCAAAAGCTGACCATCACCGCTGGGTTCAAGTACTCCTACTTTAGTCAGAACTTGACGCAGCTCCAGGACAATGGAAAGACAGTTGGCTGCCTTGGAGGCGTTTTGTCTTCGGGAACCAAGGCGACCGAAACATGCATTGGCGGACTCCCATCGGTCAACCATAGTGCCGGTTATAACTCCTATCTTCCTTCGGCGGATGCCAACTACCATCTATTGAGCAATTGGTCGGTGTATGCACAATTCGGTCAAGGCACGATTGTGCCGCCCAGCAGCGTCTTCGACGTGAAAGGCGGAAATGTTTTAACCGCGCCGAAGCCGACGGGAGTTACCACCTATCAGGGCGGCACCGTGCTGAAACTCAAGCAAGTGACCTTAAATGCGGACGTGTATTACAGCAAATTCCAGAATGCATACACATCCATCCCGGATTCAAACAACACAAGCGCCGTTGACTATGTCACGGCCGGTGATTCGTCCACCAAAGGCTTTGAGGGTGAGGTCAATGTCTATATCACTCATGGATTGAGCTTTTACGCGAACGGTACTGCAGGGGTTGCCAAGTACATCAGCCAGACAGTACCCAACAATCTGGGCGTTCAAGTCGCCAATCCCAACTATGGTTTTTGGGTCGCGAATACGCCGTCCAACACCGAAGCCTTCGGCTTGACGTACCAGCAAAAGCATTTTGACCTTGGCATTTTCGACAAGCGCGTCGGTCCCATGTGGAATGATTTGAGCCTTGCCAGTGGGGCCGTCGCCAACCAGGTGATTCCCATCAATCCATTCAGCACCACAAATGTTTACTTCAACTATGTCCTCAAGAATGGTTCCCGTTGGGATGCGACGAAATTCCGCCTCAGCGTCAATAACGTGTTCAATAGCCGCGGAATTGTGGGAGATCAGCAAGGGCTAAACGCAACTCCAACCTACAACCCCGGTCCGGCCGATCTCTTGACGCTGCTTCCGGGACGCAGCATTACGCTAACGATCAGCCCCGGCTTCTCTCCCAAGGGACTCTAACCGATCGTATGTAGCAGGTGTACCACCGGGCATTTAAAGCGGGCACCCTATTTTTTACCAGGGTGCCCGCTTTCATTTCTGCACGCAATCCCGCCGATCAATGTGTACCTTCCGAAACAATCGGGTACAACCGCCCTCCACAGCGTAGAATCTTATGGGAAGAGGGCAACGGTGTGCCTGTCTGATCGGGCAACATTTATCGACTCATGATTCAGAGAACACACATTGCAGCTCTCGGAATATTTTTAGTCGCTGTCACCTCCTGGATAAGCGTGTCCTATGCGCAGACTTTGGCGGGCGGCCCAGGCGCCATCATTACTGCAAATCCTGCGCCCAGCCCTGACCAGATTCATGCCCTGATCGTGCGAGCCATCCAAAATCAACATCGGGACGATCAGGCGCTGCAGGAATTCGAACGCATCGAACGCAAGATTGCCCGCAGCGGCGAGAACGCGGATATCACCACTGATATCACCGAGCGAATTCTTCCTTCCGGAACCGGCAACATAAAATTAAAAATGGCGGAACATGGAGTCCCCATCGCATCCGACCTGTATCGCGCTGAACTGGAATTTGCAGTGAACGCGTTCGACCTGGCCATCCATCCGAACGACCGCTATAAGGAAGATCTGGCAAAATACGAACGGCGCCGCCGCGACCGCTCCGATCTCGTGGACACGGCCATGAAGGCGTTTCGAATCACCTGGGCGGGCCGTGAAACGCGCACCGATTCGAACGGGCCGCACACGTTCATAAAATTTTTGCTGGATCCAAATCCCGACTACGAACCGATCAATCGTTTTGCCGCCAGCTTTCAGCACGTTCATGCGGTCCTCTGGGTGGACGAGGCGCAGGCGCAATTCGCGCGCCTCGAGGGCGATGTTGCGACGGACATTCCATTTGCCGGAGGAATTGCGGGAAAAGTGTATCGGGGCGGCCACGTCGTGATGGAGCAGGAAGAAGTTGCGCCAGGAGTCTGGCTGCCGACTGTGTACACGTATGATGTGGATGGCCGCAAATTCCTATTCGCGTTTGGCCTCCATGAACGCACGGAAATCACCCGCTACCGGCGCATCGGTCCCCCGTCCCAGGCCATCGGGGTCGTGCGTAATGATTTGAACAATTTGCCCGCCGTAACCCCCACCCATTAACGCCAGCAAGGTAAAATTAGAACGTAGCAGATTCCCGGAGGCCGATAACTGTGCGGCGCATGTGTCTGAACATTGTTACGGTTGTGTGCGCTGCTAGTTTTGTGTGCGCTAGTTCCTGGGCACAATTGCCCAAGGTCGCCAAGCAGAAGCCGGGCGCCTTGGATGGCAAGGTAGTTACCGCAAAAGGCGCTCCCGTGGCAGGGGCGCAGATTTTATGGCAAGTCGCCGACGGGGAAACTCCGCATATATTGCATAGCGACGCGCATGGGCAATTTCATATCGAATCGTTGCGTACGGGCTTTTATGATTTGCGCGCATCCGCAAATGGGACATGGTCCGAATGGGAACATAACATTCTTGTACGTCCCGGCGCGGATACGAATGTAACGCTGCGGCTTGCGTTCAAAACGCCCGCCGTCGCCGTAGGCCTCGAACTAAAAGGCGCAATGCGATTGTGGGACGCCCCGGTATCTGGATCCGTGCCACGCGACTCCGCGGTAGATGCAAGCGGCAATGCCTGGTTTACGTTGGAGGAGACGGGGCACATCGCGCGCTTCAACCCTACTACCGGCGAATGGAAACTCTTCAAAATTCCTACTGCTGACTCCGGCCCGTTTGGCCTGGTTTTCGATGGCCAAGGCGACATCTGGTTTACGGAAAATACTGCCGGAAAAATTGGCCACATGGACCCGAAGAGTGGAGCGATCGCGGAGTTTACTCCCCCGACGATAAAGGATCCGCACTCGGTCGCCATCGGGGCGGATGGCGCTGTATGGTTCACCGCGCAAAATTCGAACGCGATCGGACGACTAGATCCCCACAGTGGAATAATCACCGAGTTTGGTGTGCCCACACAGGATGCGCATCCCTACGGCATTGTGGCAGCGGAGGATCGGGCTTTGTGGTTTTGTGAACTGTCGGGCGGCAAGCTTGGCCGCATCGACCCCGCTACCGGAACGATGACGGAATACACCCCTGCGGATCCCGACGTGAAGCCTCGTGGGCTGGTTGCCGTTGGCGGCGCGATTTACTTTACGGACTTCGGCGGAGGGCGTCTCGGCCGCATTACACTGGCTGACAAAACATTTAAATTTTGGGATAGCCCTTCCGGAATTCATTCCGCGCCGGACGGAATTGGCGCGGATACCGCAGGCAAAATTTGGTACGAAGAGAGCGGAAAGGATTCCAACCTGTTAGTCCGCTTTGACCCTACCGTCGAAGTGTTCAGAACATTTCCGATGCCCGCTCCAAATTCGGCAGCATCGAATATGGCGCGTGACGGCAAGGGGCGCCTCTGGTTACCACTGCCAGGAGCTAACAAGATCGCGATCCTTGAATAAGGCGTCTTCATAAGTCATTTAAATCCAGTAGTTACGTAAGCCCATCCGCGGGTCAGGGTCAACCATACAAGCACTTCAAGCTTGCCCGTTTCTTAGCTAGTACTAAAACCCCGGTCCCAAAATTTTTGAGCCATCAAGCCCATTGAGCCAACCGTTTCGCTCCCGCAAGATGATTCCACTGTGGGTTGGGAGTCGCGCTGCGGGGACGACGGCCCCGAGAGATCGGGTCTGTAAGCGCTCTACCCAACCCGCCAAAATTTCGGCAAAGATTTCATCCATCCAGCATCGCCAAATAGTAAGCATCCAGAAAATCCAAAAGAGCGAATCGGCGCACGGCGAGGATAAAAATACGCCGAGCGGTTCCGACTTTCTCCCAGGCTATTTTATTGAAAACTTTTTAGAGGACACAGCGGCTATTTCAAATACGTTCGCACAATTTCGATCAGGTCATCCGCGGCTTCCTCCGCGGATTTTGTTTTTCGGGGCATGTGGTTGCGGATATGGTCTTCCATTAATTCACCCATGAGGCTGTTGATGGCGCCGCGCGCGGCGGACAGGCGCTGCAGCACTTCGGTGCAGGGTTCGTCCTGGTCCAGGGCGCGGCCCACGGCTTCGAGCTGCCCCACAATTTTCTTGGTGCGCGTCAGCAAGTCCAGCTTTTCTCTCGATAAATGGGACATTTTTCCTTGACTACCCTATGGGGGTATGGTATCACGGAACCGGGCCAAAAATACGCAGGCCCAAAAGGACACGGAACCACATGGAACTTCCAGTGCAAGAACCGGATCATCCGGGCGGTACAAGCCTTCCGGCCCTTCCACACGAGCGAATATAGCATAAGCTGCTGTACGCACAGTTTCTGCTCGCTCGGATGGAAGGAAAAAAGAGCGAGCGGGAATCCGAAATTTCTCGGCAAACATTCCCCCTCTCGAAAAATAATTTGACCGGACAACGGGCTGGTGCGCAGCCACGACCCATGTGTTTTCAGAGGAGGGGATCATGTTTAAGTTCATTACCAATGGTTGGAATTCCGTGCCGCGCGCAAGCCTGTATTGCGTTTGGATTCGCGCGCACGAAGGCGAGAATGCACCGCTGATTCGAGTGTGGATCGATCCATCGATGACCATGTTTGACTCGCAGGCCAGAGTTCATGAGCCTGATCTTGCCGCAGCACGAGCCGAGGAGAGTTTGGAATCCGTTGGTAAGACATCTTTATAAACGGGGCCAGGAGGGTGCAATCTACGCCGCTCCTGTTTTCACATTCTGTTCATCTAGGCATAGGGTCAGGCCATGATGTAATGCTAGGAACGGGATTCTGATTTACTTGGGAGAATATGCGTCACTGGTCGGTCCAATTCGCGCTGTCATTTCTATTCCTGGCAGGACTTCGTCTGGCGGCTCCGTTATGCCTGCGAGCGCAAGATGCGCCGGTGGATAAAGCCCCTGAGCAATCCGCTCCTGCCCCACCGGACGATTCGTCTTCCGACGTAAGTACCACGCTCTTCCCGCATTTTGAGTCCGACCGCATCTGGCTTTCCGGCCAGGCGAATATTATTACGCAATGGCATCCGGCGTTTCGTTCCCCTTATCAGGGACCGAACAGCCTTTCGCCCGAAGCGCAGGACGCTTCTTCGCGCGTGCTGACTTTGCTGACGGGCCTGCGAATCAATGACAGCGCGGAAATTTTATTCGATTTGCAGGAAACAGGCGGTCACGGAATCGGGGAAGCGCTGGGCCTAGCGGGTTTCACCAATTTGGATGTGGTGCGAAATCCTACTCTCAGCAAAGCTCCGTATGTAGCTCGCCTGATGTGGCACCAAATTATTCCGCTCGGTAAAGAGAAAGCGCCATCGGAGAGAACTGCCTTCTCACTTTTCAAGGAATTGCCGGTGCGGCGGCTGGAAATTCGCTTTGGAAAATTCAGTCTTGTGGATTTTTTTGACGTGAATTCATACGGATCGGACAGCAATCTCCAGTTTTTGAATTGGACGCTGGACAACAACGGCGCCTATGACTATGCGGCAGACACGCGCGGCTACACCTATGCCGCAATGTTTGAATATGACGATCGCCACTGGGCCCTGCGATTTGCCGAAGCGCTGATGCCCAAAGTGGCCAACGGAATCAACCTCGATGCGGACCTCGCCCGCGCGCGCTCCGAAAACGGCGAGCTCGAGTTGCACCATTCTTTTCTGCCTCACCGCGAAGCTGTCGTTCGCCTGCTCGGCTACGCCAACCACGCGAACATGGGGATTTACAGCGTGGCCATCGCGAATTTTTTGGCGGGTGAAACACCAAAGCCCGAAATCACCGCGCATCCTCTGCAAACCACCACGAAGTACGGGTTTGGCGTAAACCTCGAGCAGCCGCTTACCGATTGGCTGGGTCTATTTTCTCGCTGGGGATGGAATGAAGGCCAGCACGAATCCTATGCCTATACGGAAGTGGACGAAACGGTTCAGGTCGGCGCAGGCGCGCAAGGAACTCCGTGGAAAAGAAAACTGGATCGCGCAGGCCTCGCCTTCATTTCCAACGGAATTTCGCGCGATCATCAGCAATACCTGGCCTTGGGAGGCCTCGGTTTTCTGCTCGGCGACGGAGCCCTAAATTACGGCCGCGAAAATATTGTGGAGACTTACTACACCGCGCATGTGTGGCGCGGAATCTTCGCTTCGATTGATTTGCAGCACATCAACAATCCCGGTTATAACCGTGACCGCGGCCCGCTTGTCGCGCCAGCGCTGCGGCTGCATGTGGAGTTTTGATTTTGATTCTTATGGCATAGGCTTCATTAAAACAATCAACTCGTTTTTACCGATGGCTGCGGCGTGGCCACTGCCGCCGGTACATACGCAGGCGCTTTGGGTATGATGGCCCAGGCAATGACGTAAGCCAATGCGCCGCCAACGAAGCCGCCCGGAACAACTGACAGCGCCACCCAAATCAGTCGCACGATTGTGTGGTCCACATCCAGGTACTCCGCGATGCCTCCGCAAACGCCGGCGATTTTTTTGTCCGTAGCGGATAGCGTCAATTGCTTGTGGGAAATTCTGGAACGCTGGCGCGCACCGCAAGAAGAACAGAAATTGACGGAGTCTGCAATTTCCGCGTTGCATCGATTGCAAAACATAAAATCACCTCCTGGAATCGGCGACTCGGCCGTTTTCAATCGTTCCGAGCTGCCAATTTCCGTACCTCCATTTTAACGCCGCTTGGCGTGCCAAATCCACGGGTTGAAGCTTCCCCTCAGTCGCGTCTCGGGACTGCCGTTCACGCCAAACGAAAACAGAAATTCATTTAAGAGTTCGCGCGAATGCAGCAATTGCGCTGGCCATGGCCTTGGGTTGCTCGGGGACGAGGGCGTGTCCGGCATTGGGAATTACGACGACGGTGACGCGGTCACCAAGCGCGGCTTTTAACACGCCGGCGAATTTGCGCGGCGCGACCGCATCGTTTTCCGCTTGCAGGTCGAGAACGCGCGTTGTGCCGCAGGCGAACCACTCCTCGACCGGCGTGGCGCGCGACGCAACGTTTTCCGCCTTCTCGGTTTCGGGGTGCCAGCCCGTGAGCCACACGTGCGGATCGTTTCCTGGGGCAAAGAATGCGATTTGCAAATAATGCAGGCGCTCCGCTTCCGGCAGAGACAAATCTCCGCTTTTTTCGATGGCTTCGCGCACTTCGGGCGAAACGGTCGGCTCGTGAACGCCTGCCGGAACTTTTCCTGCCGACGCAGCCGCGAGTACCGCTCCACGAACGAGGTCCGGCCGGTCCGTCGCCAGCATGCGCGTAACAAAATGGCCGTACGCATGCCCGACGACGATGGCCGGACCTTGACCTTCGTGCTCGATTACAGCAGCAATATCCGCGGCGAAATCATGCAACGTCAGATTTGCCATGGGCCCAGTGCTCGCGCCGATCCCGCGCGGTTGCGGCCGGAGAACGCGAAAACCACCGTGAGCAAGCATCTCAGCGACGACGCCATAATCTTCGGCGCCTCGGCCAAGCGACGGCAAGATCACGATGACGGGCCCGGTTCCCTGCGCAATCACCTCAATGTGGATATTTCCCCGGTCGACCATAAAGTGCCGTGGCAAATCTTGACTCGGAACAGCCTGCGAAAAAAATCGCGGAGGTTGCGCGTACACAATCTGGCACATCCATGCAGCGAAAAGAGCTATCGACGGAATCGCGCGTTTCATTTTTGACCCTCAGGCGAAGTGTTGAGATTCTACATCAGGTCGGTGAGACTCCAACGGAGTGAACATGGGCCGCAAAAGGGATAATTTTGGAACGCTGTAAACACGTTGCTTCACCACAGCTGATCGCGATGCACAAATACTCATCGATTTTTGACCGGATGCATCGCTAATTTTCTCATTTGTCCATAAACGTCAAAGGATTTGGTTCGAAATTATCCAAAAAGGACGGTCTGGACGCTGTTTGATTTCGTCCGCTTTTACAGGTGGGTGCCTAGCCGTGAAGACTTTCCTGTGGAAAGGTGAATCCGCGAAAACATGCTCCCCTCTCCTCGGCTTAAGGTAACTCGCTTGCAATCAATAATGTACAGTCATCAATTTGGGTCCAACAGACCCCCGCTTATTTCCACAGTTTCCGGTTTATGCGACTGGACCGCCTAGACCCGATGGAGTAGGATTGTGGTGCCCCTGCCACCGATATGAATCACTGCGAGGTTTAAATCATGAGCATCGAAACTGAGCGGCCAACTTTTCGTGGAGTCGTATGCCTGCATTGCAAGGCATCCATTCCAGTTCCAGCGATCGTAGGCAGTATGCGCTCGCACGGCGACACATTAGAACCGTCGCAAAGAACATCCCAGGTCTTTAACCTTCGATGTCCGTCCTGCCATAAAGAAAAGCCCTACCGGACCAGAGAAATTGTGGATTTCGAATTAAACGCGGAAACTTCCCAGGTTTCCGATCAGCCAGCGCCAGGGCGGTGGTATTCGCACGATGAATTGGCGCGAGCAGCGAAGGCTTAACTTAGCTGTTCGGTTTTTTTCCGAATTTACGCCCACTTTAATTTAATAGGGTCCGAACGTTTGAAATTCTCGATTATCTTCGGGAATTTCTCTGTCTGGGTCAATATTACGGTCAAAGTGTGCGCGTTTGGTCCGACCTCGGCGTAAATCGATATGCCAGCGATCATAAATTTAAATCGGTCCCGTAAACTCTCCCAGGCCGTGGTGATGTAAACTCAAATACTCTGTTTGAACAAACCGCACACCTACGCGTGCAAGGAGAGAACTGTGGGGCGATTTCCCAAATTTCCTGCGGGATTATTTATTCTGCTGGCCTGCCTTGCGATCCCGCTTGCGGCTCAAAAGAAAACGGGATCTCTACCCGCTAAAACTCCGATCCAAATTAAAGTCGTGGTCGTCACCATGTTTGAAGTCGGAGAAGACACGGGAGACATTCCCGGCGAATACCAGCTGTGGGTCGAGCGCGAGCATCTGGACCGGATTCTTCCTTTGCCCGCCGGCTATCATCATGTCCGCATGAATAAAGATGGAGTGTTGGGGCTGCTCACGGGGGTTGCCACGGCCAAGGCGGCCGCATCCGTGATGGCGCTGGGTCTCGATCCGCGCTTCGATTTATCAAAAGCCTATTGGGTGATTGCCGGAATCGGCGGCGGCGATCCGGCAGATGTATCGCTGGGCACTGCGGTCTGGGCCAATCATGTGATCGACGGAGATATTGGGTATGAAATCGATGCGCGCGAAATTCCCGCGGACTGGCCGACGGGTTTTGTTCCGCTACGCAAGAGAACTCCGTACGAGCAGCCTGTAAAATCGGAACTGGATGGCGAAGCCTATACCCTCAATCAAGATCTCGTCGCCTGGGCTTATCAATTAACGAAGGACGTTCCTCTCGCGGATAACGACGAAATGCGCGTTTCGCGAGCGCTGTACACTGGCTTTCCCAACGCGATAAGGCCGCCTTTCGTAACGCGCGGCGACACCATGTCCGGCGGCACATTCTGGCACGGCAAAAAAATGGACGAGTGGGCCAATGAGTGGACGAAGTATTACACCGGCGGACAAGGAAATTTCATGGTCTCCGCGATGGAAGATACGGGTACCATGCAGGCGCTGACGTTTCTTGACCAGGCCGGGCGAGTGGATATCAAACGCGTCCTTGTTCTGCGAACTGTGAGTAATTTCGATCGCGAACCTCCGGGGGAAACGCCCGCGGAAACGCTAAAAAGTATGGCTGCTGGAAATTATCCGGCATTTCTTCCGTCGGTAGAGGCGGCGGAGCGCGTCGGCGATAAAGTCGTGCGTGATCTCGTGGAACATTGGGATGAGCGTGAGTTGAAAATTCCGCGCACACCTCAATAAAAAAATGGCAGGAACACGAAATGCCGAGACGAAAGGATTGAAAGCATGCCCAGCCTGTGGCTTTCGCTAAATTCAAGAATCGTTTCGATCGGCGCAGCAGTGTTTCTTCTTTTGCCTGGGCTTGCCTCCGCCCAGACGCCGGCAAATCCGGCATCTGAAGCAGCCGAGCAGCGCACTTCCCGCGCGTACGAAGCCGCGCGCGCGAATCCGCTGGACCTGGAAGCGTTTCTGCGCCGCATGCCGAAGGGAGCGGACCTGCACTACCATCAAGCCGGAGGCATCTACGCCGAGTCCTTCATTCGCGCCGGTGCCGAAGATGGCTTGTGTGTAGACCTCGCGCGGCATGCGTTTGTGGCTCCGGCACCCACTTGCGGCGCAGGACAAGTGGGCGCTGCCGAAGCGCTCACCAATCAAACTCTGTATGACGCGCTCGTCGATGCGTTTTCGATGCGTAGCTTCGTGCCCGCCACCGGCACAAATGGGCATGACCGCTTTTTCGATACGTTCGGCAAATTCGGAGGGACGAGCAACACCCATTCCGGCGAATGGCTCGACGAAATCGCTTCGCGCGCGGCTGCGCAAAATGAGCAGTACCTGGAAATCATGGAGACGCCGGGCTTCGGCCACACAATTGGGATTGCCAGAGAAATTGGCTGGCAAGATGATCTCTCCAAATTGCGCGATGCGCTGCTTGCGGCCCACCTGAGCGACGACATTGCCGTCGCCAAAAAAGACCGCGACGATGCAGAAGCTTCCCGCCAGTCGATCGAACATTGCGGCACGCCGCAGGCGACTCCCGCTTGCACGGTGAAAATTCGCTATATCTATCAGATTCTGCGCGACTTCCCGAAACAACAGGTGTTTGCACAAACGCTATTGGGATTTGAAGTGGCTTCCGCCGACCCGCGTTTTGTTGGCCTCACCTATGTGCAGCCGGAGGACAATGCAACTCCCATGGCGGATTACGCGCTGCAAATGAAGTTCATCGAATATTTGCACGGCGTGTATCCCAAGCCGCACATCAACCTGCACGCCGGGGAGCTGGCACCGGGGCTTGTCCCGCCGGAAGGGCTTTGCTGCCATATCCGTCTAGCCGTGGAAGTTGCACATTCTGAACGGATTGGGCATGGCGTCGACGTGATGTATGAAGATCGCCCGTACGACCTATTGAAAGAGATGGCCGCGAAACACGTGATGGTGGAAATCAATCTGACGAGCAACGACGTTATTCTCGGCGTAAAAGGTAACGAACACCCGCTGCCTATTTATCGCAAGTTTCATGTTCCGGTGGCGCTTTCCACGGATGACGAGGGCGTGTCGCGTATCAATTTGACGCATGAATATGTGCGCGCCGCTGAGACCTATGCCCTCAGCTATGCGGATTTGAAGCAGATGGTCCGCACCGGACTGGAGCATGATTTTCTGCCCGGCGCGAGCTTGTGGCGCGAGCCGGACGTCTTTATTCGCACGAATACAGCGTGCGCCACAGAATCACTTGGCAAAGCCAAAATTTCCGCGGGCTGCGCAAATTTCCTGGGTTCCAATGAAAAG
>Ga0182024_10010054_pt1 | contig 19382 bp, 9 predicted proteins | sample P32metaG_FD_120480 | JGI IMG/M metagenome (GOLD analysis project Ga0182024, IMG submission 120480) | Permafrost microbial communities from Stordalen Mire, Sweden - P3-2 metaG (Illumina Assembly) | ecosystem: Environmental > Terrestrial > Soil > Wetlands > Permafrost | place: Sweden: Stordalen... | reverse complement strand
ACCGTCTCGTCCTGGTCGTACCAGGTGGTCGACGCGATGATGGTGAGCAGCTTCCGCTCCTTGGCGGGCAGGCTGAAGCCGATCCTGGCGCCGAACTCGCGGAGGGACCGCCCGGTGATCCGCAGGTCGAAGCTGGGCCCGTCGGAGCCGTAGCTGGCCGTGGACCCGTCCTTGCGGGTGTAGCTGAAGCTGTCCTTCTTCGTGCCTGTCTGGTAGATCCGGCCGGCGATGCCGAGCGAGGCCAGCAGCTCCTGGACGCCGAGCAGCAGTTCCTCGGACCGGCTGCCGAGGCCCACGTAGCGGGTCCCGTTCTGCAGGCTCACCGCGCAGCCATCGGCGTCGAAGAGGCCCTGCAGGAATCCGATCAGCGTTTCCTCGGGGGCCTCGAAGATCGCGTCGGGGACATGCTTGGCGGGCGCCCGCCCGGACGACACGCCGAGCGCCCGGACGAAGGCGATGAACCCGTCCCTGGTCCCCCGGAGCTGCGTGGTGCCGTTCGCCTGGATACTCGGCTTGGCATCGAACCCGGTGATCCGCTGGATGAACTCGCGGTGGCGCGGCAGGGCCTCCGCGCGGTCCTCGTCGTTGCCGTAGACCGTCACTGCGTTCTGATCGGTTACGCAGCCATCGCCAACAAGCCAGCCGAGGTAGTGCCCGAACTCCTCGTCCCACTTCACCGGCAGGTCAAGCGCCTTACGTGACCGCGCCGACGCTGCGGCCGCCAGCGCACAGGCCGGAATCCGCGAATCGGCAGTGGCCCGGGGGGCGTACTGCAGCGACCGCATGACGCGATCGTCGCCGGTCAGGTCCTCTGCATGCACCCAGCCCCTGTTAGCTGTCCAGATCCGGTGACCGGGCGTGCAGCGAAGGCGCGAGCCGTCGGAGAACCGCAGCTCGACGACCTCGTTGGTGCCGGTTACCAGGTACCGGGTCGGGACCGTCGCCTCGACCCGGTCCGCGGGAGCCGCCTGGGACGTGGCGTCGTTGGTGTACACGGCAAAGCTCTCGCCGGCCGCCGCCCGCGTCACCAGGTCGCCGATCCGGATCAGCCCCTGGTCCGTGACGACGCGCTGGTCCGCCGGGAAGCACGGGTTACTTGCGGTAATTCGGCCGGATTCCGGGCAGGTATGCCAGCCATTAATTGCGCCGTCATACTGGATGCCCGGATCGGCGCATTCCCAGGCCGCCTTGGCCATCTTGCGGAACAGGTCCCTGGCCTCGACGGTCGCCACCGTCTCGCCGTTCTGGCGGGCGACCAGGTCAAACGGCTTGCCGTCCTCGACCGCGCGCATGAACTCGTCGTTGACCCGCACCGAGTTGTTGGCGTTCTGGTACTGGACACTCGTGATGTCCTTGCCGCCGAGGTCCATGTCGAAGCCGCCGTCACGCAGGACGCGGATCTTCTCTTCCTCGCGCGCCTTCGTCTCGATGAATTCCTCGACATCGGGATGGTCCACATCCAGCACGACCATCTTCGCGGCCCGCCGGGTGGCACCGCCGGACTTGATTGTGCCCGCCGAGGCATCGGCACCGCGCATGAAGGAGACGGGCCCGCTGGCCGTGCCGCCCGACGACAGCAGTTCCTTGCTGGAGCGGAGCTTCGACAGGTTGACGCCGGCGCCGGACCCGCCCTTGAAGATCAGGCCCTCTTCCCGGTACCACTCAAGGATCGAGTCCATCGTGTCGTCGACGGCCAGGATGAAGCAGTTGTGCACCCGCACGTTGCCGGCCAGGTACTCCCCGCTCTCGGTCTGGATGTCGTAGACCTCCATCTCGCCGAGCCGCTCGATCCTGCTGATCTCGGCCAGGCGCCGGTCCGAACCGCCGACATCGGGATCCACGTGCAGCAGGGAGTCACCGGGGCGGAGGAAGCCGGCCACGGTGAACTCGCCGACGACAAGGTCCTTCGCCCGCCAGACCAGATGGTCCGGGGTGACATCCAGGGCGTAGCCGGCCCTGGTGTGCAGCCGCAGCACCTCCTTGACGCCGTTGGCCTTGGTCGCCAGGATCCGCGTCGTGCCGTGCGCGTCGTGCACCTTGGTCCCGACCGCGCCGTCCTCGACGAGCCTGCCGATCGGGATCAGTCCGGCCGGGGTGCTGACCAGCGCATCGTAGGGCTGGCACGCGGAGACCTGCTGCGGCGAGGAGGTGCCGACGTTGAACCAGACCGGGGAGTTGAAGCTGAAGACCTGGTGAATGAGCGCATACGCGAGCTCGTGCTCGAAGACCTCGGCGTCCTTGGCCGAGGCGAAGTAGCCGTGCTCACGGCCGGCCGCCACATAGACGCCCACCACCCGGTTGACGAGCTGCTTCAGGCTGCGCTCGCGCTGCGGTGTACCGACCGCACCGCGGAAGTACTTGGTGGTCACGATGTTGGCGGCGTTGACCGACCAGAAGTCGGGGAACTCGACGCCGCGCTGCTCGAAGTTGACCGACCCGTCCCGCCAGTTGGTCATGACGACGTCACGGTGCTCCCAGGTGACCTCGTCATAGGGGTGGACGCCCGCGCGAGTGTGGATACGGCGCATGGTGAGTCCCTTGCGGGCACCCTTGCCGCCGTGGCGCGCTGGCCCGCTGGCCGTCTCGGTCATGTCCTCCCCCTTCATGGATCCGGGTGGATCCGCCTTCGTGGATCCGGGTGGATCCGCCGCGGGCCTAGCGAAGAGGCCCTGTCCCGTTTGCCCTGCCGTTACGCCCGGGGTCTCACCGGGCAGATGCGCGCTGCTCCTGCTTGGCGGGGTCGCGCTCTGGCCCGGGCTCATCCGCGGGGTGCTCCGCGTCCTCGTACTCGCCGCGCCAGTCGCCGTCATGTCCCGACCGCAGCGTGGCGATCTCCGCCTCGAAGTCAGCGAGCGACTCGAAGCCCCGGTAGACCGAGGCGAAGCGCAGGTAGGCGACCTCGTCCAGCTCGCGAAGCGGCCCGAGAATCGCGAGGCCGACCTCATGAGAAGGCACTTCGCCACAGCCACGTGCCCTGATTGCGTCCTCTACCCGCTGGGCCAGGATCGCGAGCTGGTCCTCGCTGACCGGCCTGCCCTGGCAGGCTCTCCGCACGCCCCGGCTGATCTTGTCCCGGGCGAATGGCTCGGTCACCCCGCTGCGCTTCCCCACCATCAGGATCACCGTCTCCTGGGTGGTGAACCGGCGGCCGCATGCCGGGCAGGAACGGCGGCGGCGGATGGCGGCGCCATCGTCCGCCGTCCGGCTGTCGATCACCCTGCTATCCAGGTGCCTGCAGTACGGGCAGTTCACGCGATCACACCTCCCCCGGTGTGTCGGAAATCTCCTGTGAACACAACCTGTGGAAAAACCACAACGATGTAACTACTAGATATTGTGGTCCCAGCCAGCGCAGGACGCAAGTGCCGCCGGGCGTTTCGCCGGAAGTCGCTGGTAGACCGGATCCGCCAGTCACCGCCGGCGTGTCGCGACTCGGCGCTGGCTTACCCCGGCCGCTGGCGTGTCGCGGAACGCGTCAGTCAGCCCCTCGGCACCCACAAGGACTGCCCCGGCTGGATCACCGGGCCGATCAGCCCGTTGACCTCGATGATCTGCTGGATAACGAGCCGCGGATCGGCCGCAGGCTCGGCCCGGCTGGCGATGGACCACAGGGTCTGGCCCGGCCGGACGACTACCTGCGTCATGCCACGGTAGGCGGCGCCCGCCCCCGCACCGTGACTGGCCGCCTGCGCGCCTCCCGCGACGCTCAGCCACAACAGGGTGACCATCGCCGTCACCGCCATGACGGCTATGGCCGCAAGCACTACCCGGCCGCGTCTGGTCAGCCGTATCCGGCCGGGCTGGCCGGACCGGGCGGGGCTGGCGGGGCGAGCGGCCCGGCCCGGCCGGGAAACGCCTGACCAGGGTGCCATGGACTGCCTGCCAGGCGCTGCATGCACGCCCAGCCCACGTGCATGCACCGCCAGGGTGCGCACCTCCCGGGTGCGGACCTCGCGCGCGCCAGCCTCCCCGGCGCGCACCTCGCGGGCGCGCACCTCGCGGGTTACGGAATCCCGCTCCTGGCGGTCCGGCGCCCGCAGCTCACGGACATGCACTTCCCTGACCCGGACCTGGCGGACATGCAGTTCGCTGCCACCAGGCGCAGGCCCGGAACGAGCCGACCCGGCCGGCGCCGGGGAAGGAACGCCGGCCGCGCGCCGCCTCCTGGCAGCGGCAGGTCCCGGCTGGCCGGCACCCGCCGGTGAGGCCATCGCCAGCCTGGGCCTTGGCACCGTGATCTCGAAGGTGACGAGATCCAAGTCCTTCTGCTCCGCAGCGCCCAGCATGCTCATCGAGACCTCCCTAAAAACGAACGGCAGTTCGATCGTATCTCTGTTCTATCGCAATCTCGTTCGATCGAACGAAGATACGGTACAGTCTTACGCAAGGGTCCGACACTTTGAGGATCCGTCGAACAAATGTTTGAGATCCAGGGCTGCAAGCGCTAGCGTCGGCCCTGACCAAAATCTCCGAGCCGGAGGCCCGATGATGAGCAGCAGCAACGAGGACGGGACTGCGCGGCAGGCCTCGACTGCGGACGGCAGCGACGCAGGCCCTGGTGTCAGGCCCAAGGGCCGGCCGGGCAGGAAGCCGAAGGGCACCGTCCCCACGGTCGTGACAGAACTGCCGGAGCGGCCCGATCCCGGCCACGTGCTCACCTGGCGGCAGCGCAAGGTGCTCCAGGTGATCCGCGAGTCGGTGCAGCGGCGGGGATATCCGCCTTCCATGCGCGAGATTGGCGAGGCAGTAGGGCTGACGAGCACGTCCAGCGTCTCGTATCAGCTGTCCACGTTGCAGACCAAGGGGTACCTGCGCCGCGATGCCGGCCGGCCCCGCACGGTGGAGGTCCGCCTGCCCGGGCATCCGGCCGTCCGCCCCGAGCCGGGGAACGAGGACGAGGCCCCGATGAACATCGCCTCGCAGGAGGCGGCTTACGTGCCTCTCGTCGGCCGGATCGCGGCCGGTGGCCCGATCCTGGCCGAGGAGTCGATCGAGGAGTACTTCCCGCTGCCCAGGCAGATTGTCGGCGAGGGAACGCTCTTCCTGCTCAAGGTTGTCGGCGACTCAATGATTAACGCCGCGATCGCGGACGGGGACTGGGTGGTCGTCCGCCAGCAGCCCGTTGCGGAGAACGGCGATATCGTCGCGGCGATGATCGATGGCGAGGCCACGGTCAAGACGTTCAAGCACTCCGACGGCCACGTCTGGCTGATGCCGCACAACCCCTTGTACGCGCCGATCCCCGGGGACGACGCGGCGATTCTCGGCCGCGTGGTCGCCGTGCTGCGGCGCTGCTGACGGGCCATCGCCTGACCGGCCAGCAGCGGTCAGTACTCGCCCGCCGAGCGGAACGCCGTCCTCAGCTGGGCGCTGTCCGCGCCGGCGGTAATCAGCACGTGCAGGAGCAGCCGCGCCTTGAGCGGGTCGAGGAATCCCGCGCTGATCAGTCCTCGCGACAGCAGATCCCGCTCCGAGCCCGCTGAGCCGTAGGTATCGGCGAGCACCGTGCCTGCGCCCGTGCGCGATGCCAGTACCACCGGCATCCGGGTCGCGAGCTCATCGAGCAGGGGCACCAGCGCCGGGGGAACGTGCCCGCCGCCGAAGGCCGCCACCACGAGGCCGTCCAGACGGCCGGCCGCCGCGCGCAGGAACTCGCCGTCATCGCCCAGGCACACCGTCACCAGCCCGACCCGCACGCCGGGCTGCGCAGCCGACGGCAGAGCAGCCGGTGACAGCGCAGCCGGTGACAGAACCGCCGGTGACAGCGTGGCCGGTGACAGCGCGGCCGGTGACAGCGCGGCCGGTGACAGCGCGGCCGGTGACAGAACCGCCAGCGACGCAGCCGACCGGCGCACCGGGCGGCAGAGCAGCCGCACCGTGCCCTCGATGACATGGCCGAGCGGTCCCGCGGACGGGGAGACGAAGGCGGTGATGCTGGTGGCATGCGCTTTCCGTACGTACCGGGCAGCGTGAATCTCGTCCCCGAACACCACGACGCAGCCCAGCCCGGCCAGCACCGGACTCGCCGCGGCCAGGATCGCGGCCAGGATGTTCGCCGCGCCATCGGCTCCGGCCAGGCCGGGATGCCGCATCGCGCCGGTAACGACGACCGGCGCGTCACCGGAGTGCAGCAGGTCCAGCAGGAACGAGGTCTCCTCGATCGTGTCGGTGCCCTGGATAACCACCGCCCCGGCGGCGCCGGCCGTCAGCTCCGCCTCGATGGCCACCGCCAGCTCGACCACGTCCGCGATGCCGAGTGCCGCGCTTGGCAACTGCCGGAAGTCACGGACCTCGGCCACCGCCCCGGCACCGGACAGCCCGGGCACGGAGTCAAGCAGCTCGGATCCGGCGAGGCGCGGAACGACTCCCCCGGAGCCGCCGGATCCGCCTGCCATGGAGATGGTGCCGCCCAGGGTGAAGACCGCCACCCGCGGCTGCTGCCCGGCGATCGTCATGCGGGAACGACGTTCACCAGCCCAGGCGGCCGCACGATCACCGTGCGGACATCGCGGTCGGCCAGCGAGCGGGCCACCCCCGGCGCCGCCAGCGCCAGCACCCGCAGCTCGTCCTCGCCGATCCCCGGCGGGACCTCCAGCCGGTCACGCACCTTGCCGTTGACCTGCACGACGCACGTGACCAGGTCCTGGACCAGCAGCGCCGGGTCCGCAGCCGGCCAGCCGGCCATCGCCACCGACGGCTCGTGGCCGAGTAGTTCCCAGCATTCCTCCGCGGTGTACGGGGCGAACAGCGATAGCAGCACCGTGAGCGTTTCCGCCGCCTCCCGCACCGCCGGGTCGGCCGCGCCCGGCCCGGAATCGATGGTCCGGCGCGCGGCGCTGGACAGCTCCATCAGCCGGGCCACCGCCACGTTCAGCCTGGCCGCCTCGACCAGCCTGGTGACCTCGTCGATCGTGCGGTGCGTGACCTTACGCAGCTCGACATCACCAGGGCCGGCCGCCTGCTCGGGAGCCGCTGCGCCTGCCTCGGCCGCAATCCGTGAAACCCGGCCGAGAAATTTAACGGAGGCCTCGGGGTTCATGTCGGCCCAGTCGATATCGTCTTCCGGCGGGCTCGCGAAGACCATCGTCAGCCTGATCGCGTCCACACCGTGGGCCGCCAGCTGCTCGCCGAGATCGACCCCGTTGCCGAGCGATTTCGACATCGACTTGCCCTGGTTGATCACCTGGCCCTGGTTCATCAGCCGGGTAAACGGCTCGGTGAAATCGACCATCCGCATGTCATGCAGGACCTTGACGAAGAACCTGCTGTACAGCAGGTGCAGGATCGCGTGCTCAACGCCGCCCACGTAGAGGTCGACCGGGGCCCACCGGCGCACCGCCTCGACCTCGAACGGCCCGTGCTCATAGTCGGGCGAGCAGTACCGCAGGAAGTACCAGGAAGAGTCGACGAACGTATCCATCGTGTCGGTGTCGCGCTTCGCCGGGCCGCCGCATTTCGGGCACTCGGTATTCACCCAGTCAGTGGCGGCGGCCAGCGGCGACGCGCCCTTCGGCGCCAGGTCCTGACCGCGCAGGTCGGGCAGGACGACCGGCAGCTGCTCATCGGGGACGGGTACCTCGCCGCATCCGTCGCAGTACACGATCGGAATCGGCGCCCCCCAGAACCGCTGCCGGGAGACCAGCCAGTCGCGCAGCCGGTAGCTCACCGCTGCCTGGCCCTGCTCCCGCTCCGCCAGGATCGAGGTGATCCGGTCGATGGCCTCGTGCTTGGCCAGGCCGTCCAGCGGGCCCGAATTGACCAGGCTGCCCTCCCCCGGTGTCGCCAGCCCGGTCTGGGCGGGGTCCGGCAGGCCGGTGTCCACCACGAGGCGTACCGGCAGCCCGAACTTCCTGGCGAAGTCCAGGTCGCGCTGGTCGTGCGCGGGCACCGCCATGATCGCGCCGGTGCCGTAGTCCGGCAGCACGTAGTCCGCCGCCCATACCGGTATGCGCTCGCCGTTCACCGGGTTGATCGCGTAACGGCCCAGGAAGACCCCGGTCTTCTCCCGGTCGGTGGCCTGGCGCTCGATGTCGGTCAGCTTGCGCACCTCGGCGACGTAGCCGGCCAGCTCAGCCTGATGATCCGGCACGCACAGCTCGGCCGCCAGCGCGGAGTCGGCTGCCACCACGAAGAACGTGGCGCCGTACAGCGTGTCCGGCCGCGTGGTGAACACGGTCACCGGCTCGTCCCGGCCCTCGATCACGAAACTGACCTCGGCGCCCTCGCTCCGCCCGATCCAGTTGCGCTGCATCAGCAGCACCCGGTCGGGCCAGCGGCCCTCCAGCGGGGCCATGTCGGCCAGCAGCCGGTCGGCGTACTCGGTGATCTTGAAGTACCACTGGGTCAGCACCCGCCGGACGACCTCGGACCCGCAGCGCTCGCACTTGCCGCTGATTACCTGCTCATTAGCGAGCACGGTCTGGTCGACGGGACACCAGTTGACATAACCGTCCTTGCGGTAGGCCAGGCCGCGCGCGTGCAGGCGCAGGAACAGCCACTGGGTCCACCGGTAGTAGTCCGGATCGCACGTGTGCAGCCGGCGGGACCAGTCAAAGGACAGCCCGTACCGGCGGAAGGATGCCGCCTGGGTCTCGATATTGGCGTAGGTCCAGTCCGCCGGATGCGTGTTGCCCCTGATCGCCGCGTTCTCCGCGGGCAGGCCGAACGCATCCCAGCCAATCGGGTGCAGCACGTTGTGCCCGCGCTGGAAGAAGTAGCGCGCCATCGCGTCGGCGACGGCGTACGCCTCGGCGTGACCCATGTGCAGGTCGCCGGACGGATAGGGGAACATGTCAAGCACATAGCTGCGGGGGCGGTTGTCCGCCGGATCGTCGCTGGCGCGGAACAGGTCCATCGCTTCCCAGCGAGCCTGCCATTTCTCCTGGATTGCGCGCGGATCGTAATGCTGTGTCCGCTCCGCGCTGTCGGCGGCTGTCATGGATCCCTCGTGTGTGATCGGTCCGGTTCGCCCCGTTATCCCGCTGGCCGGGGCGCGAGCCAGGATTGCGGGCCCGCCCCGCTGCATTCAGGCGCTACGGCCGCCAGGCACGGTGGCCGCCAAGCAAAATGCCCCTCGATTCACGAGGGGCAGCCGCGCCAACGACGGGTCAGTCGGCGCGGCTAACTAAGGAGCAGCCTGCTATAGGCCATGTGATCAGGATAGCGCACCCGGGAACGGCCATGCGCGCAATGCCGCGGCGGTCAGCGGACTCCGCGCGGCCGGAACTGGATGCTGATCCGCGGCCCGGCCGGGCGGGCCGTCTTGGGTATGGCGTGCTGCCAGGTGCGCTGGCAGCTACCGCCCATCACGAGCAGATCGCCATGGCCGAGATCATGGCGCAGCGCCGGCCCGCCGCCGCGCGGGCGCAGCAGCAGCGCACGCGGCGCGCCAACCGAGACGATCGCGACCATGGTGTCCGTCGTCCTGCCGCGCCCGATGGTGTCGCCGTGCCACGCGACGCTGTCCCGGCCGTCCCGGTACAGGCACAGGCCAGCGGTCCGGAACGGCTCGCCGAGCTCCGCCGCGTAATGCGCGTTCAGCGCCTGCCTGAACGCGCTGAGCGCGGGGTCCGGAAGGGCCGCGCCTTCCCCGTAGAAGCAGAGCAGCCGCGGGACGTCGACCATCCGGTCATACATCTGCCGTTTCTCGGCGCGCCACGGGGTGACCGCCAGCAGCCGGCCTAGCAGCGCGCCGGCGCCGGCGATCCAGCCGGGCCGCACATCGATCCAGGCGCCGTGGGCGAGGATCGTGCGCTGAACCGACGATCCCAGCGAGCCGGCCACGACCTCGTCGGAGAGGTCCAGCAGCGAACCCTGGTAGGCGATCGTCATGAGCACAGCATAAGCCATCCTTCAAACACATATTCGAGTCAGCTTGATGCCGCCCGCCGCCGGGCGGGTGAGGACCGGCTCCATCGCCGCGGCGCGGTGAGAACCCTGGCTCCATCACCGCAGGGGCAGGCGGGCATCTCGGCTCCAGCCGCCGCGGGAGGAGGTGATGATCCCGGCATCGTCCGCTGCCGGGGCAGGTGAGAATGAGGGCATGCTCGGCGCGGTGATCCGGCACCTGGCGTGCCCCTACTGCGGCGACGCCCTGGCGCGCGACGGCTCCTCGCTTCGCTGCGGGGCCGGGCATACCTTCGACATCGCGCGCCAGGGCTATGTGAGCCTGCTTCCCGCCGGGACCAGCGGCGACGCCGGTGACACGGCCGCCATGGTGCAAGCCCGCGACGGGTTCCTGGCAGCCGGTCACTTCGCCAGCCTGGCCGCCGGTCTTGCCCAGGCTGCCAGCGATGCGGCGGGTTCCGTCAACGCCCCAGGGTGCGTGGTCGATGTCGGCGCGGGCACCGGCTACTACCTCGCGGCCGTTCTTGACCAGATGCCCGAACGTGACGGGCTCGCGCTGGATATCTCGAAGTTCGCCCTGCGCAAGGCCGCCCGGGCACATCAGCGAATCGGGGCTGTTGGCTGCGACGCATGGCGCCGGCTGCCGGTCGCGGACTCGGCCGCCATTCTCGCGCTGAACGTCTTCGCCCCGCGCGGCGGCGCCGAGCTGCGCCGTATCCTCCACCCGGCCGGGCGGCTTCTCGTCGTTACCCCGGCAGCCGAACATCTCGGCGAGCTGATCGGGCCACTCGGCTTGCTGACCGTCGGCCAGCACAAGGAAGAGCGGCTCACCGGGAAGCTGAGTCCGTACTTCGAGATTTCCGGCCGGCGTGAGCACCGCATGACGATGTCGCTCGATCACGCGGCAATCGGCGCGGCTGTCTCGATGGGGCCGAGTTCCTGGCATGCCGGGACATCCGCATTCGCGGCGCGCATCGGGAAGCTTCCCGACCCGATGCCGGTCACTTTCGCGGTGACACTGTCCGTCTTCCGGCCGGTGATATCTGATGATTCCGGCCGGTGATTCTTGCTGACTGCCATAGGGACGATGACTCCCAGAATTGGCCATCACGCCCAAATAGCGCGTGTCTCTGACCTTTCTTGACCTCGGCCGCCGCCGCCAATAATGTCGTCCACGCCATCCACGCTGCAGAACTCGCTACCACGGAGGGGATGCCGGCGTTCGCGCCGGTTCCGGTCAGGTAGCGCAACTGCGGCTGGGCAGGCAGCGGGAAATTGGGTCTGTTTCGGGGGAAACAATGAATGGTCGGCGACGGGCGGCATTCGTGCGTGCTATCGGGCGGTATTCGCGACTATGGCTAGATAATTGCGGGCTCATGCTCGCGGCGTACCGCGGGAACCCGGCCGCTGCCGGGCACGGACCCGTCCAGCACAGACGAGCCAGGCCTGGATCAGCCAGGCCGCACCGTGGCTAACGAAACCGGCACCTCGTCGGCCAGCCAGCCAGTCGCCATTGTCGGGCTGGCATGCCGGTACCCCGATGCCGACGATCCGCCCGCCTTGCTCGATCTCGTCCTGACCGGGCGCCGCGCCTTCCGCCGGCTGCCGCGATGCAGGCTGGATCTTGGCGACTACTACAGCGCCGATCCCGCGACGCCCGACGCGACCTACAGCACGCGCGCAGGGCTGATCGAAGGGTGGCAGTTCGACCAGGCAGCTTTCGGGGTGTCGGCGGCGGCCTACGAGACCGCGGATCCCGCGCAGTGGCTCGCCCTGGAGACCACGGCGCGCGCACTGGCCGCTGCCGGGTTCCCCAGCGGCAAGGGCCTGGCACGCAACCGGGTCGGCGTGGTGATCGGCAACACTCTGGCCGGGGACAGCTCGCGGGCGGTGGCGCTGCGGCTGCGCTGGCCCTATGTCCGGCGCGTGCTGGCCGAGGCGATGGCCGCGGCCGGCGTGCCGGGGCAGCACGAGGCGCCAGTACTGCGGAACGCGGCGGCCAGGTACCTAGCCCCGTTCCCGGAGGTGCGGGCCGGCACGCTGGCCGGAAGCAGGCCAGCTTCGATCGCGTCAGCGATCTGCGGCTACTTCGGGTTCAGGGGTGGCGGCTACGCCATCGATGGCGCTTCGTCCTCGTCCCTGCTCGCGGTGGCTTCCGCGTGCAGCGCGCTGACCGCCGGCGAACTGGATGTCGCGCTGGCAGGCGGCGTGGATGTCAGCCTCGATCCGCTCGAGCTTGTCGGGCTCGCCAAGGCCGGGCTGCTGGCCGCTGGCGAGATGCGCGTCTATGACGAGAGCCCGACCGGGTTCCTGCCCGGCGAGGGCTGCGGAGTAGTAGTCCTGATGCGGGCCGCCGACGCCCGCGCCGCCGGGCTGCCCATTTACGCCGAGATCGCCGGCTGGGGGATGTCGTCGGCCGGGCAGTCGATCCTGACCGCGCCAGATCCCGGCAGCCAGCTGCTAGCGCTGCGCCGGGCCTACCAGCGAGCGGACATCGACCCCGCGGATGTCCAGCTCATCGAGGGGCACGGGGCGGGGACGCCGGTTGGCGACCTCGCCGAGCTCACCGCCCTGACTGAACTGCGCAGGGGGGCGCGGCAGGCGGCGGCCATTGGCTCGATCACAGCCAATATCGGTCACGCCAAGGCAGCTGCGGGCGCCGCCGGGCTGATCAAGACAGTGCTCGCGATCAGCAGCGACGTGATGCCGCCGGCCACCGGCGTCACCTCGCCGCATCGGCTGCTCCGGGACAAGCGCGCTAACCTGCGGCTGCTGGCCGAGCCGGCACCGTGGCCGGACGGCCCCAGGATCGCCGGAGTCAGTTCGATGGACCCTGGCGGCGCCAACGTCCACCTTGTGCTCAGCAGCGAGCCAGCCCGGGCCTCCCGATCTGACCGGATGCGCCGGGCGCTGCCGCGCGGGCCGCGCCCGGCAGCCGGGCTGCCCGCCGCCGCGGCGGCGGTTCAGCGGCCAGCCAGAACGGCGGCGCGAACCCTCGCCTACCTGGTGCAGGCGCCCGGCCGGGCAAGCCTGGCAGTAAAGCTGGCCAGGATCGCTGACATGGCGCCCTGGCTGTCTGACGCGGAGCTCCATGACCTGGCGTGCCAGCTGGCACGCGAGGACGGCGACCGCGGGGCTGCCCGGGTCGCCATCGTGGCTTGCGGGCAAGAGCAGCTCGCGGCGCTCGCCCACGGGGCCATCATGCTGCTGCCAGATCTCGCCGTCGGCCAGCTGAGTACCCGGCCGGGCATCTTCGCGGCCGACGGCGCGGCCGGCCGTATCGCGCTGCTGCTGTCCGGCGGCGATCCGGCCACGGCAGCACCCTGCGGGCAGCCAGCCGGTGACACCGCCACGCAGCCGGCCGCGCTGGCCTGGCTGGACCAGCTCGGCGTGCAGGCCACCGCCGCCGTCGGACGCGGCCTCGGGGAGATCACCGGGCTCGCCTGGGCAGGCTGCCTGACGGCGGCGGAGGCGACCAGGTTCGCGTGGCGGTGGGGCGACATCCTGGCCGACTCCGGCAGTTCGGCCGAGGAGCAGGATGGGCGATCCGCGCAGCTCCGTGCACTGCTGACCCAGTTCGTGTTCGCCGAGCCGCGACGACGCCTGTTCTCCGCCGCGACCGGCCGCGCGCTGACTTCGGCCAGCGGCATCGTCGAGGCGCTGCGCGCCCAGCTCGGCTCGCAGGACTGGCTGGATGAGGCACTGAGCGCGGCCGCAGCGGGCGTGGACATGCTCATCGAGACCGGTCCCGGGGAGTCCATGTCCGCCGCCGCGGCGAGGTACTGCCATGTCCCGGTGACCAGCCTTGCGGCCGGGACCGGGACTGGGCTCGGAACCGGGACTGGGCCTGGGACTGGGACCGGGACTGGGACGGCTGCGTGGCAGGCGGCCGCTGCCCTATTCGCGGTCGGCGCGCTCGGCCTGCCGCAGGCACTCTACGCCGGCGAGCCCGCCCGGCCGATTGACATCTGGCGGGAGCGGATCTTCATTGCCAGCCCATGCGAGGTGCTGTCATCCGGGCCAGCGGGCACATCTCTGGTTCCGGCTGGCGCCGCGACACGCTCTGCTGAACCGGGCGAAGGTCACGCCGTGCCCGGGCAGCAAGAGGCTGACCATCGTGACCACCCTGCCGAGCCCGGCGGGCACGAGGTCCGCCCCGGTGATCCCGAGCCGGTGCTAGCAGCGCCCAAGGCACCCCTGGCTGATCCTGAGCCGGTCTTGGCAGTACCCGAGGACCCTCCGGCTGATCCCGGGCCGATCCTGGCAGGACCCGAGGCCCGGCCGGCCGGTGCCGAGCCGGTCCTATGCGAGCCCGCCGCATCATGGACATCCACCGCTGCCGGTCCGCTGGCCGCCGCGCGGATGCCTGACCGGCCGCGGGCACCCGCGCCGCTACCCGCGGAGTCGCCCTTCGCCGCTTACCTGGCAGCACCGCTGGACACGGCCCCGGACGACAGAGCCCCGGCGAGCACAATCTCGGGCGAGACAGCGTCCGGCGAGGCAGCATTTCCGGCGGATGCAGGCCCGCCGGACGCAGGCCCGGCCGACGCAGGCCCGGCCGACACCGACCGGAGGGACGCGGCACTGGTGGAGGCAGCCCCGGCCGACGTCGGCGCCGTCCCGGACGACAAGCCAGTCACCGGGATCGGGCCGTGGACCCGCTGCTATGCCGAGCAGCTGCGCCCGGTGCGCCGCCCGGTCAACCCCGGGGATGACCGGCCCTGGCGGGTGACGGCTGCCACGAACCATCCGTTCAGAAAGGAAATCGACGAGCTTTACCCCGATGAGCCCGCCGCGGGCCGCGCCCTGGCCGTCGTCGGCGATCCTGCCGATCCGGACTCCTGCGCCGCGGCACTGAGAGCGGCGCGGGACGCGATCAGCACCGGCCAGCTCGTCGTGATCAGCGACGGGCCGGGCTTCACCGGTTTCTGGGCCAGCCTGCACGCCGAGCATCCGTCGCTGGGCATCACGCTGCTGCGGGCACCGCGGGGCGCCGAAGGACTCCGCGCCGCCCGGCAGTACGCCGCCGCGGCGCCCGGCCAGTTCCGCGAGCTGTCGATCGACAGCGCTGGCCAGCCGTTCGAGCCGGTCATGGCGCCCGCGCAGATGCCAGGAGGCGGCACGTTCCCGTTCGGGCCCGCGGATGTCGTCCTGGTCAGCCGCGGCACGAGGGGGACGGGGCTGGCGCTCGCGCAGGTGCTCGCCTGCTGCGGGGCGCCGGTCGCCATCATCGGCCGCAGTGACCCCGGTGAGGACAACGAGGTGGCAAACGGGCTTGAGCGGCTGCGCTCGGCCGGCGCCCGCGTCGCCTACGAGGTCATCGATGTAGCCGATCCGGCCGGCCTGGCTGCCGCGGTGGCGCGTATCGAGGCCAAGCTCGGACCGGTCACGGCCATCGGGCACGCAGCCGCGGCCGGCCGGGCACGGCTGATTTCCGAGCTGACCGAGGCTGAGTTCCGCGCGCACGCTGCTGCCGAGACGGCCGGGCTGCGGAACCTGGTGAACAGCGTCAAGACCGGCCGGCTGCAGCTGATCGCCACCTTCGGATCCGTCATCGGGCGCTACGGGATGGCAGGCGAGAGCCTGCTCGCGCATTCCAGCGGACTCCTCGCCGAGCAGGCACTGCGCCTGTCCGGCGTCATTCCCGGCTGCCGGGCCATGCACGTGGACTGGCCGGGCTGGTCGGGTACCGGGCTGGGTGAGCGGGCAAGCCTGGCCGCCGGGCTGGCCCGGGCGGGGATCATGCCGATCCCGGTCGAGCAGGGATCACGCCTGCTGCTCAAGATGCTGGCCACGCCGGAACTTCCCGCGCGCATCGCCGTGCACGGCAGGGTGGGCGTCCCGGCGCCGGCCGTGATCGGCGACGCCCGGCCGCAGTCGGAAGGCCGCGGCAGCCCTGGGCCTGACAGCCCAGGCACTGGCAGTCCGGGCACTGACAGTCCGGGCAGCCCGGCCGCTGACCAGTCCGGCGGCCGGTTCCTGGAGATCCTCCGGGTGCACTATCCCGGCGTTGAGCTGGTCAGCGAGGCCAGGCTCGGGCTGCACGCCGACCCGTACCTGGCTGAGTACCGGGCCGACGGGATCCCGGTGCTGCCGGCCGCCATGGCACTCGAGGCGATGGCGCAGGCAGCCACCGTCCTGACGGGCCGGCCAGCCCGCCGTGCCACCAGCGTCTCGATGATCGCGCCTGTCGTCGTTCCGGCGGGCCAGCCGGACGGCCAGGCGATCATCCGGATCTGCGCGCTGCGCGATGGCGACACGGTGCGCACCGCGCTACGGTGCGCGGAAAGCGGCTTCGTCGTTGATCACTTCCGGGCGACGTTCTGCTGCCGGGAGGATGAGCCCGGGACAGCCGAACTGCCCGCCGGGCTCGGCGCGGAGGCCCGCGCCGAGCGCCCGGCAGCCCGTGACGGCAGCGCGGCGGCCGTTGATGGCACCGATCTCTACGGGTCAACCTGCTTCCAGTCCGGGCGGTTCCGGCGGGTGGCGTTCCTGCCCGAGGTGACCTCCCGCGGCTGCCGGGCGCTGGCACGGGGCGCCGATGACCAGCCCTGGTTTGCCGCGGCCGGGGGGATGGCAGGCGCGCCGCTGATCCTGGGCAGCCCGGGGCTGACCGACGCGACCATGCACGTGCTGCAGGCGTGCGTACCCCATCGCAGGCTGCTCGCGGCCGGATGCGACGCGGTGACCTTCAGCGGCAGCCAGGCGGACGGCGTGGTGGAGATCCGCGCCGTCGCGAAGCCGGCCGCGGTACGGGCTGCGGCACCGGCTGAGACGCAGGCCGGCAGCGCGGTGCCGGCCTGCCAGCGGCCGGTGCCGCAGCCGCGGTCAGCCGGCCGGCCAGCCGCGCAGGCAGCCGAGCAGGCGGCTGCGGCGCCGGAGGAATATGTGTGGGACGTGGAGGCTGTCGACGCGGCGGGAAAGGTACTCGTCAGCTGGCACGGGCTACGGCTGCGGGATGCCGGGCCGCTGTACCGCGAGACCGCCTGGCCGCCGTCGCTGCTGTCGGTCTATCTGGAGCGGAGCGCGGCGGCACTCGGGCTGGACCACCCCGTCCGGGTCAGCGTGCGGTGCGGGCAGCCGGGGCCGGCGCCGGAGCCGTCCCCGGCCGATGCGACCCATGCGTCAGCCGATGCGGTCCATGCGTCACCGGGCCGCGACGGCCTGGCGGGATTCACGCTGCGCATCGAGGCCCCCGACGCCCCGGTCTGCAGCTGGCACGTCGCCGATCCGGAACTGGCCGGGCCGGCCGCTGATCCTCGGCTGGCCGGCTTGCGCACCGAGCTGGCGCGGCGCTTCAGCGAGCCCAGGGAAACGCTGAACGCGCGGCTCCGGGCCATCGCGGCTTGCCTGCCGGCCCCGGATCCGCTGGCCTCCCACATCGTCATCGACCCGGTTGCCCGCGACGACTGGCTGCTGCTGCACGCCGGGGGCGCCGTCATCGCCTGCACGGTGGCGGAGATCCGCGGCGTGTCACTGCCGGTGGCCATCGCGCTGGCCACCGGCGGCCCCGGCAGCGATCCCGGCCGGCTTCCCGGGCCTGAGCTTCAGCCGGCGGCCGGGGCGCAGGACCAGCCGCTCGGCGCCCCGGCCGCCGGCACCGCAGCCGTCAGCGCTCCGGCCGTCAGCGCTCCAGACGTCGGCGTCAGGACCAGGTGATCCGGAGCTCATGCCGCAACGCGGCAAGCAGCGCCGCAGCGCCGCTGACATCGAGGTCCCCGCGAGTCGGCCGGTTCCACAACGTCAGGTACATGTCGGAGGCAGCGCCGGTGACGTCGCAATCGGCCGGCCCGCGGCCGCGCGACACCCCGGGCTGGCCGATTCCGGTGCGGACGAGCCAGTGCGCGGCGCCGTCGGCGCCGTCAGCGGCGTGAAAGGCAATGACGCCTGGAACGGCGGCCAGCTGCCCTCGGCTCGCGTCCCGCTGCGCGAATCCCATCAGCAGCTCGTCCACGCCGTCCGCGGCGAACCGGGCCGGGAAGAAATCAGCTGCCAGGCCGCCCGGCTGGCGGCCGGATGCCGCGCTGGTCACCGGATCCGCGCCGGCTGCCGGCCCCACGGCCACCGGATCCGCGCCGGATGCGGGCCCCCTGCCGGCAGCCAGCCGCAGGTCGGCAGCCAGCCGCAGGTCGGCAGCTAGCTGCACGTCCGCATGGTGGATGGCCGTCTCATGCGCCTGCCTGCGGGCCCAGAACGCCAGCGGTGACGGGGCGGCAAGGAACGTCCAGCAGTCCAGCTCCGGCGGTGCGCCCTGCAAGGCGCTCACCAGCGCCGTATGGCCCTGCCGGAACCAGTCGGTCAGCGACTCGTCAGCGGGCGCGAGCCCGATCAGCTCCTGCTCGCTGAGCGCGGCCAGCGCCTGATCGGTGTGCCCGGTGACGTGGCCGGCCGCCCACCGGTGCACGAAGCCAAGGTGGCCGAGAAGATCGCGTACCAGCCAACCTGGGCAGCTGGGCACCGGCGCGTCCAGGCCGGCCACGCCAGCGGCCGCCGCCAGCTGCTCGCCCTGATCACGCAGGGAAGCGATGTAGTAGGGCACATCACAGGGGGCGTAGTCCCGGCTGTCCATGGCACCAGCATGGCCTCCGGGCAGCGTCTCGTCGCGGCTGGCCCGCCCGCAAGTATGCCAAGATGGAAATGCCGGAGTCCTAGCCGGAAGGCAGCCGCCCGTGACGACACCGAGCCATCCGCCAGCCTTCGCCGGGATCGACCTGTCGACCAGCGATTTCTGGGCGCAGTCCCTGGCAGAGCGGCATGCCGCCTTTGCCCGGCTCCGCTCGCTCGGCCACCCGCCGTTCTTCGCCGAGCCGGACTCCCCGTTCGGCAATCCGGACGGCGGGTACTACGCGCTGGTCCGGCATGCGGATGTAGCCGAGGCGAGCCGGAATCCCGAGGTGTTCTGCTCGGGCCGAGGAGCCACGAGCATCGAGGATCTCCCGGCCGAGTTCAACGAGTACTTCGGTTCGATGATCAACATGGACGATCCGAGGCACGCCCGGCTGCGCCGGATCGTGTCCCGGGCGTTCACGCCGCGGATGATCAAGCGGTTCGAGGATGACGTGCAGCGGACTGCCGCCGTGATCGTGGACGAGCTGCTGGCAGCCGGACCCGGCGACTTCGTCGAGCAAGTGGCAGCGAAGCTCCCCCTGAAGATCATCTGCGGGATGATGGGCATCGACGCGCAGCACTACGCCATGGTGCTGCGGAACACGAACATCATCCTTTCCGGGTCTGACCCGGAGTTCATCAGCGACGACATGGACGTGGCCATCACCCAGATCCTGACCGCCGGCCAGGACCTCGCGGCGCTGGTCACTGACCTGGCGGCGCACCGCCAGGTGCAGCCCGCCGACGACCTGACCTCCGCGCTAGCCAACGCCAACATCGACGGTGAGCAGCTGACACCGGCGGAGCTGGCCTCGTTTTTCATCCTGCTCGTCGTGGCCGGCAATGAGACAACCCGGAACGCGATATCGCACGCGCTGACGCTGCTGACCGACTTCCCGGACCAGCGGGCGCTGCTGCTGGACGGATTT
>Ga0182024_10010053_pt1 | contig 19383 bp, 18 predicted proteins | sample P32metaG_FD_120480 | JGI IMG/M metagenome (GOLD analysis project Ga0182024, IMG submission 120480) | Permafrost microbial communities from Stordalen Mire, Sweden - P3-2 metaG (Illumina Assembly) | ecosystem: Environmental > Terrestrial > Soil > Wetlands > Permafrost | place: Sweden: Stordalen... | reverse complement strand
TTTTCCGCCTCAACCGAAAACGTATGAGGCGGCGACTGGTTCGTGGTGAAGCAGTTGACGCAGAATCATCAGACTCTCCTTTGGACGCTCTTTGGGACGCCTTCGGGACCACTTGCCACGGGAAGTCCACGCGAATGCCAGTCCTGGACACTATCTTCCAAACGGGTAGCACGGAATCCGCGTGCCCGCAGCAACTCCACCGCCTCCATGGCGAGCACGCAAAACGGCCCACGGCAGTACGCAACAATTTCCTTATTGCGGGGCAGCTCTGAAAGGCGTCGTTTCAGTTGCTCCAATGGAATAGGCACAGCGTCTGCGATGTGCGCAGTCAGGTATTCGTTCAAAGGGCGAACATCTATAACAATTGCCTTCCGCTGCTGCACCCGCTGTAGGAGCGTATCGCGATCCACTGCGTCTAATACTTTGCCTTCGCTAAAGAACTGGCGTCGAATCTGTTCGATCTCCGCCAGCCGGGCTTGGGCGAGCAAGCGGAAAGACCGAAAGAAATCAGAGACCAAAGCATCAGCTAGGCGATAGACGACGTAGCGCCCGTTCTTGCTCGCCTCGACCAGCCGCGCTCCCTGCAAAACTTGCAAGTGCTGGGAGGTGTTGGCCAGCGACATTCTGCTTTCGCAGGCTAAGTCTTCGACCGTGCGTTCGGATTGGCACAGCAGATCAAGCAACTCCAGACGTTTTGGACTGGCGAGCGCTTTCCCGATGCGGGCAAGGTGCCCGTAGGAGGCATCTTTGAAATCACGCTTCTGTTTGGCTTTCTGCGAATTGTCTGTCATAGATTCAATTAATCAATTGATAAATTGATTATTATGTACCGGACTTGCAATGTCAATCCGTGACTCTTTCCCTTGGCTCGAAAGTCTGGCTGAAAAGTAAGGAAGGATCTTGACAAGGCTACTTCTCGGAGTCATAGTTTGCATGGCTCCACGAGAAGTCTAGTTCCAGCCACGCACTTCGACCGGAAGTCCTCCCCGTGAAGTCCAGACTCTTCTGATTGGGAGATTGACATGAAAAAGATTGCACTACGACTACTTAGTCTTGCGGCTGTTTTGGCGGTCACCCTTGGCATTTCGGTTGCGGACGGTTCGATGGCATGTTGCACCCACGGCCAACAAATGTCATGTTGCACACACGGCCAAAAAATGGCGTGTTGTCGCAGTCACAATCACAAGTAGTTCCCAAGCCCGTTCTGGGGTCAGGTGTCACTTTCCCCGCCCCCAGGAACGATTGATGTACTAAACATCAGACGCCCAAGAGAAGCTAGCCTCGGTGTTTTCCCCGATTCGCGTCAGGCTCGCCTCGCGGGCAGTCCCTGCAAAGCAGTCAATCCGTGACTCTTCTCCTGCTTCGCCCTAGTTCGAGAGTGTGGCTGGTTCTGACTGAATGTTGCCTCCCGGCTGCGCGATTCCTTTATACGTGTAGGTCATCGGACGTGGCCCAGGAAGGTAGAGCGTTTTGAGCTCGACGATCTGAAATCCTGCCGCCTCGATAAGGTCGTCAATCTTGCGGTTGAGGTGGCAGCCGCCCCCGATACGCTTCCAGAGTGGCGTGATCCGGTCCTGCCAGACCTCTACGCCCGAATCACTGGAGCGACCGTGTACAACGAAGATGAGACACCCGTTCGGCTTGAGAACGCGTTTCATCTGAAGAAGCGCCTGTGAAGCGTCCGGGATGGAACACAGTGTCCAGGTTAGAACGACCGTGTCGATACTCGCATTGGCAAATGGCAAGGACTCTTCAGCAGACCGCGAGAAAAAGTCGACCTTAATAGGTCCCATCGCCGCTCGCTTGTGCGCCATCTGCTGCAGTTCAACGGAAGGATCAACTCCATAGACATGCTGAACGTCCGACGAGTAGAAGGGCAAATTCAGGCCTGAGCCAATGCCTATCTCGACCACCTCGCCTCGGGCCCGAGGCACACACTCTGCGCGCAACCGAGCTGTATCCTTATTCCTCATCGCAAGATCGATGAGGCGAGGCAGAAGATATTTCGCGTAAAGACCGATATGCGCCCTATGCCAAGATTGATTTGAGAAACTCTTTCGTACCAGCCGGTCCGGTCATCCGCAACATGAGCGGCCCCATATTTGAGTCTGCGGTTAGCTCGAATTTCAAGAAGGGGCAGCACTCGCGTTCCGCCGATATCAGTTCTGTCACGACCGCGAGCCACTTTCGGTCACCCGGGATGCGGAATCCATAGCCGTCATCAAGTTCCTCTGTCGCGATCAGCGCCGACTTGTCCTCAGCGAGAAGCATTGCTTCCCGTTTGCGTAAATCTGCATTTGAAAGAATGCAAGCTATGGGAATTTCGCCAGGCATTTCACCATCCCCGTCACGCAATCACGCGGTCATTACCAAATCAGGATGTACACTCCAAGGCTGATGAATACAATCGGGACGACCCAGTGACCATAACGATCTACGAACCGCAAAGCGATGGGGCGTCCTCCAAGCCATTTCCCGCTAAAGCACCAAACCGGCAATAACACAGCATACATGCTCAGAATCATCCAAAGATACGAGCGGCTAATAGCAAAGAATGGGACGTAAATTCCTACATTATCTGCGCCGTTTGTTAACGTGATTCCTGCGATGGAGAGCACATTGAACTTGCTCGCTGGTTGTCCTCCATTCTTGTGCATGTGAAACAGGTGCTTGATTCCCACGGCCAGCGGTAGAAAGCCCAGAACTCGGAACCAAGCACGGGGAATCGTAAGCGCCGCCCAAAGACCTATCAAGCTGATCGCCACAATGCCCGCGAAACCAAGAAATTGACCTACTATGACCCGACGTATTGGCACTCGCTTGGCAGAAAACACAGCGAGCAGAAACAAATCATCGATATTTGTGGCTGTGAACGTCGTGACGCTTGCTGCCATGGCACCGAAAACCGCAGATATTTCAGTGTGGCTTGGGATCGGCGTCAGAGTGCCCTCCGTTTTGCTACGATCCACCAGCGCCGTAGTGCCACGACCATCCAGATAGCTTCCACAATGCCGAAGGGCCAAGCGCCCTGGAGAAAACCATAGGCCGAACCCAGTCCACACGAAAAAGCAAAGGCCAAGATGAACCACGGACTACGTTTCTCTAATCCGTAGCAGACGAGCATTGCGGTCACCGCGAAGAGGCCAAATGCTGTGAGTGGTCTCATGATGAATGTCGTTCAGCATAGCAGGAAGGCAATACTCAGCTGCTACGCTCGCTCCTCACTGTTCGTTGCTTTGCTGCTTACCAAGAAAACGCCGCGTTGCAGGTCCAGCCGACGAAGCAACTGTGCATTCGTAGCCACGATGATGGTGGAGAGGCTCATTGCGACTGCACCAACGCTCATGGGTAAATCGAGTCCCCAGCGGACAAAAAGACCTGCTGCAACCGGGATGGCGACGAGATTATAGGCAGTCGCCCAAACGAGATTTTGAATCATCTTTCGATAGGTAGCCCGAGATAGTTTGATCGCTCCCACAACATCGCGCGGATCGCTACGCACGAGGACGACTCCAGCCGACTCAATCGCCACATCGGTTCCGGCCCCAATGGCGATTCCGACATCTGCGGTCGCCAGCGCCGGTGCGTCGTTCACGCCATCACCAACCATTGCGACCCTCTTGCCGCCCGATTGAAAGCGCTTCACTGCCGAAGCCTTGTCAGCAGGGAGAACTTCGGCTGCGACCTCATCTATGCTGAGACGTCGAGCGACCGAATCGGCAACCGCCTTCGAATCTCCGGTGATCATCGCGACCCGGATACCAAGCCGATGAAGCTCTGTGACCGCCGCCTTTGATTCGGGCCGAATCTCGTCTTCAACGGCGAATGCGCCGAGCAGTCGCCCTTCGGCGACGAGATAGAGAACCGTCTTTTCCTCGGACGTCCAGGCGGTCGTCGACCTTTCAACTTCTGTAGGTACTGTTACTTTGCCCTCGGTCAGCAGACGCGGTCCGCCAACTACGATTCTCTTGCCGTCGACCAGCGCCTTTGCCCCTCGACCGGGTAGCGCTTCGAACTCGGCAGCTCGCAACGCAGGCAGGTTTCGGCGCTTGGCTTCGGCCACGATTGCTTTCGCGAGCGGGTGTTCGGAGGTGGCTTCGACCGCAGCAGCAAGGGCAAGCAAATCATTCTCGTTGCTGCCAGGCGCAGCCGCGACTCCGGACAACGCAGGGGAGCCGCGTGTGAGCGTTCCGGTCTTATCGAAAATCACTATGTCCAAATTGCGGGCGCCTTCGAGTGCGAGGCGGTCCTTGACCAGGAGACCGTTCTGAGCCCCGAGCGATGTCGAGATTGCAATCACGAGCGGAATCGCAAGTCCCAGGGCGTGCGGGCAAGCAATGATGAGGACGGTTGCCGTCCTGATCAGGGCGTGTTCTTTGTCTCCCGACACCCACCAGTAGGTGAGCGTGATCGCGCCAGACGCGACTGCCACGTAGAAAAGGATTGCGGCGGCACGATCGGCGAGGGCCTGTGTGCGAGACCCAGAAGCTTGCGCAGCAGCAACGAGCCGCATGATGCCGGACAGAGCGGTCTCCTCCCCGACTGCCGTGACGCGGACTCGAAGGCTTCCGCCACTGGCGACCGTCCCCGCGATGACGGCGGCATCGGGTCCCTTCGAGACCGTCCGGGACTCGCCGGTAATCATCGACTCGTCAACGTCGGCAGCGCCCTCGACGACTGTGCCATCTGCCGGGACGCGAGTTCCGGGCCGGACGAGGACAATGTCGCCCGCGCGCAACTCAGACAGTGGAACGGTTTGAGTCTCCGCACCGCTTACTCGTTCCGCAGTGTCTGGGAGCAGCGCTGCGAGTGCATTGAGCGCGCCACGGGCCTGAGAAATGGCTCGCATTTCTAACCAGTGGCCGAGGACCATGATCGTAATAAGGGATGCGAGTTCCCACCAGACTTCGATCTCGAATAGGCCGAATGTTGCGGCGAGCGACGTTCCAAAGGCAACAGTGATCGCCAGGCTAATGAGGGTCATCATGCCGGGCTTGTGGTCCGCCAGCTCGCTCCAGGCCCCACGAATGAAAACCAGACCGCCGTAAACAAACACCACCGTTCCGAGCATTGGAGCGATTAGGTTCGAACCGGGAAAGGAAGGCGCTCTGTACCCAAGCCAGTGTTGGATATCCGCCGACCAGGCAACCACGGGAATCGAGAGAGCCAAGCTCAACCAAAACTTGTCACGAAACATGGCGACGGAGTGTCCAGCGTGGCGGTCGTGACTCGCGTGGGCGTCCGAAATCTTGTGCCCAGCATGTTGGTCGACCGCTTCGCGGTCTGGGTGTGTCATATGTTCCATTTTCAACTCCGATGGCAAATGCTGAGGTCAGTCGGGCACAAGTAGACTCTCGTGGCCCAACTAGTCACGTCGCGGACTAGTGCTTCTCTGGCGCTGGGTCGGACGGATGGCTGTGATCCATCCCCTTCATGCCAGACATGTTGTCCTTGGTCATGGTTCCAAATCTCACCTCGGTAGCAACCAGCTTCTCTTCGGGGCCAGTTGCATGGATCACAACCTTATCGCCGACTTTTAGATCCTTCAGGGCTGCCGGCGCCCCACTCTTTTGGAACTTTGTCACGGTGCTTACCGTCACCGTAACCGTCCTTTTTAATGCAGTCTCCACGGTAATGGAATTGTCGGAAATGCTGGTAACCGTGCCCATCACGTGCTTCTCGTTTCCATGGGCGAATGCGATTGCTGAGAGTGCCAACGCTAGAGCGAATACTGCGACAGTCCGTTTCATCGTTCTCCTCCTTATGGATGTTGCTGCAACGTTTGTTTTTGGATTTGCTTGTGGGGCTCACCATTCAAGAACTGTTCTTCCTGTTGCTCCTCCTCTTTCTCGGCTGGACCTTTCGGATTGAGCGCCTCCATCTCGCGTTCCTCCCCTGGCGTGAGCCGTGGCAGATGCCGTATGAACACGACGAGCTTCCAGCTATCGTCGTCTTTCTGCTCCGTGCCCCAGGCAGGCATTCCAGTGAGCCGAATGCCGTTGTGAATGGTGTAGTAAAGCTCTCCGTCCGTGAGGTTCTGCGTGTCGGCCAGACGCATGTCAGGTGCCTTCGGGTAAAGATTCTGGCCGATTTGTGTCTTTCCGCTTCCGTCATTGCCGTGGCAAATGGCGCAATGATCAGCGAAGTGAGCTCGCGCTTCGCTGAGAACTTCGGCTGTCGGCGCAAACGGATTCTTGGCATCCCGCTCGGAAGCCGGAATGGCAAGATTGCGTACCGTCCTTCCGAGATAAGCCTCTATCGCAGATGGGTTGTCCCGCGCGCTGAAGCCGCGCCGCATCGTCACCCATCCGAACGCAGCTGCTCCCGCGATGCCTGCAGCGGTAATCGATAGAAGAAGAGTGCGTTTCTTCATGCGCTTGCCTTTACTGGGGGCTTGCGCCCATCTGGAACGGGATGTTGATCTCACGCACCGGTTGGTCGATTCCGCCTGGCTGCGAAGGAGCTTCGAGACCGTCCGTGAGCAAGTAGGACTGCAGAGAAAGTGAGCTCGTGGCGAAGTTCTCCAGCGCAGTGATGTAGGCAACTTCTAGCTGCATCAGGGTTCTCTGGGCGATGAGGACCTGTGGGTAAGCTGCAGCCATATCCTGGTATTTTTTGGTATACATCTCATACGCCGTTCGCGCCCTCGGTATCATCTGGTTCTTGTAGCGGTCGACCGCGGTTTGCGAGAACGTGTAGTTCTGGACGACGCTTGCGGCCCGTTCCCGCAAGACAAGCTTCACGCGCTCGACTTCGCGCTTCGCCCTCTCTGCATCAGCTTTAGCCGTCGCAATGTTTCCCTGGTTGCGGTTAAAAATGGGAATCCTCACTCCCACGTCGGCAAAGCCCTGTAGTCCGACCGATCTTCCGTCAGACAACAGCTCGCCATTCTGCTGCATTCCAGCGCGGAGTTGCAGGTCGGGAATCGGTTCCCGCTTCGCGCGAACCAAGGCTGCTTCGGCTCGTTTGACACCGAGTTCGGCGATTCTCACGGCTGGACTCTCGTTGACGATTTTCTCGACCAGCTCATCCGCATTGACCGGCGGCGTGTCTTCGAGTTTTCCTTCTAGCTTCATCAAGGGAAGTCGCGGATTCCCCACTACGGCGGCCAGTGCTTTCCAAACCCGCTGCTGATTCTGTTCGGCCATGGTGACCGCGAGTTGTGCCTGCTGCGCTTCCACTTCCGATTCGAGAACATCGGGAGTGTCCGCTTGGCCCACATTCGCAAGCTGATGGGAGGTCTCGACGGCGTCGTCGGCAAGCTTGCTGAGGTTTTGCCGCAACTCCAGGGTCTGCTTGGCAGCCAGCGCTTGGATGTAGGACATCCGCACGTTTGTGACTACGCGCACTTTTTGCTCGTCGGCCTCTGTTACTACCTGCTGGAGCTCCTGGTCAACAATCTTTCGATTCAGACCCAGCTTTCCACCGAGCACGATGTCCTGCTGAACGAAAAAACCTTGCTCGCCCCCGTGAAACGACCCGCCTCGGATCTGTTCGCCCTGGTAGCCGACGGTTGGGTCCGGGTAGAGTCCCGACTGCTTCTTCCTGCCTTCCGCCGCTTGGATGTTCGCGGCTGACTGCGCGAATGTTGGGTTGTTATGTAAGGCCATCTGCTGTAGTTCTTCGAGTGTGATCGTCTTCTGCTTGGAAGCTGGAGTTTGCGCTCGGCTCGGCAAGACCACCAGGAACAAAGCCCAGGAAAGGCAGAATACGAATCGGGTTACACCACGGAGTGGTGTTTCAACTATCACTTTCACAAGCTTCACCGGCGCAGTCAGGTTATTCATGTTTGTGCTCCATTCCCGGCATGTCCATTTTCATTGGCTTATTGCCTTCCTGCTTCTTTCGAAGTTCCATGATTTGGTCGTACTTGTCTTGAGGCAGCACCCGTACGAACGTCATCATTCCCGCCATGAAGCCGCTCCAGCCGGGACGCAGGCCGAAGTTTTCAGGTTTGTCGACCATTTGATCCATCGCCATCATGGAACCTTCCATGAAGGCATCCTGCGGAAAGCCCGGCACGGAATTCGCATCCTTGCTGACCTCGGGCTTGCCCATCAGCATCCCTTGCGGCTGCATGTCGGGCATGTCTTGCTGCGGCATCGGGTTCTCGGCTTTCAGCGGAGAATTCGACAAAGTTTGCTCCGCTGTCGAACCAACGCCCATTCCGCGACCTAGGCTCGGACCGTTTTCCTGGGATGTCGCACTTCCTTGCAGCAGCATTCCCATGCCGCGCTCCATGTCGAGGCCCGCGGGCATGCCATTTCGGCGTGACATCGGGCCGACCATCGACGACATCTGGTTCATCATGTGGTGAGGAAGATGGCAATGCAGCATCCAGTCGCCGGGATTGCTCGCGACGAACTCCACATCGCGAGATTGCGCTACTCCTACGAGCACCGTATTTCCAGGACCCCAGGTGGATTGCGGCTGTCGTCCTCCTTCCGTGCCGGTGACGACAAAGGTGTGGCCATGAAGATGAATGGGATGGTGGTCCATTCCGAGGTTGATCAGGCGAACCCGGACGCGATCCCCGTGACGGACGATGAGCGGTGTGGTTGCCGGTCCGGCCTTGCCGTTGAAGGTGAGCCAGTTGAACTCCATGTTCATGGAGTTCGGCACCTTGATGTTTGGCAAGATGGCGTACTCCTGCATAATGATTGCGAAGTCTTTATCGGCGCGCGGCTTGTATGGTTCCTTGGGGTGCATGATGAACGCGCCGATCATGCCCATCATTTCTTGCATCGCCATGTGCGAGTGGTAGAAGTAAGTGCCTTCCTGATGGAGCGTGAATTCATAGGCAAAGCGGCCCCCGGGAGCGATCGGGTCTTGACTTGAACCGGGAGCACCATCCATCTCATTCGGGATTTCGAAGCCGTGCCAGTGCATGGATGTCGCTTCGGGCAGATGATTGTCCACGATGATCCGAACGCGATCACCCTGGCTCACTTGAATCGTCGGGCCCGGAGCGCTGCCGTTGTAACCCCAGAGGTCAACGATCCGGCCAGGAAATATCTCCTGCTTAACCGGCTCAGCGATGAGATGGAATTCCTTAATGCTCCCCTCCATGCGCCAGGGAAGGTGTGGCACGTCCGGCGTTTCCACCGAAACGATCCGACTGCTGCGCTGGGCACCGTGGCTCATGTGGTCCATCTCCATGCCCGCTCCGTTCGCCTGCGGCGCTGCGAACAGGCGAGGCGCAGCCACCAAACCTGCACCCAGACCAAAAGTATTTCTCAGGAAATCACGTCTGTTCTTCATGGTTCTTCCTCTTTAAGGCTTGGCTGACCCAACTATCCCCAAAAACTCAATGGACATTGGATCCGAGAGAAATGCACGGTCAAGCAATCGACGCGAGGGTCGCTGCTGTGGCTATATCGTTGCTAGAAGAGTGGGAAACTCAGATGCGAAGGATGGAAAAAGACGCAGCATGTGCAGGGGGCGGAACGGGTGGGCCGCTGTCCAAACCCCATGCGCCGGTGAAATCGGGGACCAGAAACTTGGCCGTGGTACCCAGGACGACGGCAATGCTCCGGACTACAGTCACCTGAGGAACAAGCTTTCTCCAAACGTTGAGGCGTTCCGCCGTGACGCAGTCCGCCTGACACGATTGCGACACCGACACCGCACTCATGGCCTCAAGAACTGGACGATTCATACCTGAGTGATCGTGAACCATTCCGGGCATGGTGTCTGCAAGCTGAGTGCAGTGGCGCTGACTTTCCGCTCGCGCGTGGCGTTCGCACATGAGTGTGCAGACCCCGGTCGGAGTAATTCCGGCGAGCAAGACCGTCAGCAGAACTATCGAAGTTGCGGTTCTTCGAGGCACTTTGGGAAACTGTATCTTAGACTGTATGAGATGCGCAAACTCGTCTAATCCGAAATCGCCATTCTCGCTGGCGAGATTGTTTATCAGCTCCGATCTGCCATAGGTCAATTGGTGTTCGATCTGGTTCACTTCAATCCGAATAAGCGTCAATTTCTTTTTTGGATCTGAGCGGAGATGTTTGGCTTGGGCTGCAGCAAACGTTTGCGCTGTTCGAGTACGGGCTTGATACTAACGGGCTTTTCCTGGTTGATTCCGGCGTACTCTATTGCTTCTTCGCTTCGCCCGACTTAGCACCCTGTCTCGGATCGTCTGCCGGATTAACGTACTTAATCTCCCACGGACCGGCACCGTGCAACTGGATCACCGTTTCGCCCTTGGCCATCGCATAGTGATGCACCGTTGGCTCAAGGTACGCGAAGCTCCCAGGAGCAAATTCGTTCATCTTTTCCGCGTCGAAACTATCACCCATGCCTACCTTGAAAGCTCCCGAAATCACCGTCACGTGCTCGCGACGAGCATGGTGGTGTGGCGGAATCTTGTATCCGTCTGGCATCTTCAAACGCATGGTGTAGGCCCCCGGCGCCATTGGATTGCCTTCGAGAACGGACAATTCAGCTCCGGGAGGTAGAGCATTTGGGGCTGCACCCCAGTGAATCGCGTCCGGTGTGTACGCTTTTACATGCTCGGCTGACTTCTGCGCGACAAGAGTCAAGGCAGCAGTAAACAAGAGCAGCATCGTTCCAATTGTTCTCATCTGGAATCTCCTCTTTGACTTCAAACACGGCAGCGATTGTATACCCGTCGCGCCTGTTCGCGACATTGTGAAACGATTTTCATCTGGAGCACAAACCAACGAAGAGAAATAACCCAGCTTTCGGAACTGAAAGCTGGGTCTCCTCATATGGGAAACAATGCTGAAACGATCTAAGCCGATCGTCACGGTTTGTTTCCCCGCCACCAGTTACTTTGCCATCTTCTTCGCAGCGGCAACCGACTCAACCATTACCATCTCCCCCATCGTGCTGCCCTTCACTGTCGCCCTCTGACCAGCGAGCTTGTCCAGTTCATCCTCGTGTCCCTCCAACGTGTAGACTTTCTTCCCTACGACCAGCGCATACTTCGTGCCTTTCTTCACGCACTCTCTGGTGCACTCGGCCGCGCTCTTGTCCTTTTCCATGTGGTGAGCGCCACACATGGAGTCGCTGACGGTTCCGGTCAGCGTTTTTGACGCCGAGGAAGCCTCAGCTGGCTTGGTCGTCCCAGGCGTGCTCGCCGGCATTTGCATTTGAGCTACCAGGAGCATCGTGGAAAATGTGAGAAACCCAATAGTGTTTACAACTGTTCGTTTTATTTTCATTCGTATTCCCCTTTTTGGTTTAGTTAAACTTGTACTGTTCGATATCACAATCATTGGCTTGAACTCCCCAGACTGGCCCATTGCCCTTGAATGATGGCGGTCCGGATCTCCTCTGTCGATTTCCCCTGTCGGTGCATCTGTCCGGCAAGTAACGCTTCCTTAATGCAGATATCGCAGCTCGCCGCGTGTTCTGTCCTAAAGCAATCCAGAAGGCCGCGGTGGCCCTTCCGTTCGCAATAGCAATAGCAGGGTTGCTGTGCGAGAACCTCCGGGATTTCCTTCGCTACCTGGTATGCCTCCCGAATATCTCTACGTTGGAACTTCACCGGGTCGAGCGTCGCCGGAAACGGCATCGCATCCGCAGCACTTCGGAAATAGATCGGGATGGGACCTGCTGTCGCATCCTCCCGTCTCGGTGGTTTGGCGCGGAGTGCCACGTAGAAAATGCCCGCGAAAACCAGGACTGCGACGACCACCATGCCAATGAGATGGTTGCGCCCCCATAGATCAGATTGTTTTGGCTTGGGTTTGCTTCTCATGTTCGCCTCCCAGCAGCTCATCGCCGTCGCTGTTCTACCTTGGCGAGTCTCACCGTACTTCGCCTTGTGCCCTACAAAGTCATGCGTCGCCGTGGTTGCGAACTTTCGCTTTCTTCTTTACTGCCGTTACAGAATCCGCGACAACTTTGCTGCCATTAACACCTCCCACGACAGTGGCTCGCCCTCCGGCGAATTTGTCCAGGTCGGCTCTGTGGCCCTGCAGGATATAGACCCTCTGGCCTACAACAAGCGCGTAGTCACCGCCATCTTCGACGCACTTGCGAGTGCATCCGCAATTAGTTACGGCCTTGCGGTTGTGCCGCCCTTGGCAGGTAGCATCGCTGACGATTCCCGTCAGCTCTTCGGTAGACCCCGGAGGAGTGATTTGCCCAAAGGCCAAATTGAACATCACGAGTACTTCAAAAATACTGATCACGATATTCGGCATTTTCATTGGAATCCTCCTCTCGTTTACACTTCGTTCGTCGCTTGCTGCTTGGTAAGAGTGCCGCGCCGCAGCGCCCGTTCTTTCATGAGAACGAAGAAGACCGGCACCAAGATCAACACGTGAATGGTCGAAGTGATCATTCCGCCGACGATCGGAGCAGCAATTGGCTTCATTACGTCGGAGCCAATTCCGCTCTCGAATAAGATCGGAATTAGGCTGGCTAACACAGCCGTAACTGTCATGAGCTTTGGCCGGAGCCGCTGCACAGCTCCCTCGATAGCTGCCGCCTCAACATCTGCGTTGGTGAGCGGAACACCTGAAGCCAAGCGGTGATCGAGAGCCTCGTGGAGATAGACCACCATGACCACACCGGTCTCCACCGCGATACCGAACAGTGCGATGTAGCCGACCCAGACTGCTACGCTGAAGTTGTAGCCAAGCAGCCATTGCAGGATCAGGCCGCCTGTCATCGCATAGAACGTCGGCAAGATGAGCACGATGGATTCGGTGACGTTATGGAAAATCATGTACAAGAGGAGAAAGATCACAAAAAAGACGACCGGCAGAATGATCTTGAAGCGCTCCTTAGCCCGAAGTTCAAACTCGTACTCACCGGACCATGTGTAGACGTATCCCGCTGGCAACGTAAGCTTCTGGCGCAGTAGTTTTGAGGCCTGATTCACGAAACCGCCATAGTCTCTCGTGTTCAGGTCAATGTAGACGTAGCCAGTGAGCTGCCCTTCTTCGTCGCGGATCATGGCTGGACCGCGGGAGAATGAGATCTTTGCGACTTGCTCGATCGGGATTTGTGCTCCAGCGGGTGTCGCGATCAAGATGCGGTGCAAATCTTCAATGTTGTCGCGGAAATCGCGCTCATAGCGAACGTTGATTGGATAGCGCTCGCGCCCTTCGATGTTCTGCGCGATATTCATACCCCCCATGCCGGACGTTACCGCCAGTTGCACATCAGCGATCGTCAGGCCGTACTTGGCAGCCTCTGGCCGGTTCACTTCAACGTTGACATAAAAACCTTGGGAGACGCGCTCCGCAAAAACGGACCGAACCTGCGGCATTCCAGACAGGATTTGCTGCACCTGCGTGCCGAGTCGCTGAATCCCATCGACATTTGTCCCCTGGATCTTCATTCCGACCGGCGTCTTGATTCCGGTCAGAGCCATGTCAAGACGGTTCTCCACTGGCATCGTCCAGGTGTTAGTCAATCCTGGAAATTGCAGCTTTTCGTCCATTTCGCGGATCAGCTTTTCGTAGGTCATTCCTGCAGGCCATTCCTTCCGCGGTTTGAGCATGAGCGTGGTGTCGTACATATCTAGGGGAGCATTGTCGGTAGCACTATCCGAGCGTCCGACGACTCCAAAAACGCTTTCCACTTCAGGGAAAGAACGCAGCATGCGGTCTTGCTCTTGCAGCAGTTGCGAGGCTTGTGTAACGGAGATTCCTGGCAATGCCGTGGGCATATATAAGGAAGAGCCCTCGTAAAGTGGCGGCATGAACTGGCTGCCCAGCCTGAATATCAACGGGAACGTTACTACCAAAAACAGTAGGTTTATCAGCAGCGTGGTCTTACGGTACTTGAGGCACAGCCGCAAGATTGGCAGATACAGGGCTCGCGTGAACCGGGACACTGGGTTCTCCGATTCCGGCCTCAGCTTGCCTTTGATAAACATAACCATCAACACCGGGACCAACGTGATCGCGAGCACAGATGAAAAGCCGACCGCGAGCGTCTTCGTCCAGGCCAGCGGCCGAAACATGCGTCCTTCCTGTGCTTCCAATAGGAAGACCGGCAGGAATGACATGACAATAATGATCAAAGAGAAAAACAGCGCCGGCCCGACTTGCTTCGCGCCATCAATGAGAATCTTCCGTCGTTCAGGTTCAGGAATTTCTGAGCTGTGCCGTCCCGTGGGCGCGATGACAATGGGGGCGTTGGACGTGCTCGGGACCGTGCCGTTGGAAAGATCGGTTTCGGCAACCATCTTTGGATCTGTTGGATTTGGTCGTTCCGATAAATGGCGGTAGCCGTTCTCGACCATGACGATCGCGGCATCTACCAGAACTCCAATCGCCAGCGCAAGTCCACCCAACGACATGATGTTCGAACTGACTCCCAGGTAATACATGGGGATGAATGAAGCTAGGACGGCGATGGGAAGCGTAATGATCGGGATCAGAGCGGAGCGGAAGTGAAAGAGGAAAACAATGATGACGATGCTGACAATGATCGCCTCCTCCAGCAGGTCGCGTTGCAAGGTCTTGATCGATTCCTGAATCAGATCCGCGCGGTCATACCCCGCGACCACCTCGACGCCTGGCGGCAAAGAACCCTTGATCTCAGCGAGCTTCTTCTTTACTCCATCGATGACGTTAAGGGCATTCAACCCGTAGCGCATGACGACTATGCCGCCGACGGTTTCACCTTGGCCGTTCCATTCCGCCACACCTTCCCGGATATCCGGGCCGAACGACACCGTACCCAGGTCCTTAATCAGGACCGCAGTGCCATTCTTCGCCATGACGGGGACGTTTTCGAGGTCCGCTAGCGAGTGCAGGTAGCCGAGTCCGCGAATCATGTACCGCGTCCCGCTTAACTCCAGAACACGTCCGCCCACCTCGTTAGTGCTGGATTTCACTCGGTCGATAACGGTCGAGAGCGGTATGCCATACGCGAGCAATTTGTTCGGATCAAGTTTGACCTGATACTGCCGGACGAAGCCTCCGATGCTCGCCACTTCCGCAACTCCAGGCACGGTTTCAAGTTGATAACGTAAGTGCCAGTCCTGGAGCGTCCGCAAGTCAGCGAGGCTGTGCTTCCCACTGTGATCGACTAGCGCGTATTCGTAAACCCATCCCGCACCAGTTGCATCTGGGCCGATTGCCGGATGTACCCCCTCGGGAAGACGACCAGCGATAGTCTGGAGATACTCCAGCACGCGCGAACGAGCCCAATAGATGTCCGTCCCGTCTTCAAAGACGACGAAGACATACGAATCGTTGAACATGGTTTGGGCGCGTACTGCCTTTACGTGCGGGGCCGCAAGCAGCGCGGTCACGATCGGGTACGTGACCTGATCTTCGATGATGTTGGGCGGCTCGCCTTCCCAATTCGTATGGATGATTACCTGAACATCAGAAATGTCCGGCAGAGCGTCCAGCGGAATGTGGCCCAAGGACCAGATGCCCGCCATGACTAGCAGGGCCACGCCAGTGAAAACCAGGAAGCGATTGTGAGCGCACCACTCAATAATTCGGCTAATCAAGTTACATGCCTCCTGTAACGTTCACCGTGAGCTGTTTGCTCGCGATCGCCTGCCCGTTCTGCATTGCCGTAACGGTCACCTGCCAGGTGCCACCTGAGCCGAGATCGCCTTTGCCTTCGTACATACCGGCACCCTTATCGCTCGCATTGATCACCGTCTTCATAGCGGACATTCCCATGGCGGGCATGCCCGCCATGAAAAACGTGACTGTCACCTGGGCTCCAGTAACGGGCTGGCCGTTCTGGGAAGTGAGCTTCACGCGGACGGTGTTGCTGCCCTTGTGCGGCGGCGAGGGATCAGTCGTGAGTTCGACTGTCGCCTGCGTCTGTGCGGGAGCGTTCATCGCAGCAGCGCCCCCGCTGCCCGGCGGAGGTGGCATGAATGCGCCGGCTGCCGCTTGCAACTGAGCTTCGGAGTCAATTAGGAAGTTCGCCGAGGTCACGATCTGTTCGCCCGCGTGCACTCCCTTCGCGACGATCTGCTGCTCGCTCACACGCGAACCGAGCTCAACTTCCCGCGGCTCAATATTTCCATCGCCGCGATACGCGAATACCAGGTTTCGGGTTCCGGAATGAAAGACGGCAGAGCCTGGAACTACCAATTGCTTGCCGAGCGGGAGTTTGAGCCGGACGTTCACATACATGCCCGGCCTCAACTTCAAGCCTGGGTTCGGGATTACCAACCGGACCGGCAGAGTGCGCGTAACGGTGTCCACCTGCGGGAGCAGGTAATCGACTCGCCCGGAAAACACTTTTCCGGGATACGCATCGACGGTGACCTCAGCATGGTCTCCAGGCTTGATTTTGCCCGCGTCGCTTTGGAAAACCTGAGCGAGTACCCAAACATCCGAAAGGTCTGAAACCGTGTACAAATGCATGTCGGGTTGCACATACATGTTCGGCAATGCAGTTTTCTCGGTGATGTAGCCTGAAACGGGAGAGTTGATGGTTAAGTCGGCAATCACTTTCCCGGTCGTGTCCAACTTGGCAATTTCGCTCGGCTGTATTTCCCATTGCAGCAGCCGATCCTTGGCAGCACCAAACAGTGAGGCAGCTCCCGATGCGACGCCGGTAACGGAACTCTGTTGCAAGTCCGCCTGGTTCTTTTTTGCGATCAGATATTCTTGTTCGGTCGTGACTAGATCCGGGCTGTAGATTGTAAATAGAGGTTGCCCCTTGCGTACAAAGTCTCCCGTTGCGTCCGCGTACAGCTTCCTGATCCAACCCGCAAAGCGCGTCTGCACGTAAGCCAGCCGGCGCTCATCCGCCTGGACATTTCCATAAAACCTGATCTCGTCGTTGACAGGCTGGTATTTGACTTCACCGATCTGCACGCCAATGCTCTGCATCCGTTGGGATGTGAGCTGGATCGGGGCAAGCGGCGTCTCTTGCATAGCGCCGGCCTGAGGGTCACCTCCCGCTCCTTGCTCGGAGCCTGAGGCCTTGGCCGATGAAGTCTGTGCCATCGCCTTCATAGACTCGCTTGCGGAAGTGGCGCCTGGCTGCGAAGCAGGTCCGGCATGGCTTAAACGCCACCACAAAACCGACGCCACAATCGCGAGCACAAGGGTTGTGGTCAGTGCAATCCAAAACGCGCGGCGATAATTATTGTTTTCTGTACGGAGCATGTCTGATCCCTCATTTGCATTCGTTCTGAAGTTGCGCTCGTTCATGGCACATCCACCCCAGTCAGGCGTTCCAGTTCAGCCAGCGCCGATTCGTGCTCCACTAGCTCATTCCGGTATTCCAAATCCAGGTTCAACACATCGAGGAATCCGGAAAGCAGACTTTCGAAATCTTGCCGGTTCGATTGATAGGCAGACAGGGCGGAGCGAAACGTAACTTCCGATTGCGGGACGAGGCCGTCGCTGTAGATTTTCAACCGCTCTTCCGACGTCCTTGCGCGCACATATTGCTGTTGCACCTCTGAGAGCACACGCTGCGATTCAGCATCCAGCTCTTGCCGCGCCCGCTCCTGGTTCTGTTCCGCTTCGGCTAGTGCCGCACGCTGGCGGCCCCGGTTCGGCAAGCGCACACTAAAGCTCGCCATGTAGTAGTCCTTGAATTGACTCGCATTGTGCTCGTATGTGTAGCCCACATTGAAGTCCGGGAGGAACTCTTTGTGCGCCAGCTCGACTTGGGTTTCCTGCTGCCGAATGGAGGCCTGCTTTGAGTGCACATCGGGATTTTGCTCGCGGGCCTGCTGCAGGAGTTCGGCCGCGGCGTATGGAAGAACTCGCAACGTGAGGGTGTCGGCAACGATTTCCGCGGACTCCTGCGGTCGTCCCAAGACCTGCTTGATCTGGGCTTCAAGCAGTCCTTCTTCCTGATGGTGGTGTGCGATCTCTTGAAGAATCTTCGTGTGCTGCAACTGAGCTTTCAGCACATCCTGCTGATTGCCCTGGCCCACGCGGTAGCGTGCCTCAGCCGCCTCTTGTACCTGATTCAGTAGCGCGTCACTTCTCTGCAGAACCCCGAGGGTTTGCTGAATGTAGGCCAGACGGAAATAGACCATCTTGAGATTTCCCACCACCGTTCTGCGGATGGAATCGGTCTGCGCCTCCATGGAGTCCGCTTCGTGTTCGGCTACATGAGCGCGCAACTGCCGTTTGCCTGGGTAGGGAATGTCCTGCGAGGCGCCGAACCCGATGTAGGCGAAATCGCTGTTGCTGTAGCCCGCGAAAGGACGTGGGCTGCCCACACTGAACTGCTGCACCGAGAGTTGGGTCTCCGGAAGCGCCGAGGCCTGCTTGGGAACATTTCGTGAGGCCTGCCACGCGTGAAACGAGGCCGCAATCTGGGGGTTTTTCTGCTCTGCCTCTTGTACTAGCTCATGCAGAGACGTGGGCATCCCCTCGTGCTCGACCATACCGGGCGATTCAGGAGTCGAGCCCGGTTGTTGCGAATTTCCTGCCTGTTGAGCTGTCCCCTTGACCGGGAGCAGCATCGTGCCAACGAGCACAGCAGCACTAACTAGCGAAATACGAGTACACCCGAAGAGACTTCGGGACAAATAAGTGGATTGCATCTTTCCTCCGCAAACAAACACCAGTTTGTAGGCGCACGAACGTGCAGACGCACGAGTGCGTTAGCAACTCAGAGGAAAGAAGATCAGATTCTTAGGACGGTTGTGGTTAGAGACTCTAGTCCTGGCGGACTATGCGTGCACGAATCCCGAGACGACCATTGCGCCAACGAGAAGTACGAATCGGCCTGGGCGGTAAGGGGAAGCGCATGAAACAGAACCAAACTGACATGATGCAACTGCGAAGAGGCTGTCTTCAGCGCGTGGAAATCAGCAGGCGTGGCGGTTACCTGACAGCAAGGATGAGATTTCGCCATTCCCATGTCCCCGCACTGTCCCGCCATCTTCTTGCAGCACTCCCGCTCGGCGGGTGTCATCGCCCCATTTGGCACTACACACGCCATCACCGGCAGCGCACCGAACACGAACGCCAGCGCGTAAACACCGATTTTGCTTAGCAATTTCACTAGCGTTAGTTTACCTGCAATTGATATTTAGACGCAACGGGAAGCAAAAAGTTACAGATTACGGCGGTTACGCGATCCCCAACCCAACCTTCAGGAAACCAGCTTCTTCTGAAAACTTCGCGGAGGACGCTAGCAGAACGGACAGGAGTTCTCTGGAAATGCTCGGAAGCTAGAAGGTGCCGTGACAGGGCGTGCTGATGTTATTTGTCTTAAGTTGCTGATTTTTAAATCGCTTACGTCAAAGTGACGGTTAGAAGGGAGCGTTCTAACCAACTGAACTACGTCCCCACTCGCCAAATCAACGATATGCAGAATCGCCAGTGTTTATGCGGCTTTGCACGATTTGCATATGTTGCACAGATTGCCCAAGATGACCCGAAATGATCCTAATCCGGTCTGAACCGCCCATAAACCGCCAGTAAGAAATCACGGGAAACCTCG
>Ga0182024_10010052_pt1 | contig 19384 bp, 19 predicted proteins | sample P32metaG_FD_120480 | JGI IMG/M metagenome (GOLD analysis project Ga0182024, IMG submission 120480) | Permafrost microbial communities from Stordalen Mire, Sweden - P3-2 metaG (Illumina Assembly) | ecosystem: Environmental > Terrestrial > Soil > Wetlands > Permafrost | place: Sweden: Stordalen... | reverse complement strand
GAAGTTGTCGGCTCCCCCCGACAGCCAAAGCTTGGTCGCGGCGTCGGCGATCTTGGCGCGGGTCATGCCGGCGCGCATGCCGACTTTTCGCTTTTTTTGAACATGCCTCTTAAAGATGATATTATGATCGCATTGCCCATTCCTCGGACGGGGCCATCCCTATACCCCCGCCCTAGCCGCCGGCTTGTCACAGGAGTCGATTTCAGGCGATCCCGCGGCCGCTAATCGATTGTGGTCACCGCCGCCTGCGCCATGATATTGTGGGATTCGCTAAGTCAGCCAAAATTTCGCTTGAGAGGATGGAGAACGAAATAGCTTATATATTTCAATAAGTTAAGCAGTCGAAGATTACCCGATAAATTCTGAAAGGCCTCATTTTCTGCTAAAATATTCCCAATCCCTGAGTAGAAGGCCAAAGCAATAGCCGGAGGGCGAGAGGGCGCAACTGGTCGAAGGGGGAAGCGCTCAGATCCCGAAGCGTTCGCGAGTAAGCGTTGTGACGCGATTTGGACTGCGTACCGCATCCCGGACAGGAGGTAGGCTGCCGGCTGTCCACCGTAGCCGTCCAAGCCTGTTCTCCCCGTTGGACGCTCACGACTTTCAGGCTTGGCGTGGGTGACCATGACGCTGATGTTTTCATCACCCTTGCTGCGGCATACCGGCGCATGACCTGCGACACAGTGAATCAGGAGGCTGAAAAGCGTCGAAGCGCGCGCGAAAATATGATCTTCTCGGGCCATGCCGCAGGCCGTCGACGCACTCCCCGACGATCCCGAAACGCTCAAGGCGATGTTGATCGCCGAGCGTATTCGGTCCGAGCGTCTCGTTCAGATCATCAAGGAGTTGCAACGGCATCGTTTCGGACGCCGCGCCGAGACGTTGCCAGAAGATCAGTTGCTGCTCGCGCTCGAAGATATCGAGCAGAGCGAAGCGGGCGCGGAGGCGGAAGCGGAGGCAAAGTCCGCGACCGAACGCGCAGCCGCAGCGAAGAAACGGCGCACGAACCGGGGCGCTTTGCCCCCGCATCTGCCGCGCATCGAAACGATCGTCGACATCGAGGACAAGATCTGTCCCTGCTGCAAGAGCGAGCTTCATCGAATCGGCGAGGACGTCAGCGAGAAGCTTGACATCATTCCCGCGCAGTTCCGGGTGCTGGTCGTGCGCCGGCCCAAATACGCCTGCCGCGCCTGCGAGGACGTCGTCGTCCAGTCGCCGGCGCCGGCGCGGCTTATCGAAGGCGGCCTGCCGACGGAGGCCACGGTCGCGCACGTCCTGGTCTCCAAATACGCCGATCATCTGCCGCTCTATCGCCAGGCGCAGATTTACGAGCGCCAAGGCGTGCGTCTCGACCGCTCTACGCTCGCCGATTGGGTTGGACGCGCCGCTTGGCACTTGCGACCGGTGCATGAACGCATTCTCGCTCATCTCCGGTCTTCAACGAAGCTCTTCGCCGACGAAACGACGGCGCCGGTGCTCGATCCGGGGCGCGGGCGCACGAAGACCGGCCAGCTCTGGGCCTATGCGCGAGACGATCGGCCCTGGGGCGGGGCGGACCCGCCGGCGGTGGCCTATGTCTATGCGCCCGACCGGAAAGCGATGCGGCCGATCGCGCACCTCGCCGGCTTCAAGGGGATTCTCCAGGTCGATGGTTACGCCGGATATCGCCCGCTTGCCGAAAAGGGCGACGTCCAACTTGCTTTCTGCTGGTCGCATGTGCGGCGGCGGTTCTACGAACTCGCCGTCGGAGGGCCAGCGCCGATCGCCAGCGAGGCGCTCGAACGCATCGCGGCCCTCTATGCCATCGAGAAGGATATCCGTGGACGCAGCGCCAACGAACGGCGCTCTGTCCGCCAGGCCAGAACCCGTCCGCTCATCGCCGATCTCGAACCGTGGCTTCGCGAAAAACTCGCGCTGATCAGCCAGAAGAGCAAGCTCGCTGAGGCGATCCGCTACGCGCTCTCACGTTGGGAAGGCCTCACGCGTTTCCTCGACGACGGCCGCGTCGAAATCGATTCCAACACCGTTGAGCGCTCGATCCGCCCGATCGCCCTCAATCGCAAGAATGCACTCTTCGCTGGCTCCGACGGCGGCGGAGAAAACTGGGCGATCATCGCTTCGCTGATCGAGACCTGCAAGCTCTGCGGCGTCGATCCTCAGGCCTATCTGGCCAATGCGCTCATCAGGATCGTCAACGGCCATCTCAACAGCCAAATCGACGAACTCCTGCCATGGGCCTACGCGCGGCAGGCAGAGCCCCTCAGAGACGTGGCCTGAGAACACCGGTTACGGCGTAGCGCTCTGCACCTACGAACTCGTGGACGTGGCGGGAGCGATATCGGTTACCTTCTCGGCTGAATTCCTTCGGCTCTGCGGCCTGAGGGAGGCGTCCCGGAATTAGCGGTTATTGCTACATGCCGACGGCCTCGGCGATGGCCGACATGGGCGCAAATCGGCCGTCGAATGGCCTAGTCTTCTGCTTTCGCTTTCCACCTACATCGGACCTCTGCGTTCCATAACGCGTCTTCTGCGAAGCCAGCTGCGGGCGGCAACAATGGCGTGCCCCCGTGCGCCAAAAGCCAGATCGCCTGCTGAATGATCTCGGGCGGGAAACGGTACCCGTCGTAGCTGATTTTCTTCATCGCCTTGGCTAGCGAAGCGCCAAGTGGACCGCAAGCCCGTTCAGACATGACAATGCTTCCTTATGGCTTCTTTACGCAGATTGTCACCGAAACGAATTGCAACATTATAATCAATCGATGTAATCCTCTCATCCTTGAGGTCATCTAACGTAGGCACAATTCGCGACTTGACCACTCCGACGAACTGCCCACGACGGTACTATCCCTTCATGTAAATGAAATAGGGCGCGGCGTTAGTGTACGCTCGTTCGGGTAATCTGTGCCCTAAGCTAGGGGAAATTGTATGATGCTCACCGGCGTCATGTTTTTAGTGTTGATTGTCGCCTTTTTCGCGATGTTCGGCGTGGTGATGCTCGCGGAGAACGTCACCGCCAAGCTGTAACTCGCACGGTTAAGGGGAGACGCAGCAGCAAGAAGCGCAGACAGCGCAAATTCTCTCTGAACATCAGCGCTGCCGAGTCGATCGTACGCCGCCCGGAGGGCAAAGGGGATCGCTATGTTGTCCGTCTGTGCTCTCGTTCTGCTTGTCGCGCTTGTAGTGACTTACCTGTTCTACGCAGTCGAAAACCCAGAAAAAATCTGATCCGTTCGCGCAGAAGCCCTTTAGCTTCGAGGGAATTCCCATGACTGTCTCCGGTCTGCTGCAGATCATCATCGCCATGGCCGCAATCTTCCTGCTTGCAATTGCTCACGTCCCTTTGAGGATGTGAAGACGGGCCACCTTTGGGACGGTCTTTTTTTGTTGAGGCGACCTCTCCCGAATATGAGCCAACCTATGCACGCTGCCGCCGCCGCCTGATTTGGCTGACAAAGGACGCTTTGATGATCGCCGCACTGTTGAAGCGGATCGAGGTGCTTGTGACGTAGAACGCGTCGCTTTTGGCGTGGATCGCCGAGTTTACGTGGGTGGGCCGGTGGCTCCGCGACGAGCTGCTCAACGAATCGAGTTAGTTCAGGGGGACCGGGTGCAAGCTGGCGCCGGGAACCAACAGCGTACTACAGCCAGACCAAGGACACCGCGTGAATCGAGTTATCATGGCTTGTGTCACTCGAAGGCCGTAGAGTCCCTGCCGACTACTACCGGAAGAATTGTCGCGACTTCGCAATCCCGCTCATCGCCATTCTGCCAAGATTGCACAAGAAAGAGGGACTTTCGACCGAGGGTGAAGATCGGGTGATGCCATGCGCCGGGCCGATAGATCATCCCTTGTCGACCGGTGAAGTGGAAAGCCGCCAGAGCGCGAAGATCAGGCGCGCCGTCCGAACGGTTTGGGCAAACAATGACCACGTGGCCCGAGCTAGAGATAGGCACGATCAGCTGCTGACTTCCCGGATGGCGTTCAAGCATAGTGATAGCGCGCGGAAAAAAGAGGCCGTTCGCTTCAAAGATTGACGTTACGAGTACGGATCTTGGATTGGCTTCGAAGGCGGGAAAGCGATCGACGTCGTGGCGCAGCGCGGTCCCGTTGTTTGTGGGAACTGCTGGGCGGCCCATCTCAACAAGAGTGCCGAAGGGTGAAAAAGCGGAGTGGGACGCGGGGCGAAGTAAGACGTCCGGCAAAGTTTGCTTCATAGATTGGATCTCTAGCTCTAATCGGGCCGTCGTTCGGCGACAAGGATCGTCCGGTTAGCGATGTCGCGCGGAGAAGTTTCTAGTCGATGTAGGTGTTGTGATCCCGATCTCTAACACTTGTGAATGCGGCTTTTGGGAACTGTCGCGATTGGCTGGGAGGACTCACGAACGATAACCCTCGCGCCTGTCCGGCCCCGGACCGTCATCCTTCGGCTTCGCCGACACCTTGGCCTGCAAGAGCGGGAGAAGGGAACGCCTCACTTGCCCGCCCAATCCGGCAACGGCGGATCGCCCTCGCAGATCGGTTCGAGATTGGTCAGGCCATACCCTCCATCAAGGTTTCAGCCCATTACTTAAGATGTCACGTGCTATTAACATGCGATGAATCTCGGAGGTTCCGTCGTAGATGCGCGTCACGCGGGCGTCCCGGTACATTCGCTCCAAGGGTAGCTCCTTAGTGTATCCCATTCCGCCAAAGACTTGAATGGCGCGGTCGACTACCCGTCCCTGCATCTCGGAGGCGGCGACTTTCACCATTGATACCTTGGCGCGAGCGTCGTTTCCTTGGTCTATTTCCCAAGCGGCGTTCATTACCATCATCTTGACCCCGAAAATCTCCGTGGCGGAATCGGCGACGAGCTTTTGCACCATTTGAAAATTGCCGATCGGCTGGCCGAACTGAGTGCGCGTCGTCGCGTAGGTGCGCATCATTTCCAGCGCACGCTGTGCCATGCCAACTGCGCGGGCGCCGATATGGGCGAGGCGAATCTGTGACACACTTTTCATGATTAACTGAAAGCCGTTTCCAATGTCGCCCAGAACAGCATTTGCGCGAACGCGGCAATTGTCGAACACCAGTTCGGCTTGATTGTAACCGCGATGGCCCATCATCGGCTGGTTGCGAGCAACCGAAAAGCCCATACTTCCCCTATCGACGAGAAAGAGCGTCATGCCGCCTCGCGCCCGCTTCTCTTTGTCCGTTACGGCGAGGACGATTACGTAGTCAGCGATGTCACCGTCGCTGATGAAATGCTTTGTGCCATTGAGCACCCACTCTCCGCCTTCCAGCTTAGCGGTCGTGGTTATAGAAGCAGCATCGGAACCCGCGCCGGGTTCAGTTATTGCCATGGCGCAGATCAGGTCACCTTTGACCGTCGGCAGCAGATATCGATCGACTTGGTCGCCCTTGCAAGCCATCAGCATCGGGTAAACCTGCCCGAAGATACGACGGATCAGTGCGTCCGAGGTCTTACCGAGTTCTTCCTCGACCAGACAGTGCTCAAGGCAGGAAAGACCGCCGCCGCCGACTTCGGTGGGCATGTTCATCGCAAAAAGTCCAAGCTCCTGCGCTGCCGTCTTGACCCGCTTGAGGATGTCCGGAGGTACGGTCGCTGTCCGCTCCACAATTTCCTCGAGCGGCTGGACTTCCGTCTCAACGAACCTGCGGACTGTATTCACCAGAAGCCTGGCGTCTTCCGGTAGCGAAAAATCAATCATTTGTCGTTCCACTTCGCGTGCGATTTTTGGGATCAGGGGCCTCGTCCTCTGACGGCGCGCCGACGACCCCCTTTTCGATCAGCCGCGCCTGCTCCTCTTTGGACAAGCCGAGCTCGGAGAGAATGCCTTTGCTGTCGGCGCCCGGATTGAGCGGCATCGAGCGCAGTCCGGGCAAAGAGCCGTCGTAGCGTAGCGGATGGGAAATCAGGATCGCAGGCGTCCCCTTCACGTCGAGTTCCATAAAGGTGCCGTTATGGATCGCCTGAGGGTCGGCTCTCAGGTCCTCATAGTCCTGCACCCGCTCGTACCAAATTCCGTGCCTGTCGAAGAGCGCTGAAAGCCCGGCGAAGTCGCGGGGCCTGAGGAGCTTTGCCACGATCGCGGCGTATCGCTCCCGTTCCACGAAACGGTCGCTCGACACCATTGCGCGAAGCTCCTCGCTTTCAAGAGAATCCGCGAGCCTTTTGGAATCGTTCATCGACATGACGATGCGTCCGTCCGCAATGTCGTAGAGACCGTAAGGAGCATCATGATACCAACTGCCCAAATTGGCCCCGCGAGCAAGCAGTGTCTTCCGGTTCGGCGCGGCGTAATACTTGGTCAAGGCTTCCACCTGAAGGTCAATCGCGGCAGCGAAAAGACTGGACTCGACGTGCGTCCCCACGCCGGTCTGCAAGCGGCGGACGTAGGCACCAAGAATACCCATGGCAAGCAGCGAGCCGCCATGCTGGTCGACGACCGCCGCGCCCACGACTGAAGGACCATGCTCGCCGCCCCCCGTCACCGCGACAAGTCCTGAGCGGGCCTGCATCAGCAAGTCCTGGCCGGGCCGGTCCGCCGCCGGGCCGCTTGCGCCCAAGCCCGAGGCCGACGCGTAGATAATCTGAGGATTGCGCGCTCTGACGCTCTCATATCCCAGACCAAGCTTGTCCATGACGCCCGGTCGATAGTTCTCGACCAGCACGTCTGCGCCGGCGACAAGCCTGTATGCGATCTCCAATCCTTCTTGCGTCTTGAGATCAAGCGCGATGCTTCGCTTGTTTCGGTTGACAGCCAGCGAGAACGCGCTGACGCCATTGATGAACGACTTTCCGCCCGACCAGTGGCGTTCGAAGGCACCGCGCAACGGTTCGACCTTGATGACGTCAGCCCCGAGGTCGGCTAAGTATTGGGCGCAAGCGGGCCCCTGCAAATAGTGGCACAAGCTTATGACCCGCATTTTTATATTCATTGGGCAATCACCGTGTCTGCGTCAGTAACTATTTTCCACTTACAAAAGGCAAATATAATTACTTCCAGAGAGATCAAATGTGCCAAATCCAAATATCCTGTCTTCCGACATCATCGATCAGAAACAGTTTCCCGGCGTTCGGCATTCGTGGGCGCTCTCACCTCGGGGGATCAGGCGGCCGCCGGCGAAGCATTTGAAGGTGCTGGCCAGTCTGGAAGATCGGACCATTCAATTGTCGTAGTGCAATCGACTGCAAAACGACGCCTCTGTCGTGCTTGGAGGTGCTTGCCCGGCGTCCGACGATAGTCGCATCGACCGTGAGGGTACTGAAGCGGGCAAGGGCCCTCTCGTGCCGCCACCGCCAGGACAGCGAGGCCATCGGAATGCCCACGCCCCGGGCCGGCGCGAGCGCATATTTCAACCCCTCGACGAGTGTCAGGCCGAACAGAGGTGGGATGGGTGAACCGGTAAGGTCGGCACGACGGGCCAACGTACGGTCCTGGAACCATGGATCCGGATCGCCAACGAGACCCAGAAAAGCCGAAACGTCATAGTCGCTGAGGGTAATCGCGGGCGTGGTGAAACAACTGCCGGGAGCGAGGTCTTCGAAGAAAACCCCCGTCTCCTCATGGGCCTCGGGAATTGATGTCGATTCCGGTACGGCTTCCAGCGGCGTGACTAACTGAGGGTCGAACGCAGGAAATGGTGTTTGTGCGAAGGCCGCGAACCAAAAATCAAGACCATCGCAAGGTGCGAGAGCTACCGCATGGCGGCCGACCTGGATCACGGTTTCGCCATTACGCACGAGCACGCGCTCGATCAGAATGCTGGAACCAAGGAAGGGCCTGCGCTCGATCACCTCTGCCTCGACATATAGCGTGTCGCCTGAAAAAAAGGCGCCCGAGAACGTCCAGTCCCAGGCACCGACAATGCCCGGCCACGCTGCGGCGCGTGCAAGAAGTCCCTCCGCGATCGCGAGCCCGAGCAGGCCATGTCCAACGCGCCGGCCGAAAACGCTGCGCGCCCCATAGTCAGCGTCGGTATGGAGCCGACTGAAGTCGCGCGTCACGGCGGCGAACTGGACAATGTCAGCCTCGGTTACGGTGCGCCCCTCGCTTTTTCGGCGCATGCCAGGCAGAGGCTCGTTCATGGCCGCATTGCGCTGCGCGGGAATTTCAGCGTCGCTTCAGCCTGAAGCACTTCCGTTCCGTCCTGTTTGGTGGCGACCGCCTTCCAATCCATGGTCCTGTTGATCTCGTCCTTGGCCGAGATCCAGACCGATACGGTAACCGTGTCGCCGTAGAAAACTGGCCCGGTGAACCAGAAGCAGTCCTTAATGGAAACGCCAAGCACGCCGACCAACTTGCCGGTCAGGACCGAGGTGGCAATGCCGGCAACCATAATACCGGGCGCCAAGCGTCGGCCGAAGCGGGACTCCTTGGCATACACATCGTCGAAATGGACCGGGCCGAAGTCACCCGTGGAACCAGCATAGAGGACGGCATCCGCCTCGGTTACGGTCTTGCTGATGCTGACGCGGTCGCCGACATCTATCTCGTGGAAATTTTTGACGAGGTACATTCCGACTACACTCTGGTGACGCGGACAAGCTCTGCGTGCCCGCGCGCGACGACGGTGCCGTCGCCCAAGGTGCATGTGATGCGCATCTTCAACCGGTCACCGTTCTCGCTGCCGCCCTCGACCGTCGCCTCCACGGTATCGCCGATGCGTGCGGGCGAGGGAAATTCGAGTGACAGCGAGGCAAGGCGGCAGTCCGCTCCGCCGACATCGGCGAACGCCGTAGTGGCGAGGGAGGCGATGGCGAGCTCGAAGACGATCATGTCGCCCCCGGAGACCGCCTCTGCATGTACGGCGTTGACATAAAGCGGATGCAGATTGCCGCTTATACCCGTGTAAAGCGCCTGCTCGGCCGTGGTCATGGTCTTTCGGAAGGTGGCACTGGCGTCCAACATCACTGGTTGTTCCTTGGTCTGGGACTGACGAAAGCTGGAGGAGCGGCCTGACCGCCAGCGCCGGCCTGCTCCATAGCGGCAGCGACGGCGGCGGCGGCGGAATCGCTCGCCGGGAGCAAGGGGGAGCGCGACATCGCCGAACGGATGACGCCGAGACCCTTCAATCCGGCCTTTATGCGCGTGTGCATGTCCATGCGCGGCTTCGCATAGATGACGCGAACGATAGGGTAGAGACGGTCGCCGGCCGCCCGCATCGCGTCCAGGTCGCGAGCCTTTGCGGCGCGCCAGAGTTCCATCAGCATATGCGGAACAAGGTTCGCGAGACCCGAAAGAATGCCGTCGGCACCGACGACTAGCTGCGGCATCAGCCAGTCGTAATTGGACGCGAGGATCGCTACCTTCGGATTGGCCGCCTTCACTTGCCGCCAAGTGTCTTCGTAGGCCGTCATCGTATCACTGCCTTCCTTGATCGCGACCACGTTAGGAATGAGCGCCATCGCGGCAAGCGTCTCCGTCGTATAGCCGCAGCCGGACGACAGCGGGTACTGGAAGATAGACAGCGGAGCGTCTATTGCGTCAGCTACAGCGCGGACAAAGGCTAGGGGCACGTCCGGCGTGGCGGCGCCGCCCGCGGCAAAAAGCGGTGAAGGAAAGATCACCGCGATATCACTGCCGGCCGAGAGGGCATCGCGCGCCTGGGCGATCGCGTCGACGGCTCCGTATGAGATAACGCCCGACATGATGAGCCGTCCCGGCCGGATGAAATCGCGCGTATGCTCGATGACTTTGAGACGCTCCTCGCGCGTGAGCATCGCACCTTCTCCGGCGTGTCCGTTGATAAAGACAGCTCCGTCGGTCGGGGTCGCGCAGTATTCGAGCACGTTGCGGTATCCGGCCCAATCAATCTCGCCGGAGTCGTCAAAGGGAAGGACCGTCGCTACGGTCACTCCGGTCACGTCGATCGGTTTCACAATCGCTTCCTCGAAAAATAGACTCTGTCTGGGCGGCGCGCGTCGCCGTCCGGTGACGCGGATCACAGATCCAGCGGCTCGTCGTATTCCGGCGGCATCATGCCGGTATCGTAGATTTCGATGCCGAGCGGGCGAATCTCGTGCTGATCCTCATCCCAGTGAACCGTGCCAGCCCCACTCGGGCACACCGAGACGGCGATCAACACGTCCATCTCGGCGTAGAATTCGAGATAATCGCCCTTGTCGACGTCGGTCGGCTCCCATGGATGCAGGCTGGTGACAGGATCGATGTAGCACTTCATGAACAGATTGAGGTTGTCGTGCAAATCCTCCGAGGTCATGCCGAAGGGTTTCACGGCCCGCGTAAGATTGCACCAGCAATTCTTCGTCGTGACGAAAGGATGGTTCCTATCCCCCGTGGCCCAATACCAGACATGCGGGTTACAGTGCGCGCCGAATATGTAGTGATGCCGGGCACCGACGTGGATCGGCTTGTTTTTCTTGAAGACGGTGTCCTCGATGATGGTCATCATCGGCCGGAATTTGGGCATATTGCTCCACAGGCGAGTGAAAGTCGAAACGAAGATGCCCTCGCGATTGATCGTGTAGTCGTTCCAGAAACGCTCCTTGTAGTCTTGCGCGTTCCAGATGCACATGTCCGCGATTTGCGGACCCTCGATGCAAACGAGTCGGAAACTTTGACCTTTCTTGACAACGAAGGCCTTCCCGCCCTCTTCGGGCGTGATGACGAAATCCTCGACCTTTGTAAAATTCGGCCGTGCTTGGCGGACGCCCTCGAAAAAGCCCTTCGGAAACAGCGGCATCGGGTGTTTCCAGTTCTCGCGCATGACGTTTCAACTTTCTTTTGGCTATATCGCTAGTTAGGTTCGCTTCGGATCAGTCGACAAGCTGCAGTAATCGGGGCAGCCACATCGAGAACTGCTCGATATAGGTTATGACGAGCATGGTGAGCGTCAGGATGACGATCATGGGTAGGAGTGGCCGCACCACTGTCTCAATCGGCACGCGCGAGACCGCGCAGGCGGCATAGAGGGCAAGTCCTGCGGGCGGCATGGCCATGTGCAAGGCCACGTTAGCTTCCACCAATATTCCGAAATGGATCGGCTGAACCCCGTAGTCCACCGCGATCGGTGTCAGGATCGGCATCAGCACAAGAAGCGCCGGTGTGGCGTCCATGATCATGCCGACGATAAAGAAAATCGCTTGGACGAGTAGAAGGAACACGAATTTGTTGCTGGCGAGTTGCTGCAGGCCGACGGCAATCTGGCCCGGCACACCGTTGAAGCTCATCGAATAACTCAGTACCGCCCCCGTGCCGATGAGCAGCAGCACCATGCCGGTGAGCTCCAGTGTGCCGCGGATGATCCCAGGTATGTTTGCCCAAGTCAGGTCGCGATAGACGAAAATCGACACGACGAGCGCGTAGGCGACGGCGACGGCCGACGCCTCGGTCGGCGTGAAGACGCCCCCCAGAATACCTCCGAGAATGATGACGATCATCGCCAGCGCAGGGATCGCCTTGATTAGCGCGCGATACATTTGGAGAAGCGAAGTACGGCTCATCCTGCCGTAGTTCCGCTTGACCGAGACGTAAAGCACGTAGGCGATCAGGGCGAGACCATTGATGATAGCTGGCACCACACCCGCCGCGAAAAGCCCTGCGATAGAGATGTTAGCCACCACCCCGATGATGATGAGATCGATTGTGGGCGGAATGAGTGTCGCCGTGGCGCCCGAAGCTGCGATGAGCGCCGTGGCGAACGTCACGGGGTAGCCCTGTTTGACCAAGGAGGGGAGCGCGACGCGAGTTATCGCTGCCGTATCGGCTGTGGTGGAGCCCGATATCCCATGAAAAAACATTGTCGAGACGATCACCGAGACACCGAGGCCGCCCTTGCCGCGACCGACGGTCGCCTCCGCGAAATCGGTCAGGCGCTTGCCGATGCCCCCCTGCGCCATGATCGTCCCCGCCAGGATGAACAGGGGGATGGTGAGCATGGGGAAATTGCTCAGCGAACGGAATATCTCCTGCGGCAGTATGGCCAGCAGACCGGATCCGCCGGGAGAAAAGTACAGGCCCGCCATGCCCGTGACTCCCAGAGCGAACGCAACCGGAAGGCCGGCGAACAGTAGGACAAAGAAGATGGTGACGATGACTACGAACATCAGTTAGCCCTGTCGCCGTCCTGGTGGCTTAGCGGCTCGGCCACTGCTTGTGCGGGCAGGCCGTTGTCGCGCCAGCTGCGCAGCTGCTCGTAGGTGTTCTGCTCCTCGGCTTCGATTTCGCTGTGCCGGATCCCCGAAAACGATGAGAGCAAAGCATCCAGCGCCTCAATCGCGTAGATGGCGATCATCAGCGCGCTTCCGACAAGAATGCTGGAATAGGGGACGGCCATGTTCAGGCCTGTAGCGGGGGCGGTCTGATTCTCGACGATATCGAGATAGACTTTCCCTTGGACGGCAAGCACGCTCAGGAAGAAAATGATGAGGAGGTTGGCGCCGACCCGCAGCCACCGCCTAGTTGCCTCCGGCAAGAACAGGATGACGAAGCGGAACGTGAAATGCAGGCCTCGGCGCGCTGCAACGACGGCGGACAGCATCCCGAGCCAGACCAGGCCGTACCTAGCGGCCTCTTCGCTCCAATTTAGTGGCAGGAACAGGACGTAACGGTAGAGTACCTGCAGCAAAAGCGTCACGAAGACGATCGCTAGGCATATGCCGCCCATTACAAGGGTGATCATCTCCACGCCCGCGCCGATCTGGGCTAGACAAGCTTGCAGCCAAAGCGCCTTTTTGGCTAGGCCGCTCATGTGAACCACGCCTTCTGACGAAGACGCGGCGGGGGAAAAGGCAGTCCGGCCGTAACTTGCACCAAGCGTAATCCTAGGCCGCCATGACCTTGTCGATGAATTCTTGCCCACCCAGTTGCGGAGTATTGTCGGTGATGACGCGGGCCGTCGTCTTGCGGAACGGCCCCAGGTCGATACTCTCGTTGATCTCCAGGCCCTTGCCTCGAAGGAAGGCGATGCCATTGTGCTCGATGTTGTCCGCGGCCGCTTGACATGCTTCGAGGCACTTGGTTCCCGCATCGCGCACGATGGTGCGATCGGCTTCCTCCAGCGTCGAGAGGAACCTCTTGGAAACGTAGAGTGGGTTCATAATGTAAAAGTGGCGCGTCATCGACATATATTTCGTCACTTGGTAGAATTTGAGCGGGATGATGTCAGCAATTCCGATGTCCGCACCGTCAACGACCTTCGTCTGCATCGAGGTGTAAACTTCCACGAAAGGAACGGTCGCCGGTAGCGCGCCGAAGGCCAGATAGGTGGCTTGCTGGATGTTGCTCGACTGGACCCTCATCTTCAGGCCCTTCACGTCCGCAGGTGTGACAATCGGGCGACGGCTGTTCCACATGTTTCGGGAACCGAGCGTGCGCCAGCCGAGCACATCGGCCCCGATCTGATCCTCAATCTTGGTGTTGTAACGGGCAGCGATCGGACCGTTTGCGGCCCTCAGGACATGATCACGATCCTTGAATAGGAACGGCAAGTCGAAAATGCCAATCTCGGGAAGAAACGGCGTGATGACGCCGGTGGAAGCGAACATGCCGTCGATGGCCCCAATCTTCAGGCCGTTGGTCATATCCTCTTCGCCGCCAAGCTGGGCATTGGGATATATCTTGCACTGGATACGGCCGCTAGAAGCTTTCTCGATCTCCTCCTTCCACGCTGCCAGACCGACGTTGTATGGATGATTGTCAGGCGAGTCACTGCCGAGCTTCATCGTGATTACATCGGCCGCGCGCGAGCGGCGCGGCAACAGCGCAGCCGCGGCCAAGCCCGTGGCGCCTAGTTTTAGAACTTCTCTTCTTGAAGTTTTGCCAAGAGAACGCAAATTAATCGCCATGATATTCGTCCCCATCCATTTTGCTTATACGTTGATAGAAACGAATGCGGCCGCGTTGGAGAACATAGCTTGGGGGCGCAGGCACCTTCGTAACGAACCATTCGCACGAGACGGTATCAAAGATATTCTTGCTGCCAAATCTCTTTTCGGGGTGTGGGGTTGCTTTTTCTATAAAAATATCAAAGCGAAAAATAACTTTTAGATATAACCTCGCGGTGCGGGCGGCGCGGTTTGTCACCACGGTAAATCGGGGCACATCCGGATGGAAGCTGGATGCATTCGCTCAACAATTCTTAAATAATTTGCTTTTTGAGGCTACCTTGTTCGATTTCGGCTTTCGCATTGTCGATGAAACCGCTGGTGAGCCGGGAAACCGGCTTGCCCTTCGCCAGCACGGAATAGATCTCGATCGGTATGCGCGGGATGAAATCGCGGATCTGCACGTTGTCGCCGCCGGTGAAGGCGGCCGTAAGGCGGTCAATGATGGCGACGCCCAGCCCACATGCCACCAGCCGCGCCGGAACGTTCATAAAGCGAGCTTCTATGAACGGATGGAACGGCTGATCGGCTTCGGCGAATGCTGCCGCTATTAGACTGTTGATACGACTGCCAGCAGGCGGCGCGACGATGAGCGGCTGGTCACGCAGGTCCTTGGGCGCAACGACTGGCAGCAAGGCGATGGGGCTCCCCAAGGGGCAAACGCAGACCATCTCGAGCTCGACCAACGGCTCACAGACCACCGTCGGCCGCGGCGACGGCTCCATGACGAAGCCGACATCGCCTATTCCCAGCTCCACGCCTTCTAGCACCTGATCGAGCGAGAGAACCTCGATCGAGATGTTCACGCCGGGATGGTCGCCCACGAAGCGCGCGATCACCAGCGGCAGCAGCGCGTCCGCGAGCTCCGACGTCGCGAGCAGTCTGATACGCCCGGCACGGCCTGCCTTGAGGTTGCCGACCGTCTGCCGGATCACCCGATGCATCATAAACAGCGGCTCGGCCTCCTCGGTAAGGATGCGCGCTTCGTTGGTCGGCTCCAGCCGGTTACGCACGCGATCGAAGAGCAGGAAACCGATCTGCTCTTCCATGTGCTTGATCGCGTTGCTGACACCCGGCTGCGACATCCCGAGTTCGCGCGCTGCACCAAGCGTTGTGCGGAAATGCATTACGGCTCTCAAAATCTCAAGTTGACGAAGGCTTATCATTGCACCACCGATTTTTGCTGGTCCTAGAGCAAGAAGCATCCGATTGACGCAGGTCCGCATTCCTGCGAGCGGGTCAATGATCATAGGCCGCCGGCGGCGGCAATCCCTAGGCGCATCGATCGGGCGGCACTACCGAACGTGCTTATCGGAAGTTCCCATCGTCTTTAAGTTCGCTATGAGCATAGTAATTCGTCCGCGTCTACCGCAGCGAAGGGTGAGCTCATGGCGTGGGACGTCTTAACGCGCGCCATAGCGCGGTTCGCTGGAGGCACGCCATTGATCGCCTTTGCCAGCGGCCAAATCATCTCGCGTACCGCTCGGGCGGCAGCTAGATCGCCCGCCGAGATGCCGCGATCAAGTGCGACAACTGTCTCGGGAATAGTGCCTGCGATGCTGACTTGGCTGCCGCGCGCGCCCAAGACGAAGCAGGCGAGCAGATATTCGTCGCCAGATGGCATCACCAGCATATTGCGCAGCGCGCCACGTTCGAAGCGAACCGCATTTCCATAAACGTCGTCCCGACAAAAAGGTTGAAGGATTCGTCGTGTTGCCGAAGCGCTGGATCGTCGAACGGACGCTCGGGTGGATCAACCGAGCAAGACGCGTCGCTAGACTCTCAACTCGGCCAATATGATTTTCGAGTCGGGCTCTAAGCCGTTGCAGATTCGGCGAGGTTCGTTTCCCGAATGCGGCTGCGCAGCCAATTCGTGAAAGCGTCTCCAGCCACCATCATTACTTCGGATTCATAGACGCCAAGGCGTTCCGATATGCTGAGTTCGAAATCCATGAATGGCGCGATGTCGCGCCGCGGATCGACGCCGGGAGCGACTTCAGTGAGCACCCAGCCACGCTCGGTGAGCAGGAATAACCCGCGCTCGGTGACGATCCTGACTTTCTGTCCTTTTTGCAGAGCGTTGCGGCCATTGAACGTCCGCTGCTCCACCTCGCCCACCAGCTTTCGGATCTTACCTTCCTGTTCAATAACGAGGCGGCCATCGCAAATCGCCGTTTTCGAACCGCCAGCGGTGAGCGTGCCGCAGAAGAAGATGTTGCGGGTGCGGGCGGTGATGTCGATGAAACCGCCGCAGCCCATCAGTCGTCCACCGAACATGGAGACGTTGACGTCGCCCGCGGCGTCGGCCTGCGCTAAACCGAGCAGCGTCGCGTCAATTACGCCGCCGTCATACATGTCGAACACCGAGGGCGGGTCGAGGATCGCTTCAGGATTCACGTGGGCACCGAAGGCCGGCAGCGGCTTGGGAAGGCCGTTTATCCCGCCATGCTCGGTGGTGATCACGACTTCGCTTTCAAGGTCGGTCTCGTGCAGCAGCACTGGTAGATTGGCGGGCAGACCGACGCCGAGGTTCACAAGCCACCCGCCGCGCAGATCCGCTGCCGCACGAGCGATTATAGCACGAAGGGAACCCGCTTCCAGCGGGCGTGTCGGCAGCGCTGCACGTACCTCGCCTGTGATGGTCGGGTCGTGGCGCGCCTCGGCCGATTGGGGCGCATCGGGAGCGAGCACGATTCCATCGACCAAATGGCCGGGAACCACGACGGCGCGCGGATGGATGCCGCCGCGCGCGACGATGCGCTCGACTTGCACGTAGACTTTGCCACCGCTGCCCTTGGCCGCGAGCGCCAACGGCAGGGCCCCAAGAGAAAGCGGTTCGCTCTCGAAACTCAAGTTGCCTGCCTCATCTGCGGTCGTCGCTTTGAGCAAGGTGACATGAATAGGATGCGCGCGGTAGAACAGATACTCCCGCCCGCCTACCGACACGAATTCTACGAGGTCTTCGGTGGTGCGGGAATTCATCCTGCCGCCCTGACTGCGCGGATCGACATAAGTGCCGAGCCCAACGGAGGTGAGCATGCCCGGCCGGCCGGCGCCGATGTCACGCAACAGGCCGTAGAGTACGCCCATCGGGAAATTGTAGGCCTCGACCTCGGCGTTCATTATCACGTCGGCAAGACGCGAGTTGTTGTAGACCGGGAAGGCTGAAGCAATGTAGCGCTTGAGCAAGCCTGGATGCGCGAAGCGATCCACGCCGGTACCGGGGCCGAAGCCAGCGTTACAGGGCACATAGGCGGTGACGCCGGCGGGATGGCCGGTCTTGAGGTATCGCCGCTCCAACGCCGCCAGGAGATCGTCGACCACCATGATGCTCGCGGTGCCAGGCACGGCAATGGTGGCCCCGTCTGAAATGGCTTCGGCGACGACTTCAGCTGTACAAATCTTGTTCCTCACCACTGCTCCCCGCGCCACCCGCATCGCACTCGGATCGGGTATTCCAATTGGATATAGATCATCACCAAAAATGTATTATATCATTGAATCAATACGAGAAAATGCCTTGACGCACGCGATCGATGCAAGCATTAGGTCGAGCGGAAGAGCACTGTCAAGCGACGATACCAACCGCACGTTATGGAAAGAGAGTGATGCGAACTGTGCTAACCGAGACCGCCACGTCAGGAGTCCTGTTGATCACGTTGAGCAGACCCGAGAAGCGTAACGCACTCAATTTGCAACTTCTCGAGGAGCTTGCCAAAACGCTGGTCGCCGCGGAGGCGAACGAAGCCATCCGCTGCGTCGTCATCACCGGAGACGAGCGGGCGTTCTCTGCCGGCGCTGACATTGCTGCCCAGTATGAAGAGGGCACGAACTTCGTCTTCTCAGAGGCGCGGCTCTCGAATTGGGATCTCATCCAGAACTTCGCCAAGCCGACGATCGCGGCCGTCAACGGCTACGCGCTGGGCGGGGGCTGCGAACTGATGATGCTGATGGACATCGCGGTCGCTGGCGAGAATGCTATCTTCGGTCAGCCTGAAATCGATCTAGGCATCTTGCCTGGCGATGGTGCCACGCAAAGGCTGCCTAGGCTGGTCGGGCGCGGACATGCCATGAGGCTTATCTTGTCTGGCGAGCGAATCGATGCAGCGCAGGCGCTTAGCATCGGGCTGGTGACGGAAGTCGTTCCCACCGCCTCCACTGTCACGCGTGCGCTCGATCTTGCCTCGACGATCGCAGCCAAGAGCTCCGTCGCTGCCCGACTGGCCAAGGACGCCATAAGGCGCGGCGTGGACCTACCGCTGGCTGCGGGGTTACTTATCGAACGCGAGAACCTTGCGCAAGCATTCGGGTCGATCGGCCAACGTGAGGCCATGGCGGCGTTCGTAGCGAGGCGGACCGCAGGTTAGCATGTTGCTGTGCGCGGTGGGCCGAATCGGAAAGCTTTGCAGAGCTGTATTCGAAATACGAATAGAATGACGGAAAAATATAATAGATAAACGTAATTGACCTGCTACTGATCTGCAGTCAAACTTCTTATCTGCAGGTACTAGGCCTATCGCAGGGTATTGGATATTTATAAAGAAAGCTGGAAAATCCAAAACTGTGTGGCTGCGGAAGTTACGTTCCTGTTAGGAAATGACTCGGTTATCAGATCTATTGCGCAGCTGCTAAATCGCAAACGCGCGGTGGCAAGATGGTGGTCCTAATTAATGTCAATACAGCATATAGTATTCGTCGACATCGCGCCGGAAAGGGAAGTCGAATTCAATCTCTGGTACGATCAGGTGCATGTTCCAGAGATTCTCGCCTGCCCGGGCTGGCTAAAGGCAAGCCGGTATTTGTGTGTGGAGGGCGGACCAAAGTATGCAGCAGTATATGAGATCGACGGGCCACAGGCTTACGAAACGCCCGAGTTTAACGCCGTCAAGGGTTTTGGGCCATTTACCGAAGACGTCTCGAATTTCCGCAGGATCTGCCTGACCCCAATCGGCTGACAGGCCCTGCGGCGACAATTAAATTTATAGGGCGATCGCTTGATATCCAACACGGCGCTATGCCGAAAGACCAATACAGTTGGTGAGGCCACCTCCTGATAAGAGACGGCAAAAGGTCCGCTGCTGACTCAAAGTGAGGGATCATACCAGATTTGAGAGACCGCGAGGGCCATGCGATCTTGTCGAGGGTGCAGCTGCTGCTGCAACCCTGCCTCCCACGCTTCGTTGCAACAAGGTCCTGCGACGCGGAGGCCGTCATCTGGGCATTGTCACGTCTAATTGGGCTTGCGGTCCCTCAGGCGGCTCGGTAGCCAAAGCGATGCAGAAAATCAGCTACGACGGATATCGATTCCCGCCAGAGATCATTCAGCGGGCGATTTGGCTTTATCTCCGGTTCACTTTGAGCTTGCGCGATGTCGAGGATTTGTCGGCGGAGCGTGGGATTGCGGTTTCCTCCGAGACCGTCAGGCGTTGGGTGAACCATTTCGGGCCGATGGTCGCGGCAGACTTGCGCAAACGGCGCCCGAAGCCTCACACGACGTGGCATCTTGACGAAGTCTATCTGAAAATCGCTGGCCG
>Ga0182024_10010051_pt1 | contig 19385 bp, 11 predicted proteins | sample P32metaG_FD_120480 | JGI IMG/M metagenome (GOLD analysis project Ga0182024, IMG submission 120480) | Permafrost microbial communities from Stordalen Mire, Sweden - P3-2 metaG (Illumina Assembly) | ecosystem: Environmental > Terrestrial > Soil > Wetlands > Permafrost | place: Sweden: Stordalen... | reverse complement strand
GGGGCCACTCGAGTGGCTCGAGTTCGAGCACGAGGCCTACCCTTCGAAGCTCATCGGCTACGACTGTCGCTGCTCGCTCCTGCTGCCGCGAGCTTGCGGGGTAGATCAAGGTGAGCTTGAACGGAACATTGCCCTGCTCGCGCACACCATCTCCGTTGCGGTCGACGATGCCCGCCTCGTCGAGCAGTCTCGCGGCTTCCAGCGGATCGAAGCGCGGTAGACCGACGCCGCGAAGAGCCTCGTGGCCCGGAGGAAGGGGGCCGAGCGCGAGCTCTACGCTGCATCGCTCCACTTCGGACTGGAGCTGGACGCGCGGGATCACGAGACCTATCGCTTGTCGCGCGCGCGCGTCGCTCAGCTTCGGCGAGGCCAGGTTGTGGATCCAGGCGGTGTAGTCGAAGCCTCCGGCGCGCACGACTTCGTAGGCTCTAGCAAGAACCGCATCCGACTCGGCGTGCTCGGCGAGTTCGGCAGGCGCTCGCAGGACGACGTCGATTTCGCCCGCGTCGAGAGCGGCGAGCAAGGCGGATTGGCTCGAGATGAAGCGGAAAGTCAGCGAGCGCAGCGGCGCGGGGTCGCCCCAGTACGCTGCGTTTCGCGTGAGAACGATGTCACGCCCGCGCGTCCACGACGAGAAGCGCATCGGGCCCGTTCCAACAGGCGCCATCGCGTCTGGCGACCGAGAAAGATCGCCGCGCGGAAACCTATGTCGGGGAAGGATGAGCAAACGATCGAAATCGAGCTCCATTGAAGCCAGCGGTGCGGGCAACTTCACCTCGACGTCGGCTGGACCGACCTTCGCGACACGCGCGCCTGCGAATAGCGTACGGTCGGCCGCTCCGACGTCTGGGTCCAGAAGGCGATCGAACGTGAACAGTACGTCGTCTGCGGTGAACGGGGCACCGTCGTGCCATCTCGCGCCCTGCCGCAAGTGAAAGGTCCAGCGGGTGCGCGACGGGTCGGTGTCCCATGATTGGGCGAGCTCTCCCACAAGAGCGCCTGTTCGCGGATCGACACGGACGAGGCTCTCGAGAACTAGATGCGCTTCGATGGTCCAGCTCAACCAGTCGGGGTGGAGCAACGGAAAGAGCGTTGCCGGCTCCGCGTCGAGCTGGACTGTCATCGTCCGGTCGCTCGGCGCCAGCGCCGCGTCGGGTTTCGGGGCCGAATTGAATTGCGCGGCGGGTGGTGCGGCCGGGCACGGCGACGCCGGAAAACTGACGCCTGCTTCGGGAGTTGAGTCGCGGGCATGACCGCGCGAGCAAGCGCTCGCCAGACACAGTGTGAGCGACGCGACCCCCCCCCGGGCGCGGCTCAATCTGCAACCGTCAGTCGGAACGAGGCGCCCCCGAGGTCGCCGGCACCGACGCTGATGATGCCTCCATGAGCTTCCGCAATCCCGCGTGCGATCGCCAATCCAAGCCCCGACCCTCCCGCAGCACGCCCTCGTGATCCTTGCCGGTAGCGATCGAAAATCGTCGCGCGCTCGGTCTCCGCGATGCCAGAACCGTTGTCCGAAATTTCGAAGACGACAAATGCGTGATCGTCGGCGTCTTTTTCGCGGGACACACGAACCCGAACTTTGCCGCCCCGAGGTGTGAACTTGAGCGCGTTGGCGATGAGGTTGTCGATCGCCTGACGAAGCTTCGGCGCGTCCGCGAGCACGCTCTGCTCGAGGACGCCCTCGAACGTCAAGGTCACGTTGCGGCGCGAAGCCAGTGGGGCAAACAGGGCCAGGGTCGACTTTAGGACGTCGCCGATCGTTACGCGGCGGCGTTCAATGCTGAAGACACCGGCTTCCAACCTGCTTGCGGCGAGCACACCGTCGATGAGGCGAGCCATGTCCATGCAGAGTCCGCGAATCGTGGCGACGGCCGAACGTCTCTCGTCGTCCGGCAGGTCATTCGCGTCGAGGATCTCCGCCACGAGGCCTAGAGAGCTCAGTGGATGGCGCAGATCGTGGACGAGCATCGCCACGTGATCGCGGCGTTGTGCTTCGAGCATTCTCTTCAGGCGAAAAGATTCGAGTGCAGCGCGCGTACGCGCAAGTAGCTCCCTCGCGTCGATGGGTTTCGTCAGGTACGCGTCGGCTCCTTCCCGCAGACCGGCCTCGATCGCGTGCGGTTCCCTCCGGGCTGCCGTGAGCATGATCACTGCGGGTCCCCCGCTTCTTCGGGCGCGAAGCTCGTGGAGCACCTGGACGCCATCCATTCCGGGCATCGAAACGTCCAGAAGAACGAGCTCGGGCTCGTGCTCTTCGACCATTCGGAGCGCTTCGACGCCCGACGCGGCCGTTCGTACCTTATAGCCGTCCTCCGACAGAAGGGCTTCGTAGAGAGCTCTGGCATCGGCAAAGTCGTCGACGATGAGGACGTCGCCGCCCGTCAGTTCCGGCCCCGCTTGTGTCGTAAGCGAGGGGGAGTCCGTTGTAGGGGACGAGCTCAGGACAGGATGCTCCCCGGCATTTCGCCGGCCGCAATAGTCACCTCACGCCTCGGGAGGACGAGCGTAAACGTCGAGCCCTCTCTTTCGGTAGAACGAACTTCGATCTCCCCGCCCAGCGCACGTGCGAGTCGCCGCGAGAGTACGAGGCCGATGCCGGTGCCTGGGTAGCGCTTGCCCTCACCCGCATCCAGTTGGTGAAATTCTTGGAAGAGCTGAGGGAGCTCGTGCGTCCCTATTCCGCGTCCGGTGTCCGTGACGGCAATACGAATTTCGCCAGGCACCGTGCGCAGCGACAGTGTTACCTCGCCCCGTTCTGTGAATTTAATCGCATTCGACAGGAGATTGAGCAAGATCTGTCGCACTCGCTGGGTGTCGCTCATCGTCTCGACGGGAGCATCGGGAACGTCGACGACGAGCCGGAGGTCCTTCCCCGCGCGAAGGCTGTCGACCTCTGCAACGCAGGCGCGCGCGAGGGGAGCGATGTTGACTGGGGTCAGTCGGACGTCCAGGCGTCCGGCTTCGGCTTTCGCGAGATCGAGCACATCGTTGATGAGAGACAAAAGGTGGTCGCCGTTGCGCTTGATGCGCTCGAGCGACTCGCGCGCGCGCGCGCTGAGATTCTCTTTGGGCGAGCTCACGAGTAGATCCGCGAACCCGAGGATGGCGCTGAGTGGCGTACGAAGCTCGTGGCTCATCGAGGCCAAGAACTCGGTCTTCACCTTGTTCGCACGCTGGAGCGTTTCACCTTGTTCCGCGAGCATGACGCTCTTTTCTCGGAGGCGGTCATGCGTCCATGCGTTTTGTAGTCCCACGGCGAGCTGCCGCGCACCGTCGCGCACACGGTCGCTCAGCAACTCGGCCAATGGTTCCACCCCGCCCACGAGAAGCGCGCCCGCGGCCTCGGCTCCCACCGAGATCGGCTGTCCCAGTACCCAACGCAGCGGAGCTCGCGCGATCGACAAGTCCAGCTCTGGGAGCGAAGCGTCGAGGGAACCTTCCAAAAGCACAGGCTCCCGTGTCTCCAGGACCGTTCTCGGTAGACCCTCGGTAGCCAAAAGCTTGTGTTCAAGGATGTGCCCGTCGGCACTTACGGCGTGAACTGGAACGAGGCGGTCGGCACCGTCGAGAAGGTAGACCGCGCCGATCTGCGCCCGTGCGAGACGTACGAGTCCACGCAGGCCGGAGGTTGAGAGCGCGGCGACGTCGAGAGTCTTCAGTTCGCGTACGAACTCGGCATAGGCGCTCGCAGCGGCGTCTCGTCGCGTCAGCTCACTCAGAGCTCGCTCGCGTTCTGCGAGGGTGCTGCGCAAGCTTGCGTCCTGATCTAGGAGGAGCTTGGCCATCTTGGTGAGGCTACGAAAGACGGATCCGAGCTCGTCTCGGCGATCGGGTAAGTACGGAATAGGTTCGAGTCGTCCCGTAGCCGCCATTGCCTCCTCGAGGTGCCCCGCAGCCCCCGCAAGATCTCTCGCGATCCAGATGCCGCTGCCGAGCGCGATGACGATCGCCAGAAGCAAGGCACTCGTTGTTGCCCGCCGCGAAGCCGCGGCGGACTCGAACGCCCGGTGCTCACGCTCGGATGCGGCGTCGAGTGCGTCTTTGCGCAACTCCGAACAGATGTTGCGCATTTCGTCGGTGCGGATTTTTCCCTCCGCCGTCTTCTCCGTATCGACCGCCACTCCCAGCTCGCGTGCGTGGATCTGCGGCTCGCTGATCCGATCGATCCAGTCATGGACCGCGCGAGAAAAATCCGCGACCCGGGCGTCTTCCTTGCCGGGTTCCGCGGTGTCCTGCGCTTCCTCGAGGACGCCTTCGAGATCGCGCCGGGCTTGATTGTAAGGCGTCAGAAACGACTGATCCCCCGTTAGGAGAAAGCCGCGCTTGCCCGTTTCGAGATCGCTCGTCAGTCGAAGTAGAACCTCCGCGTCATCGGCGAGCTTGAGATCGTGCTGTACGAGTCGCACGAACTGAGTTTCAAGTTCCTCGTGCGACTTTGCCGCCCGATAGAGGCCGAAGCCCAACACGCCCACCACGAGGAGCGAGCTGAGTAGAATCCGCCAGAACAGAGCACTCGAGAGGAGGCGCAAGACCCGAAGTCTCGCACGGAGGACCGCCGCTGCCCAATCTCTCGGCGTGCGACGCGACTCTGTGCGCGCTACGACAGAGGACGGCCGACCCAGGCGCCTGCGCAGGCAAGCCCGAATGCGATGGGCGAAAATGCGATCGCAAAAATCACTGCGACCGGCGCTGCAAAACCGAGAGCTGCGAGCGTCGCTACGATGGCCAACGCCGTGGCGAGCGCGGGCTCTAGAAGCGTCGGCAGATTAGACGCTCGCGCGACCAGAAAGCCGCTTACCGGGAATCCTATGAGAATGCCTACGCCGAGGAGGACGAGAGGGGCCACCGTAGTTACGTCGTGCTCGTCCACCCGCGAGAAGTCGACGTGGGCCCAGTGACCGAACGCGACGGACGCGCCGAACCCTGCGACCATGGCTCCCAGAGTTACGAGCGCTCCGAAGACGATCCACCTCACCATGATGGGCTGGTCGGAGCGTCGTAGCGCGGCGCGAACCGCGTGGAGGCTCGGTGGCTGAGAGAAGCGATCGAAGGACAGGCGCGAGAGTCGGCTATCGCCCGCTTCGGCCGAGAGCTCGCGAGACGGGCGGTCTCCGCGCGCTCGGAGGTTGCGGCTCATGAACCATGCGATCACTCCCATCGCCTGAAGCAATGGAAGTAACGCGATGAGGGCGCCGGGTCCGCGCCCGTACACAAAGTGGATATAGAGCCCGTGCCCCAGGGTGGCCCCTATCCACGCGATCGGAAAGGTCACACCCGGACGCCTCGGCCCTTGCTTGGCGCGGCCTAGTGCGTACCCCCACAGAGTGGCGAAGAAGAGGTGCGCGGGGAGCGCGCAGGCCGCGCGGGCTAGCCAGATGCCCCCCTCAGGATGCGCGCGAAGGAGAATGGCGTTCTCGGAGGCTGCGAACCCGAGCGCAGCGGCCGCCGAGTAGACGACTCCGTCGTACGGTTCGTCGAAGTGCTCTGAAAGGAACGCGGGCCAACACGCGGCGACCGTGGCTGCTTCCCGGAGTGGGGCAACTACGCCAAAAAGAAAAAGAAGGGCGCTTGCCTCTCCGACGACGGACACGCGGACGTCGAGTCCCGTCCACGCAGAACCGCGCCCTTCGAGCCAAAGACTGGCGGCGCTGAAAACTGCTCCGAGGACGAACGTGAGGACGACGAGGGAGGGCGGCTCTCTGCGACGGTCAGAGCGATAGATGCCTAACGCGACGAGAACGGTCGGCAGTAGTGCAGGGAGAATCCACCGCAGCGCCGTGAGCACGGCTAGTGTATGGCTGCGGGGGCCACACGCGGCGGATCCTGAGGCATGGCCGCTCGGACTCCGAGTGGCTCGTCTAGTGCGCAGCTCCTCTCGAGGAGCTCGGCCACGTCCATCTGAGCTACCCGCTCTTCCATGTTCTGAGACTTGAGCCCGTCGGTCAGCATGGTCATGCAGTAAGGGCACGCGCTCGCGATCGTGCCGCCTGCCGCGTCGCCGTTCGCGGGTTTGCCCAGCGCGTCGATGAGCTGGAGCGTCCGCTTCACGTTTACGCGGTCGGTGTTCTGCTCCTCCATCCACATCTGTGCGCCCCCTGCTCCGCAGCAGAGGCCTTGCTGCTTCGTCCAGTGTTCAGGCTCGGAGAGCTGCACACCGGGAATTCGCTTCAGAATCTCGCGCGGCGAATCATAAATATCGTTGTACCGGCCAAGGTAGCAGCTGTCGTGGTAGACGACCTTGCCGTTTACCGGCTTACGCGGGTTGAGCTTCTTCTCGGCGAGAAGGCCGAGCAAGAAGTCGGTGTGATGCACCACCTCGAGAGTGCACCCGAAATCCGGGTACTCGTCTTTGAGGGTGTTGAAGCAGTGAGGGCACGTGGTCACGACCTGTCGCATGCCGCCCTTGGCTGCGTATGCGTTGAGCGTCGTGGCGTTCCCCTCGGCGAGCGTTGCGAACAAGAACTCATTGCCCGCGCGCCGCGCCGGATCTCCGGTGCAGTTTTCTTCTTGCCCCAGAATGGCGAACTCGACCCCCGCTGCTTTCATGAGTTTGGCCGTGGCGCGCGCAATCTTTTTGGCGCGATCGTCGTAGCTCGCCGCGCAGCCTACCCAGAACAGAACAGGAGCCTTTGGGAACTCCGCCATCGTCGGAATCGCGAGCCCCTCTGCCCAGTTTGCCCGGTCCATTCGCGACAAGTTCCACGGGTTGCCGTTCACTTCCATTCCCTGGAAGGGCTTCGCGAGCTCCTTGGGGAACTCCCCCTTGATCATGACGAGGTTCCGCCTCATGTCGACGATCTTGTCGACGTAGGAAATAAGGACGGGGCATTGCTCCTCGCAGGCACGGCAGGTCGTGCACGCCCAGAGAACGTCGGGATGAATGACCTCCTTGAGGTCGACCGGCTTCGTGAGCACCGGTGGCTGAATCACCGGGTTGTCGGGGTACTCTGGCTCGTGATGAGCGTGATCGTCGTGGCTCTCGTGCCCTTCTTCGTGGGCGTGGTGGGCGTGGGCGTGTTCCTCGCTGTGGCCATGCGCGTGCCCGTTCTCCGAGATGTGTTCCCCGTGGTCGACTCCATTGCTCCCTTTGGGTCCCCCCTCCCGCTCGATGAACTCGCGCTCCCTCCCGTACAAGTGATCCCGTAAGTCGAGCGTGAACTGCTTCGGCGAAAGGACCTTTCCCGTCCTGTGCGCCGGGCAGTTGTCCGAGCAGCGCCCACACTCGGTGCACGTGTAAAAGTCGAGGATGGCCTTCCATGAAAAGTGCTCGATGCGCCCTATGCCGACGGCTGCCGCGCCCGGATCCGGAAGCTCTCCCGCTGCCCCGACGATCTCCATCAGCTTCTCGGCACTTTCGGCCATCGGCTTGAGGCGACCGCGAGGGGTCAGATCCCGAGCAAACACGTTGGGAATGGCCGTGATGATGTGGAAGTGCTTTGAATGCGGGAGCAGGTTCAAAAAGATGAGCACGAGACTCGTGTGAGTCCAGAACCCCGCCTGCGCCAAGAAGAGGAGCGCTCCCGGTTGCGCGCCGTCGAACATCGACGCCATGAAGGATCCCGCGGGCGACGGGTAGAGTTCCCACGTGGTACGGCTCACGACTCCGAAGGGGGCGACCAGCACCGCGATCTTCGCGCACTGCTCAGAGGTTGCGGCAGTGCCGACGGGGCCGCAGAATTCGGCGTGATGCGCTGCCAGCTGAAGCGCAGCGCCGTCGTAGGTCATGTCGGCGAGCATCATGGCCGCAATGATGAAAAGAATAACCAGCCCCTCGAGATGCAGGGTCATCCGCTTCTGGGGGTCGACGACGCGGTAGTAGAAGAAAACTCCGACCCCGACGAGGACGAGAATGGCCGAGGCGTCTTTGAGGAACGCGTAGATAGGGCCGAGCGGCTGCCAGGGGGCGAAGAACCAGAGGTTGAAGTCGGGCTGAAAACCGCGACCCCAGAGCGTCAGCGTTCGGAGCAGAAGGATGAGAAACCCGACGAAGATCAGCTTGTGAGCGATCCCAGCGGGTTGGTAGTAGTCCATCTTCTCTTGCTTGAAGGCGTAACGCCACGTGCCGACGAAGCGCTCGAGAAGGTGATCGAGCCGGTCTTCGGAGCGGCCGACCTTCATGAGCTGCCAACGGCGATTCGCGGACCACGCGAACGCGCAGATGGCCGCGACGAGGCACGAGAGCATCACCGTCGGATTCATCGGGGGATCGTCTCCATGACGGCACGTCCGCGGATACGCGGCGTGGTCTGTACGAGTCGCAGCCTAGGGGAAGATGGGGAAGTCAGCGGGTTTCTATAGGGTTTTTCTTGGGGGTGCGTCAATCCGTGCCGCGCCATTTCTCGGTACGAGGGGGTTGAAACGAGCGCAATGCCGCCAGCCGGCTCGTGGGTTCATTCGACATCGCGATGAGCGCTCTATGCTCTGGGCGAAGGAACCGTTCCTCGACCGCGTGCCCGAGAAACCGGTTGCGACCAGCCGTTCCGGCGTCGCAACGCGCGACGCGGAGCTATTTTGCCAATTGGCACGGCGCAATCTACGGAACGTAGATCATCCAAACTCGGCCGACATGCCGGCACGGACATTGCGTCTGCAGTGGCTAAGCGGAGGACGTCATGTCGATTCTTGCGTGGATCCTACTTGGCCTCGTTTCGGGCTTTATCGCCAGCAAGATTGTCAACAAGTCGGGCGAAGGTGTCGTGCTCGACATCGTGCTCGGAATCGTTGGCGCCATCGTGGGCGGAATGCTCTTCAACCTGATCGGTGACTATGGCGTAACGGGCTTCAACCTTTGGAGCATCTTCGTTTCCGTGATCGGCGCCGTTCTCGTTCTCGGCATCTACCACGGACTGTCGCGGCGACGCGCAGTGCTCTGACTGCAGGCCGAGACCGGCAGAGTGATTGTACGGAGAATCCTCAAGATCGCAGTCGCAGTCTCTGCCGGTCTGACGTTCGTGTACCTCGTTGGGATGAACGCGTTCCTGGAGACCCGATGGTTTCGAAGATCCATCAACTTCTCCCCGGAGCAGTTCCGTGTCGAGTATGCCCGTGCCTACTCCCTCTGGCCTGGGGAGATTCATGTCGAAGGCATGAACATTCGAGGCAGCGACGGGTCCATACAGTGGATTCTGAGACTCGATCGCTGCGACTTTCACGTGCAGTTCTTGGATCTTGTGCACCGAAGGTTTCATGCCGATCACGTGCGAGGATCCGGTGTTTCGATGCGCCAGCGGTTCAGGCTCGAGCAGCAGGAAGCTACGCCGGATATCGTCGCTGCGGTGCCTCCCGTGCCTGGCTTTTCCGATCCGCCGTACCTTGAGATAGGCCCGCCGATAGCTCCCCTGACCGACGCAAACTATAGACTCTGGTCGGTGGCGCTAGATGACGTCGACGCACAGCACGTGCGCGAAATCTGGATCCATACGGTGCGCTATGCGGGAGACATGCATGTGCGCGGACGGTGGCTCTTTCGTCCGGTGCGTTGGCTCGAAGTTGGTCCGGCTACCGTCGAAGTGAACCGGCTGGACGTTTCGTACGGCCCTGCGGCCCCGTTCTTCACGGCCATGCATGGAACTATCGAATCGACCGTACATCCGTTCGATGTACGGAAGCCGCAAGGGCTCGAGATCCTAAATTACCTTTCAGCGAAAGCGTTACTTTCGGGCTTCGTAGACAAGGCTGAGCTGCTCGGCAAGATTGTCCCCACGCCTTCGTTGCAAGTGGCGCACGGTGAGGATCCACTGAATCTTCAGCTTGTCCTCGATCACGGCGCGCTTCGACCTGGCACTCACGTAGAGATCTCGTCTCCGGCGAGCGAGGCTCTCATCGAAGACTTGTCGATATATGCAGGAATCGTTACCGAGCTGAATGTCGGGACCGAGCAGGGACAGTCTGTTGCGCGCGTCGATGTGGGCGTCTCCAACCTGCGGGTCGTACGGCAAGACGCGGAGCTGGCGCGTGCCGCTTCGATATCGATTCAGCTGAAGAGTCGCGACCTCGACCTGGGGAAGCCGTCCATCGATACCGGGTCGTTCGCCGTCGACATGCAGGCCATGCAGGCGCCCAGTGTGGCGTTTTTGCGCACGTTCCTTCCGCATGAGGTCAGCCTCGATTCGGGGGTGGTTCACGGGGACGGCTATCTAGAGGGGCGCCTTGCGGCCGAGAGCGCCAGCGGTCAGGTTGGCTTCACGATCGACGATCTGTCGATGACTCGCGGTACGAACCGGTTAGGCGCGAACGTCCAGGGCGTGCTCAAGCTCGAGTCGGGCTCCGCGCGCGACGGCAAGGTCGATCTATCTGGCAGTCGCGTCGCTCTCGAAAAAGTGGTCGCTACGGTCGGCCAAACTCACGTTCGAGCGGCCTCACTAGGCCTCTGCGCGACGCATGCGCTTCTGGACCCTGGCGAGCACCCGAGGCTAGACATCGACGTTGACCTTCCCGCAGCAGAGGTCACGGATCTTCCCGCGCTCGGGCGCACGCTCGGGCTTCCCGAGGCCGTGGTTATCGTGGCGGGAGCAGCCTCGGCGTCGATGCACGCAGCCGTGGACGTTTCTTCGTTCTCGGCCCAAGGCAGCGCCAACCTTGTCGCGCGCGAGCTTCGGGTCCAGGTCGGAAGCGACACCTACCAGGGTGAGCTGAGCGTCGCGCTCCACGCGCAGAACGGCGGGGTCGACCGAAGGACCACGACTCTCTCGGGGAGCACGTTGGCTTTCACCAGCACTGGCGCGCCGTCCACCGATGCTTGGTGGGCCCGCGTTTCGCTAGGCGAGGCGGAGATGCAGCTCGCCGGTGAGACTCGGTTTCGGGCCACCGTGCACCTGACGGCGGAGAACGCGTCGCCAGTGCAAGCGCTGGTTGCAAAGATAACGCCTGTTCCAAAATGGGTTCTCGACGCGTTCCCAATGGAAGGCCTTCATGCGGACGGAGAGCTCCGAGGAACACATTCCTCGATCGAGGCCCGTTCCGTCGTCGCGGAAGGCGGCGGCGGTACTTCAGTTCGACTCGAGTATGCCAAACATGAAGGCGACAAGGAGGGAATGGCACTCCTTAGCGCCGGAAGCCTTCACCTCGGGCTTGCGTTTGCTGGTGAGGATCAGGGCGTTCAGCTCGTCGGTGCCGAGAGCTGGTTTGGGCGTCGAGTCGCGGTGCTGAGAGCGCGCTCGAACGACTGGTAGCCACGGCCGCCGTCGACCGACCCATCGACGGACGAATGCCGGCCGGACGCGAGACGCGGGATCCTTTACGGCTGACGGGCGAGAACTGGGCTGGCGCTCGACATCGCTCGGATGGGGGCCGGTCGTGACTCGGCAACGTGGCCGGGGCCGAGGCCGATGGCGATGGTGATCGCCGCCACGAGCGCGATTGGAAGCAACCTGGGTCGTTTACGCGCGCGCGTTTGACGGAGCGGCAATGTAGCCAGGGGCGTGACTTCGAGCGGATGGTCCTGGCACAAGATGAACGGGATGGTTGCCTCGGGGTCGGCGAGTCTCATCGCCTGCGTGAGCTCGTTCCAAAACGAGCGCACGTTGGCGAAGCGGCGCGCCGGCTCGACGGCGAGAGCCTGACGCAGCACAAACTCGACCTCGTCGCTCACCCTCACCCCGAGTGCGCGGGGCGTTGGCCGACGATGCGGATCGCAGGACTGCTCGCCGAGCTTGCCCACCTCCGAACCTTTTAGCGCCTCGCGTCCGCACAGCACTTCCACGACCACCAGTGCCAGCGCAAAGACGTCTGTCCACGGACCCGTCTCGCCGAAGGCAGCATCGAACTGCTCGGGAGCACCGAAGCCAGGCGTAAAGGCACGCTCGATGATTTCGGGCTGGCTCGGCCTGGTGTGGCCACGCGCGACCTTCGCTATGCCGAAGTCGAGCAGCTTGCAGCGGGGATGCCCGGCATGCAAAACGATCATATTCCCCGGCTTGACGTCGCAGTGAACGATCCCTTGCGCGTGCGCGCATCCTAAGGCGTCGGCGATGGGGCCAAGCAGGCTGACGACCTGTTGGATCGTTCGTGGGGGTTCTTCGTTCTTTCGCTCCCTGGCCAGCAGCGCCTCGAGGGACTCGCCGTCGAGCCATTCGAGCACCATATACGGCATCCAGGCGCCGACGGGTGTCGTCAACGATCCGATGTCACGGGCTTGGCAAATGGCCGAACACGTTTCCGATAGCTCGGCGAGAAGGGCCCCCTCGCGGACGAAGCTCGCGATCAATGCGTCGCGCGCTTCGTCTCCGAGGTGAGAGGCTGCCGTGAACACCTTGATGGCGACGTCGCGCTTCCAGATGAGATGCGTCGCTCGATACACGACGGAGAGGCTCGTTCGGTCGACTACTTCGACAACGAGGTATTTGCTCTCGATTCGCGTGCCGACCAAGGCGAGAGGATCAATAAGCTCTTCGGTGTTCATACGGGCTCCGTCCATTCAGGAGCAAGGGAGATGCCACGCGACGCGGTGTGGTACGCGGACCGCATACGCGGTTCCTCAAAGAAACGACAGCCCGAACGTCGTGGTTGGATATCCAATGCGCAGCGTGAAAGCCGAGAATCGACTGATATGGACACGCCCGCCGATTGCGACCGTAGGGAGGACTCCGAAATCGGAGGGCGCCGCGCAGCCATTGTTGTCGGGGCCGCACTCGTCGAACCACCCCTTGTAGACGAAGGCCCCCGCTTCTCCGAAGAGGCTCACGCGACGAGCGACAAAAAGATTCCACTGCGCTGCGACCGGGACCATGAGGTAGTTTGCGCCGCAATCATTCGCGAAGTAGCAATTGTCGTAGTGCAAAATGTCGGCACCAAAGGTGAGGGCCAGGTTATCGGGAACGCGGCCGATGGCCCCCACAATGAGGGGAATTCCGATTCGGAGACCCCCTCCGAAGCCCGTCGCGCCGTAGATATTCTCCGGCCCAAACGTGAAGTGGGGTTCGATCTCGATCGGATACAAGCTGGACTCGAAGCCCGCCGGCCGAGGCCCTTCCGCTCGAAGAACGACCTCCTCCTCCCCGTGTGCCACGCATGGGATTGCGATGGCGGCGACAGAGACGCTTGCGATCAAGAGATTCCGGAGCGAATACCACGATTGATTCGTCATGATGGATGCCTCACTGCAACAGGCAGGCCGTTGGGCGGAGCGTGACGCGAATCGCCGCTTGAGTTGCGATTCCGCCCAGTTACGAAGGTCGTGCGTCAACGAAAGGGAAGAGCTTGATCCTGCCGTCCCGGCAAGCAAGCGCCGCGAACACGCCACATCGCCGCAGTCCCGCCTCACCTTGCTCAGAGCTTCGCGCGTCGCCGTGCCGCGGCTACGGAGACCATGGGTCTGTTCGAGCTTGGCCGCGCAGCACCGTACGCAACTCTCAGAGCTGGATTTGTTCGAGGACCCAACGAGATAGATCGAGCGCGCCGTCCACGGAATAGTGAACGCCGTCGGGCCGAATCGCGGTGCCGTCGTACTCCAGCTCGCAGTTTCCATTTGGGCAGAGGTGTTCGGCGAGCTCCAGAACACGCACGTCTCGCGTAGACGCGACGGCCTTTCGAATCGACGTGTTGATGCAGTCCACTTCGGCGCGAAGGGCGGAGCCTTCCCATACACCCAGGGCATAGGGGACCGTCGCTGCCCACACGCGCCCGCCCGGCGACCTCAGATCCTCGAGGCGCCGCGTCAGGGTGCTTTGGAATGTGCGATCCCATTGACGATGGCAGGCCTTGCGCCAATGTCCATTCACGGTGATCCCGTGCATGAAGGCTCCGCCGAGGACCACCACGGTTGCGTCGGGACGCGAGTCCTCCACTTCTTTTGCCCATCCTGGTCCGCCACACAGGTCCGCGAGCATGGTGCAACCGTCCTGCCCTCTCAGGTCGACGGCAACGCCTGCTTCGTGCACGCCGCGGAGCCCCCAGCCCAGTGAGTTTGCGGTCGAGTCCCCAAGAAGCATGATCTGAAACGGTGGCGGTTCCGAAGCACTTGCGTCGGAGGATTCCACGACAGCGACGACTTCAGGGGGAGTCGGCTGGCGTCGGGGTAGCTGACGTGCGTAGGTCGCGCGCACGACGAGAAGAACGACGAGCGCCACGGCTGCCGGAACGACATAAATAGGGCGCCCGAATGGTACGCCTCGAATCCGCACCGGTCTCTCGATGAAGCGATAAGACACTCCCGCGATCGCGAGCGTGACGCCAAAGTGGATGACGTGAAGCCAGGAGCCATGGACGTGAAGGCGCTCGGGCGACAAGAAGACATCGACCGGCCAGTGCCACAAGTAGACGCCATAGCTGATGGTTCCCAAGAGCGTCAGGGGTCGAAACGAGAGCACGCGAGCGATCACGCTTCGAGGCCCCGCGGTCGCGCATACGATGAGTACGACCACACCCATCTCGGTCAGCCAGAAGCCGCCATGGTAGAGGAAGGGACTGTCACCGGTGAGCGCCCCCCAGGCGATGCCGAGGCCGACGGATGCGACGATACCGGCCAGATCGAGCGCACGAATCGTTCGGTTCGACCAAGTGGCGTTCGGCGAGAGGACCGTTGCGAGTGCGACGCCGACGAGGATCCCAGCGGCGCGCGTGTCGGTGCCGAGATACACGCGCGAGGTCTGCTCGGGATCGAAGAGTGCGATCATGGTCGCCATCGAAAACAGGGCGAGCGCGACCGCGAGCCCGAGAATGGCGCGCTTCGAGTAGCGGCGGAGAATGAGCGCCACGAGAAGCGGCCAGACGACGTAAAACTGCTCCTCGATCGAGAGGCTCCACGTGTGCTCGAGCGGCGACGGCGAAGCGAACAACTCCCAGTAGCTCTTGTGCGAGAGGATCGTGTGCCAGTTGGCGACATAGCCCAGCGTTGCCAGTGCGTCGGCGCGGAGGCCCGCGAGTTCGTCCGGCTTGGCGAAGAATCGCCCGTAGATCGCGACAGCCGGCATGAGCAATAGCAATGCGGGAAAGAGCCGTCTTGCGCGACGTACCCAGAATGCGGAAAGAGCGACGCGGCCCGTGTGGCGGTGTTCGGTGAGTAGGAGGGAAGTGATCAGAAATCCGGAGAGAACGAAGAATAGGTCGACACCGAGGTAGCCACCCGGGAGCGCGCCGTTCGCGTGAAAGAAGAGCACGCCGAGGAGCGCCATGCCGCGCAGCCCGTCGAGCGCGGGCATATGACGAAGGGTTGCGCGCGGCGAGACGATCAAAGCTCGGACACGCCCCTGGTAACCGAAGAAGGGTGGGGCTGCCGGGTCGCTCTCACTCCGCCAGCACCTTGTGCACGAGCTGAATGCAAATGGACCCTTCGCCGACCGCGGAGGCGACGCGCTTGACGCTATTGGACCGAACATCGCCGACTGCGAAAACCTTCGGCAAGCTGGTCTCGAGGTGCAAGGGCGCCCCAGGAACGCTCGACCTCACACCGGCGCTCGGACTCGAAACGAGGTCCGCGCCGGTCAAGATGAAGCCTTGGGCATCGAGCTTCACGCAGCCTCGGAGCCACTCTGTGTTCGGCTTCGCGCCGGTCATAGAGAAGATGTGCCGAATTGGCCTCTCCGACGCCGCTCCTGTTGCGTCGTCGACCCAAGTCACCCGCTCCAGATGCTCGGCACCCGAAAGAGCGGCGATGTGTGTTTTCGTGTGAAGGGTGATGTTCGGTGTCTCTTCGATGCGTCGAATCAGGTAGCGCGACATGCTCGCCGCGAGCCCGCTGGATCGTACGAGGATGTGCACATGAGAGGACGACTGCGCCAGGAACGTTGCCGCTTGACCTGCCGAATTTCCGCCCCCTACGACGATCACCGCTTCCGCGGCGCAGCGCTGCGCTTCGATGGTCGAGGCCCCATAGTAAACGCCGACCCCTTCGAACTTGTTGAGATCGGGCAGGTCGAGCTTTCGATATTCAGCCCCCGTCGCGATTACGATTGTCCGCGCGAGGATCATTTCACCGTCTGAAGTCTCGATGCGATACGGAATTTCATCACAATGCAGTCTCGTGGCTGTGCGCGCGATGGCCACGCGCGCGCCGAACTTCTCCGCCTGAGTAAACGCCCGCTGGGCGAGCGCGAGACCGGAAATGCCGGTGGGAAAACCAAGATAGTTCTCGATCTTCGAGCTCGACCCCGCCTGCCCCCCAGGTGCGGACGACTCGAGCACGAGAACGTCGAGTCCTTCCGACGCCCCGTATACCGCGGCCGCCAGACCGGCAGGTCCGGCCCCCACCACCACAACGTCCCGAAGGGTTCCCTTCTCGATCGACGTGTTGAACCCTAAGCATTCGGCGACCTCGGCGTTCGAGGGGTTCTTGAGCACGCGCTCCCCGCGGCAGATGAGCACCGGAACATCGCCCACGCCGACATGAAAGCCGTCGAGGAGGGACTGAACATGATCGTCGACGTCGACGTCGACGTACCGGTAGGGATGACCGTTTCGCGTCAGGAACTCCTGCACGCGGAGCGTCGCGGCCGAGTGACGGGATCCGACGACCACCACGTCTCCCTGATGGCCCGCGAGAAGGCCCATACGCCGCAAGATGAACGCGCGCAGAAGAATCTCGCTCAGCTCGGGATCCGTCTGAACGATAGCTCTCAGTTCTTTGCGCTCGACGACCAGAACTCGGCTCTGCGACTTTGCTCTGCCGCGGACGAGGCTGCGGCGATCCGTCAGCAGGCTCGACTCACCCGTGAACTCGCCGGGGCCATGGATCGTGATCGGTTCTTCAAGCGGACCGCGAAGGTGAACTACCTCGACCGTGCCGTCGAGGATGACGTGCATGGGCACGGCGTAGTCGCCTTCGTCGAACAGGAGCTCTCCGGGAGAGAGCAGCCGCTCTTTCCCGAAGCGCGCGATGCGTGCAACCTGAGATTCGCTCAAGGTCGGAAACATCTGCGCGCGGCGCGCCTCCATTACATCGCGCTGAGTAGAGTCGGTTGCCATCGCGTTTCTTATTCCGCGGAGAGGAATTGGTCGTCGATGTAGCAGTAGGCCCACGTCTCGCCGACTTCACCAGAGGCGATGATCGGGTGGTGCGTACCGCGAAAGTGCGCCGTAGCGTGTCGGTTCGGTGACGAGTCGCAGCACCCGACGTGGCCGCACGTAAGGCAGACGCGGAGGTGAACCCAAACGCCGCCGATTTTCAGGCAGTCTTCGCAGCCTGGAGGAGGACGGTGAACCGTTTTCGGCGTCGCGACGGTTACGTGGGCACAAGGATTCGAGAAGTCGATGCGATCGTCGTGGGACATGCGCCGGCACGATACAACAGCGAGCTCCACGGCGGGTCGGAGTCGACGGGGTCTAAGAACCTCCGGCAAGATGAACCGCAAAGCGACGGGCCCCGTCGTAAAACGTTGCCTCGGGACGAAAGCCGCCGGAGGTCAAAAGGCGATCGACTCGTGGCTGAGTGTACTTGACGCTTGACTCGGTGTGGATGGTCTCCTCGGCGTCGAAGCGAATGCAGAGGCCGAGTTGTTCGACGGCCACGTCCTGTCGGACTGTGCTCTGCAAGTGCATCTCGATCCGCGATGCGGCGTCATTCCATCGAGCGAGGTGACGGAATCGGTCGAGGTCAAAGCGGCCTCCGAGCTCACGATTGATGCGGACGAGAAGGTTCTTGTTGAACGCCGCGGTGACGCCGGCCGCGTCGTCGTAGGCCGGAAGGAGGAGGTCCGCGCTCTTTCGCAGATCGGTGCCGAGCACCAGCGAAGCCCCGGGACCGAGCGCCTCGCGAAAGCCTCGCAAAAGGACCGATGCTTCCTCATCTTCGAAGTTGCCGACCGAGCTCCCAATGAAAAGGACGAGCTGCGGGGGTTCGACGTCGCACAGGCGGCGCAGCGCCTCGTCATGCGTCATGACGAGGGGTCGCACGAGCACGTCAGGGAGCTCGGAGTGCAAACGTCGCTCGGCCTGCTCGAGCGCGGCCTGTGACACGTCAATTGGGACGTAGAGACATCGTTTTTGCCGCTGGAGCACCGCTCGTAGAAGAACCTGGGTCTTGGACGCGGAGCCCGCCCCGAACTCGACGACACTCAGCGCACCCTTCGTTCGCTCGGCCGCGCGCGCTACAATGATGTGGGCGTTTGCCTCGAGAATCTCGCGCTCTGCCCGGGTCAAATAGTACTCGGGAAGCTCCGTAATAAGGTCGTAGAGGTGTGACCCGACGCCGTCGTAGAAGAGGTGGGCCGGCAACCATTTGGGCGAGGCCGTGAGGCCACGTCTCACGTCGTCCGCGATGGCGGAGCTCCCGGCGGGCGAGGGCACCTTGTGGATCACGGCGCGAGCTCCCGCGCGAGCCGGACACCGGACATCTGGAAGCGCGTGTGCGGGTGCCAGAAGTTACGATAGGACGGGCGCACGTGCCGCCGCGGCGTGAAACATGAGCCACCCCGGAGCACCCTCTGATTGACCATGAACTTGCCGTTGTATTCGCCGATCGCGCCTTCGGGCGCCTTATAACCCGGATATGGTTCGTAGCTCGATCGTGTCCACTCCCAAGCGTCGCCGAAGAGCTGATACACGCCGCGCGCGCCTTCGGAGGCCGAGACGACAGGCACTGTCCGGAGCACGCCGTCGTCGACGAAGTTCCCGCGTACGGGCGCCTGTGCCGCAGCGATCTCCCACTCGGCCTCCGTGGGCAGACGAGCCCCGAGAAAACGGGCGATGGCGTCGGCCTCGTAGTAGCTCACATGTACGGCCGGCTCGTCGTCGGTCGGGACACGCGGGCCTTCGAGACTGAACACTCGTAGCTCTGCATCCTCGTAGACGCAGTAGAGCGGCGCGCTCACGGCATTTCTTTGGATGAAGTCGAATCCCTCCGATAGCCACAGCGATCGTGTGCGGTACCCCCCGTCGCGCAGAAAGGCTTTGAGCTCTCGGATCGTAACCAGCCGATCCGCCAGCGCGAAGGGCTCGATCCACTCCCTGTGCCGTGGTCGCTCATTGTCAAACGCGAAAGGTGCATCCGTGGCGGCACCGACCGTGCAGAGGCCGCCCTCGAAGGGGACGAAGCGGAGTTCGCGACTTCCCTCGCGAGTCGGAATCGCGGGCGCTGCCTCGGCAAGGAACGCTGGATGCATCGGGTTCTCGGAGAACGCGTGCAGGATATCGGTGAGCAGCAGCTCTTGGTGCTGCTCCTCGTGCGCGACGCCTAACTCGATGACCGGGAGGACGCGATCGAGGGTCGCCGCGTCCGCACGGGTGAGGAGCGCCGTCAGTCGCGCGTCCACGGCGCGCCGATACTCACCGACTTCTGCCGCACTTGGTCGAGAGAGCATCCCGCGTTTGGCGCGGGCATGCCGGGGCCCGAGGGCGTCGTAGTACGAGTTGAAGAGAAACGCGTAGCGCCTGTCCACGGCTAGCTCCCCTGCCGGCTCGAGCGCGAAGGTTTCGAAGAACCAGGTCGTGTGGGCCCGATGCCACTTGGT
>Ga0182024_10010050_pt1 | contig 19386 bp, 16 predicted proteins | sample P32metaG_FD_120480 | JGI IMG/M metagenome (GOLD analysis project Ga0182024, IMG submission 120480) | Permafrost microbial communities from Stordalen Mire, Sweden - P3-2 metaG (Illumina Assembly) | ecosystem: Environmental > Terrestrial > Soil > Wetlands > Permafrost | place: Sweden: Stordalen... | reverse complement strand
TCTTGTTTCTCGATTAAGGCTTCGAAGGTCTGGATTTTTTTTAAAAACAGCACCATCGGTTCTGAGGAAAGAAGAATCTCCTCTAAGGAAGTTTTTTTTTGACGAGACTTGACAGGGGGATTTTTGGGAGGCTCAGATTTTTTATTGGCTTTAGGCTTGTCTTCTTCCACAGCAACGACATGCTCTAAGCTGCCAAGCCATTTGGAGATGAACATGATATACTGGTTAAGAGACGGCTGGTCTAATTTTTGAGTCAGAAATTGCGAGAACCGCTCAGCGGCCGTTTTGAGTTCTTCGACATCTGGGTGGGAGAGCGACTCGATCGATTTCATCCAAAAGTCATCCGCTCTTTTTTCCTTATAGAGCTTCTCGCTCCGTTTTAATTTCTTCACAATCGAAGACAAAAACCAAGTGATGCTGCTGAGGGCATGTTTATCCCTCATCTGCGGAGGCGATATGCTTTCCCAGTGTTCATCGAGCAGGGTCATAATCGCTGGAAAAATCCCCTTTAAGCGGCCGATTCCTTCTAAAAAATCGGCGTAGAAAAGGTACATGACCAAACGGATATCGATGATCCCGTCATTTAAAATGGCGGTAATCAGAGGAACGGCTTCCTCAAATTTTTCTTGTTCAACGAGAGAAACGACCTCTTCAAACCGGACATCAAACTCTTCTTCTTCGACAGTTGTGGCATGTTCAAGCAAGGTATAAAATTGGGCTATTTCCATGAGAATGTCCTATTTTTTATAAGTCATATTTTCATAAGTCGATTGTCTTAAAAGATTTAAAAAATGATAAAGAGGGCGGTTTTGTTTAAGATATAGAGATCCATTTTGGTGCTGTGTCTCTATCCAGTTACGGTCGATCTTTTTATTCTCCATTTTGGGATAAAAGGAATAGACGAGGACTTCTCCAGGAACAAAAGCTTCTCCAACCTCGGTCTGAATGATCTCATGAATCTTTCGTGTCCACTCTTCCTTTTTTTGCTGGATGAAGAGGTGCTCTTTGGGAGAAACAAAGACCAATAAAATAAACTGCTGACTGAGAAAATGTTGGGGATGCCGCTCTGCGACAATCATGCAGGTTAGAACAAAGTCCAACGTCTTGACAGCCTCTTCGACCTCTTGAAGGGGATAGGGATATCCTTCCTTGAAGGGAACCGTTGAACTGCTGATCGTCCATTCGTCGCCAATTTGGGCGAGGATGAAACGGTCTTTATTTGCCGGTTCGATATGAAATAAACCAAATCCACTCACTGCTGGATCTCCGCTCCCTTGGATTTTTAGAAGATTCCAAGACATTCCTAGGCTTGGGTGCAAAAAAGTTACCATATCGAGGGATTTGGGTTGTGAAAAAAGGATCGTCCCACCCCTTTCTTTATCCATCAGAAGCTGACAGGCGGGAACTTTTTGAAGGCGATTGAGCTCATTGAAGGCTTTCCAATTATGGTCGTTGCCGCAGAGGGGATCTCGATACCAGAGCTTTAATTTGCTGGAGGGGCAACCGGGGTTTTTGATCCAAAGCTGTTGTAAAAGAGGGGAAATTCCTAGAACATCGATGGACTGTTCTTTAAGCAGGGCGGGATTAGACTTCAGGAGTTCATCCGAGACGTAGACAATTGTTGCTCCTGCTAAGAGGGCCATTAGCGTACAGCAAGGCTCTTCTCGGAACATGGAAGAAAAAGGCCTTGCCCATGCCATGGACTGTTTTAAGTTGAGTGCCAGGAGAGAATCCCTTAGCGGAATGAGATAACTTCTCATTGCCTCCAGCAGGCTGATTCTTTCTTTTTCGGGTCTATAGGGATTAAAATGCTTGAAAACGATGTCATTGGCTAAGTAAGCATGCGTCTCAACGGGACCGGCCGATTGTTTTTCAAGAGAGAGATCTAAGTTAAGAATATCCCACTCTTCATTGAACTGTTTCTCAAAAGTGGTCACAATGAGATCGGGATCGACTGTTTTGACGGCTTTCATCAACTGGCTTTTTGGAAAAAAAGGGTCGTTAAAGGGTAATATACAAATGATGAGCCCTAGCCGAAGCGCTGTCATCAGCCCGATCAAAAAGGGGAGTCCTTGAGGTAAAACAAGGATGACGGTTTTACCAGCTTCTAAACGATAACTCTGTTTCCAAAGAGAAGCTTGTGCATCGACAATCTCATGAATTTGCTGGTAACTCCAAGTTTCTACTCTATCTGCTTTGATTACTTTCAATGCAGTGGTGTTTTTGTCTTGATGCCGCAAGATGCAATCGGCATAAAAATCGTACTTTTGCAAGGGGATCGTTTGAGAGGAAGGCTCGATAGGATAAAGTGTAAAAAGATCCTCCCAAAACGAAAGAGGGTCGCTATAGCTCTTTTGCATCCACTGACGCAGATCGAAATGGTAATTTAAATCGACCTGCGACCACCATTGCTCAGCAAATACTTTGACATCGATTTTTGACATTCTATTCGAAAACGTTAACGGCTTCGTACTCCTGTTCACCCAGTAAGATTTTGACTTTCTCCGGTTTAGGCTTGGTGAGAATATATTTCCAACACTCGCCGGGATTGGTAAAAAGAAAATAAATCCCTAATGATTTCTCCTTGCCAGGTACGGGGACTGTGATTTTATTGGTGGTGCCCGGGACTAACACTTTTTTAATAATGTTGGACGCCTCTTCTTCCTTCCAGAAGGATTGAGAGGCAATCTCCTGGTAATCTTGCGTTAAAAACTTAGCCATGCTTGTCTCTTTGATCACAACGTATAAGGGAGTGCCATAGTTTGTCGATTTTGTCGTCCTGACGAGCAAGGTGATCTCGTCATTTTTTTTTGCCTCGAAACAGCCGGTCAAGCAGGTTAAAAGACCAAACAGGATGACGATACGTCTAATCATAATTGTTTCGTAGGTTGAGTTTTAGCTTGGAAAAGGCTCCAAGGGTTGGTTTCAAATTTAAGCGCTACTTGACTGATCTTCTGGCCGAGCTGGTTTCCGAGTTTCCACTGCCAAATATTTTCTTCTTTCTGATCTGCCTTTTTTAAGAGCTCAAAAAAGCTCCAAGAAGAATTGAGGACTTTTTCATCGCGGTAAGACCTATTGTCATTTTTATTTATCAACTCTAACACCACTGTGGAGCTATTTTCTTTCCACCACTCGACTTTGATGGGGTGCCAAGAGGGGCTTTGATTAAAATTATGAAAGGTCTCTTCACCAGTGACCAAATAGGATAAGATCGGAGTGGGGGAAGCTGCCTTAGCATCCGGCTCAAACGGAAGGGACTGAACATTGATCTTCAGAGGCTGGGGGTTGCCCTCGCTGTCCCATAAAATTTGAGACACTTGAGCTAACCGGTTGACCGCGAGATAGAAAGAGGAGTCGAGTTTTAGATCGGAAGATTCCTTTGGAACCCATATTCCGTCTACAAGGGTGCTAATCGGAGTGACAATCTGTTTGATGATTTCCCAGAACGGGCTAGTTGGATTGGTCACTCTTTGGACTTCTTCAAAGGTCGATACGACATTGCTATCAGGAGCAAAGGGCCGTTTTGCAAATAGATAATCGATTTGAGCTGAAAGAGATTCGGACCAAAGTTTATCAATCGATTTTTTCAGGTCTTTGATCCCCAGATGGTAAATCTGCATGATGGGTGCGGTGAATAGATGGTGGTAATTCGGAGGGACTCCAATCTGCGTCAAATCTTCAATGATCAGGTTGAGAAAAGAGTCTGGATCGTTTCTTAAGATGGAAAGGGTGATTTTTGCTGTGGGGGTCAAGACGTCTTCTAAATGACTCGTGTTCGCGTAATTTTTGACATCAGGATTCGACTTCAATTGAACAATCACCTGTTGGATTAAGCCTTGATACTTTTCAAAAGGTGAATTTTTATTTTTAACCTGGCTCATCAAATTTCTTAAAAAGTTAAAATGATTGACTTCCTTCAAAGTGCTGAGGCAAGCAGGGGGATCTGAAAACACCTCGGTATTATAATTCAGCGTTGTCAAGAAATACTGAAAGGCGGATGAAGGTTCTAAAATTTTCTCGAGAATCTCCTTCACCTCTTCAAACGTGGTCGTTCGGATATCACAGGCAGCATAGAGCCTTTCGTACTCTTTTTGATACTGCTTGGCGTAGCTGAACACCTCTTGTTGGATGAACGTGGTAAAACGTTCCTTGTCTTCGATGTTAATGGGCAGCGATTCTAATAATTTTAGCAGCGATTCTGTTGTGTGCCGGACATTTTTCTCAAAAGCGAGACGGGTATAGCGACCCTCAATGACAACCGGCTCTGCAAAATAGGGGAACTCGTTCCGATACGATTGGAGGACCAGATCGGGCAGCTTCGGGGTGTTTTTAAAAAAGATATTGCCCTGAGTGTCGTTGTTGACGACGATATAATTTTGAACCAGCCGTTCAATGATATGAGCGACGGAAAGGTTGACCCATTTAAGGGTTTGAAATGAGAATTTTTCATCCCCGAGCAAGAAATTATAAGACCGGTTTTCTTGTTCGTTCAAAGAGGAGATATCTTTGATTTTTGCGAAGAACTGAGAGACATTGTGGTCGGAGATATCGGGTATTGCCGGGCATGTTTGGCAAACAAACACAAGGAAATTATCAATCAGATCGCTATTTTGCTCCAACCATTTTAAGATTTCCATATTCCGGGCAAAATCGTTTAACATTTTTGCAGGTACTGTTCTTAAAAAACGGCAGACGACAAATCCGTGGGTGTCATTTTTTATTCGGCGGTATTCCCCTAATAAACGAGTGGCCTCGCTGCGCAGGCTTTCGAAATTGTGGCCGATGAAGACAGGTTGATTCACAATATCTTGAAAACGGGTTAAAAAAGCTAGCCAAGGAGCAGAACTTGTTAGGGGGACAATAGGATTGATTTTATCTAAATTTTCAATCTCAATTTGATGGTTGCTGGAGTCTGCATTGGAAAAGATGTAAGTTCTGATAAGTTTTTCATCTAAGCTAAGAGCTCCAGCCCAATCGGGCAAATTCTTCAAAATGCGTTTTCCCAGCTCGTTTTTTTGGGTCGCGTGGATCAGACCTAGCATGTAAAGAACCTTTAACTCCGCCTCATCTTTCAGCATGACCTTCCGCAGGTTCGGCTCTAAGATCTCTCTTCGAATTCCCATTGCCAACTCTTGATTGGCTTCTCGGAATTGCCGTTTGTAAAAACGGGGCAGAAAGGAGAGATAGCTTTCTTGAGGCTTTTTGCCATTAAATTGTTCGATTTGGGGGATGATTTCATCCACAAAAACCTTGGGCTGCAAATAGACGAGAGCGTTGACTCCTTGCCTTTGTAAATTCACTTGGAGGTGGTCCTTTAAAAAATTATTCAAGACCAGCCCCGAGCAAATCCCTAAAACAGCAGCGCTTGCAATCTGATGTTTGAGCATCGGATGCCGGAAAAAAATCGAGCTGGGTGCTGTCGCCGCCCAATCAAACGAGGGGAACGCTGTATAGGGTTCCATTTTAGTGGTAAACGTCAGCTTTTCTAATTCGAATTGTCCAGAGATATTTCCGGTGATCAGAGCTCTTAAGAACTCTTCGATCTCAACAAATAACTTGGGCAGTTCATCAAAAAATTTCAGGATTTTAAGGAAGTCATCTGCTGATGAAGTGGCCAGCATGAGCGACAGGAACTTTTCTCGAAAGCTGTCGAGGGCTCGTTCTAAAGCCAAACTCTCGAAATTAGAGTCGATGGGGATCTCAAACACGATATTGTGCTGCTTAATAAAGCTGGCAAACTCGATATATCCTTCGATTTTATCCAGGTGGGTCAGGGCAATTCTTATTTTCAGCGGCTCTTTAGCGATTTCGGATAGAAGAGAAAGTTTTCCGGCGAGTGTTCGAGCCCCTTTGCTCACATCCCGGGTATCTTTGGTCAGAACCGACCAACAGTTATAGGCAATCACGATAATAGGAGGATTTTTGCTATATAGCCGTTTCCATAAAAAAATCAGACTTTTTCTAATTGTAATGGTGCGGTCTTTCACCATTGATGCAGCAAGTTCCTGAATCAGCTGTTTGGGGCCTAAGTAAAACTGCATGTTAAGATCTTTAGTATACTCAACTTCAAAGGGATAGATATTTTGACTCTGTTCGACAATGCCCTGAATTAATTCCGTTTTTCCCGATTTTTCTTCTCCTAACACGATAAAATGTTGATGCTGCTTAGTAATGGAGCGGAACTCCCGAGGGATTTGGTGTGTAAATTTTTTCCATATTCGATAAAAACTTGTCTGCTTAATTTCATTCGGCTTACGTTGCAAGAACTTAGGCAACGTAAAATTGAATTTAGGAAGTTTCATAAACCACCCTTTTTGAGATAAATTAGAAAGCTAACGAGGAAAATTTAGCAGGTCGCGGGTAATTTTTAACACTACTTTCTATTCGAGCAAGCTACAAAACTCCGATTTGAGGCCAAATTGGAGTTTTACAACGAGCTCTTCGTTCCTCGGAAATCTTGCATTTAATTCGGGTGAATCAGAGAATTATTTGGATGAATACGGTAAAACGCAGCTCCATCCTTTCCATCTGGCTCAAGCCTCGAGAAGGGGTGCGATATCTTGAGACAGCATCCCATTTTCTCCTCATCACGGGGTTGACGCTGATTTATTTTGTCCAAATCAGCACATTTGTTTTGTCCCTTGAGAAATTGACGATCGCTCCCCTGTTCACATCTAAAGGAGTGACTTTCATCCTTTTATTTCTTTTAGCTCTAGGATTGTGGACGTTTACCTTTATTCAAGCTTTTACTATGACAGTTTGGTCGGTGGCTAAACGGTTTAACGGTCAAGGAACGATTCCGCAAACCCGCGCTGCCGTTATCGGAGTGCTAGCCTGGTTTATGCCGCTCGGGTTTTTTTGGCTGATCATCTATTTCACAAACAGGCAGCCAGATGCTGGGCTTATCCTCCAGATCATCAGAATAGCTGCTTACTTAGGTGGCTTTGCAACACTCCTCTATGGCATTGTCGTGATGTTGAAAACCGTTTCCGAGGCGCACAGCTTCGGTCTTTGGCGCTCTTTATTTTCGATCTCTATAAGCACTCTGATTCTCTATGGAATCATCAGGGCAGTGCTTGCCTGCGAGCCTATCCGTCACTTCTTCAGTGCGTTTTAATCAACGCCCAGCAAGCTTTGATTGGGTTTTTTTGTGCCATAAAAATCTAAAAGCCAATCCGATCTTTCCGACCATGCCGACTTAATTTGCTCTCGCATCTGTCCTGTGGCTTCCGCGGCTTTTTTGTAAACTTCTTTACTGACAGGCTCGCCTAGATCCCAGACTCCTTCTAGAGATTTTTTTGCCGCATAGGAAACTGCTGCTGCTGCGACGATTCCCACCACAAGAAGGGCCCATCCAGCAATAGGACAGCTTACAAGGATTGTCGTTCCTAAAATGAGATTGCTAGCTGTAATGCCACCCCCAATGACAAGACCGCCGAGCGCAGCTGTACCTCCTACAGCAGCAACAGCCTGTGCGCTTAAATAGACGGCCAATCCGCCGGTAATAAAGGTGCGTGCAATGTTTCCTCCAGTCATATAGGCTTGATAGGTATCGTATAAAACTATCAAGTAATTGAGCATCTTGGCGCCTGTATTGATCGCTGTGCCGAGCGTTCTAAATCTACTGACCATGTCTCGTAAACGAGCCAGGCCCGATCTATTCAATACATTTAGGTTTGTCGTCAAAAATTTTTCGCCTCTAGCAGCTTTTGCATAGTAGCATTTAGATCTCAATCTTCTAACAACATCGGGGGGAAACCGTTTATTCAGATACTTGGTCATGGAAGCATCGATTCTTTTGGGAAGCTGCTGTTTAATTTTGCCGGTAAGAGTTTTAATTTGCGTTTCTAAACTTTGTCTGAGTTTCATAACCTCCGGACCCTTTTGGTCTCGCAGCATATGCAATTGCCGATTTAAGTTATCTTGTTGGAGCATATCTTCAAAGAGCAGATCAAGCTTTAGACTGGACCCTTTGATCAATCCCGAGACATGGCTCGATCCTTCACCAACAACTTTGAACCAAGACTTATTCGTTAAGATGTCATTAAAATGAGTCCAAGGGGTAAGGATTAAAGGGGTTTTAAGCCACTGTCTTACCACCGCCGCATACTCTTGCAGATCTTCCATGATAGATGTCGTTGCGACTTGCGTGGCAAAATCAACTCCATCTTCTTGCAATGCTCTTAACTTTTGCTTTTCTGTCTCAGAAAACTTGCTCAGCTCGTACCAAATTTCCTGTCTTTCCAACAGAAAAACGGGATCTTCGGTAATTAAGAAGATCGGCATATACGCCGGTAATCTTTGCTTATAATTTGGAAATTTTGCGCACAGCTCTGGGTTGAGTTCAGCAAATAATTTTTCATAGACGGACAAACCCCCTGTAACCCCTTCATTTTCTTTGAGCTGTTGAAGCGTATCTTTTTCTCCAGAAATATAGACCATATTCCCTCCCTTTTTTTGTCTTGCTCGTTGCACGAATTCAGTATCAAGGCAAAAACATGTTAAAAGGATGTTTGATTTTCAGCCATCTAAAATCTTCTTTGGGGGATTTGGTTTAATCCTGTAAGCTTTCTTATCTAATTGATCAGCAACTGACAATTTTTTAAAAAAATGAGCGCGATTCTTAAGAAAGCCTTAAGGTGGAATGTAAAATGCACGATCGTTTCATTATCCTAACAACTATTTGTTTCTTCTGGATACATCCCATTTTTGCAGATTTTGTGAATACATGGACTTTAGGTTTGTTTGGCTCCCCAAGTATTACCCCTTTGCCAGGAGTGAAAGAGAGTGAAAAGAGTGCTCAATCGACAGAAAATTCTAATAATAACAATGCTACCGCTTCCTTAAACCAGCTTTCGGTTGAAACGAGTTCTACCCCCACAGATGCTACTCCTTTTAAAAAAACGGAAATTCCCACTTCAAGCCTGCCTCCAGTAGGAATGAGTTCTCCAACTGTAGAGCCTCTTATTACAAAAGATCTGGTTGAGGAGAGTCACCAACCTATTACAAACAAGAGCGGTTTGTTAAAGACAAAACAGGTTGCAGCTAAAAAAGGCGGGGATGCTTTTGAATTCACGGGAGCCCGTGCGATTGCCGACTGGCTTAATACCATCAATATCGAAGGTTTTTTCGATTATGCAAGTAAATATACCTTGCGAAACAATCAATGCTTTGTCGTGGTGGACTCCTTTCAGAACCTGAGCATGTGGGTGGAGCCGTATGGGTTTTATGCTCGCTATCGTTCGCCGAAAAAAAAGGTCGATCTTAGCCTCTCTTCGATAGGAGCAGGCATGGGGGCAAGCTATGCTTTTTTGGATGAACTTCATGTGGGGGGCGGGGCGGGTTATTTTCACTCAAATCTTGATGAGACAGGGGATAAGGCCACGATCAATGGTGTCTATTTTGGCCCTTCTGTTGTATACCTTTTTTCGGAAGGTTCGATTGGGTTCATGGTGATGGGGATCGGAAACTTCTATGATGGGGAAAGAAAAATCAAAACACCTGCGCAGAGTTTTAAGAACATTCACTATGATGAGCAAAGCTGGGATATTGATATGCGGCTAGAGGCTGAATACGATGTGAGCACTCCCCGCGAATTTTTTATAAAGGATTTAACGATACACCCTTATCTTAGAGTTGATTATTTAAATGTTTTCGAACAAGGGTTTCGGAATAAAATTGATGACAAAAGGTCTTTAGATATCGAAGGTCGGCATTCGGCTTTTTTTTATTCAAAACTGGCGGTCAGGTTTGAAAAAGTCATGTTCTGTAACAAAACAGGATTTCTGACTTCTAATGTCGATGTGGGTTGGATCAACATGACACCTTTGTCCAGCGATGCTTTTGCATGGAAAGTCCACGGGTCTGAGAAGGGAAAGACAACCGATCTAACCACCGAAAGTAAAAATCAATGCGCTTTAGGTCTTGAATTTATTGGGGCTTACCATAATGGACTCTTAATTGGACTGGGCTATCAAGCCGCCCTTGGAGCTGATTCTCCCATGCAAACTGGAAGAGCCAGAATTGAATGGGATTGGTAACCCATGGCAAAAGAAGAGATTCGGGCGCAAATAGCAAAAAACATCAAACTTTTCGATCTTTGCGCCTTATTAAAGTTGCTTAAAACGTTGGGATACCAACGTGAGAATATTCTCTTAGAGGGGACAAGCAGCCAGATTTCCCATTCTAACTTATGCCACGAGATAAAGTTCGAAGAACACACTTCTCAGGTTAAAATTGTGATCAATATGGGACTTCTCAGCTCGTGTTCGTCGCTTCCGAGTTTTTTCCAAAATCTCATTGAGAAAGAAGATATTAATAGTGAGAAATTTATGTGTTTTTTGAACTTCTTCAATCACCATTTGATCGATTCGTTTTTGCAAATGACTCTTCCGGAGACCAACGAGAAATTATTTGCAAATTGGAAGCAGGCCAAAATACATTATTTGAGCCTTCTGGGATTCGAAAGCGTCAGTACTCTATGGTTTTTGATGAAAATCTGTTTTCCCGATTTAGTTGTAGAGGTCAAAAAAAACCCCCAAGAACTGAAATTATATACTTCTTCATTGGTGCTGGGGCGAGATAGCTTGGGATTCAACTCGTATCTTGGAAATAGGTTTAACCAAACCTTGTCGAGTTTTAAAGTCACTTTTACGACAGATAATGAATTATCAGAAATTGGAACGCCTTGGCCTATTGAGATCAACAAGCGCCTGCTGGACTTGATATTCCCTGTACTAAAAAAAACAGATTTACACTTTTCGATTGTTTTAGAAATTAAAAATAAATGCAATTATTTGATATTAGGAGCTAAATCTTATCTGGGGTTTGATCGGATTTGGAAATCCTCTCGCCCTTTTCAGTTATTATTATTTTATGGCCTCATCAAAGATTTAAAAAGAAATGCTTATCTTACATAATGAATCCCTCCGATGGTCAAAAATATGCCTAAGGATTCAGAGATATGAACGATTATGGCCTTCGCTGGTATGGCCATAGCAGCGGAGGAACGGGAGCGAGTACGACCTTCCGGATTTATCCACAGTTATATGCTCATCGACTTTTCTTGCAGAACTCTAAATCCATGAATTCTTCGAGCTCATCGATGAAATGAAGAGCCTCGGCGTAGTTTTCAACTTCCAGGGCAGATTGGATCTCTTCGAGGAATGGCATCAATAAACCGCAATTTTTGCTTTCTTCCTCAATGGAGTTTTTAAGGAGGCTCAAATATCCAAAAGCCGTATGGTGATTAGCAACTTCTGCATTTTCTATTTGCAGCATCACAGACTCGTCGATAGATAAAGGACAACAAATAAAGCTAAACTAGCCGCTCCAGCTCCCGCATAATAGTGCCATCTTTTGAGTTTATTCTTCATATGCAGAGGATAAGGTTTGGCATCTTTGGTCTGCTGGGCAGGAGTTTCAATGGTGATTTTTTCTCTTAAAATATCGAGATATTTGTTGATGTGGGTCTTTGAATCCCGATATTTGCCCAAAAAGCCTTTTTTCAAGATGAAGTAAAAAACTCTAAAAACAATCTCTGGGGCTTGAACATCTTCGATCACTTTATCAATGGTTTCATAGAACAGATTGCCGGCATTGTAAGCTCCGTAAAAATCTTTCTGAAGGGGGACCCAATTCCCCTGCCCCTTTTCTGAAAGGCAGTGCTGGATCTCTTCATCAAAGTAGGCAATGAGCGCAAATAAGATATGGGAAGCATAAAGTTTATCCAGAACTTGCTCAAGGCTGAGGCGGAGCTGCTCAATATACCGGTTCATATTTTCTCGGGCGGATGTAATGGCATCCAAATTAATCGCTTTTTTTGTCAGTAACAATTTCTCTTTCTCTACATCGCTAAGGCAAGTAGAAATCTCGGGCCAAAATTGACAGCTCATCGTCTGTTTCTCCTTTAAAGGTTACGGGGGTTTTCACATAGGGGAAAAATACCTTGGTTTCGACATGAAAATTAGAAAGCCAACAATTTAAAAAATTATTTAATTTTTTAAAAAAGAAAATCACAAGTTCCCAATTCTTGCCGTCCCATTCTTTTAACTGAAATTGATAGCAAACCGTGGGCCCTAGGCCCATACGATTGTTTTGCTGAAATACTTCAAGGTTCTTAATCAAAGCTGGGATAAATTTAAAATAACCGTGATCGATTTTTTTTAAACTATTCATTAAGAATAAGAGTTCGCTCACATTTAATTTATTTTGATTTTTTAGAGCAAGAACACGGATCAAGAATTTTGGATCGTTTGCAACAATCGTGGTTTCATGGCTTCTCATTTGCTGCAGCAGCTGGAGCTTGAGTCCGGAAAATTGTTCTTCGGCAAATCGTATTTTAAATTCTTGATCGATGTAATCAGAGAACCAAAGCTGCGTCCATAATGCTTCCACTGACACTGTGCGTGGTTGTTGGAACGCATTAGGCAGCTCTAAGAAAATCTGCTCATCAAAAAAATCAATTTCGTAGGCACTTCCCCGGGTATCTAATATTCCAGGCCTCAAGGGTCTCATCCCGCTGGGAAGGACTTCTGAAGCGCTGAGGACTGTATGGAGTTTGAACTGGTGAATAGGGTTGGGATGGAGGAGGGGATATCCATCTTTCATTCCGTTGCACTCGATGGGATCGGCCCTGTCAAGTTTTAGATTGACAATGGGGATGACATACAGCGCTAAAGAATCTTTGGTCAGCGTAAGATTTTCGGGCCATTTTTCATTCAGATCGAAGCAGATCGTGATCGATTGCCATTTTTTTTGAAGAGAAGGGATGTCGATCGTCATAAACATCTCTTGTTCGGGAAAATGGAGCTGAGAGCGAATCTTTTCGAGGGGGTGGTTGAAAATTTTGCGCTGGGTAGAAGACCCAAAATGAAAAGAGCAAGGAGTTCCTTTTGCGTTTTTTACTTTGGATTCATCGTAATGCACAGTCACCGTTTCCAATGACCGATTCAGGGCAAAATAGACGCGTATAGATCCAAAAAAACTATTTAAATGATTAATGTAAAACCGGACTGTCTCCAGTTCGTCGCTGCAAACATGAGGGGATTGATAAGTGATTTCAAGGCGCCATCCCCCCTGAAGCCTGCGGTAAAAATTGAATTGGTGAAAAAATAATGAAGAAATGGTGACGGAATCAAGGGTTTGAAAAGTCGCTTTCCTTCCATCATAGGTATTGCAGACAAGCTCAGATTCTGCGGGCAGGATGACCTGCTCGGGAATGCGGAGCGAAGGTTGAAGCTGTACCAGTCCCATGGCTGGCAATGGATTGACTAGAAATGAGAAGTATTGCCGAAACAATAACTGATGAATCTGAGCAATTTTATTGATTCCTTGGAGACGGCTGCGGGCAGCAAAAAAAGCTAATGCTTCCATCAGGCGAAGCGTATCGGGATCTTCCACTAATTCAATTGGGGTATCTCGATATAAAGATGTATGGGATGCACGGAAAGTCTCGAGCGATTGTACTTCCTCTAAGAATGCTTGGTATATTTTATCATCTAAAAACATTTTATACCAGACTTGGCAAAGATGATAGAAGAAAGGTCTATTTTCATATATGAAATTCTCAATTATATTTCCGAATTGCTCCCCATTAAGGAATGGATTTTCGCCCCAGCCAGTTCCGAAGCTTATTCCAGGCTGCAGCCAGAGTTGTCGACGGCTTCGAATGGTGTAATGCTTTTTCAGCTTCCTGCGCTGCACGCTTGAGCTGGCCGAGTAAGCTATGGTCTAATGAAAAATAATCGTAGTAGAAATCCTTACTCGACAAACAACCATTAGGATCTTGATCCCACGCCTTTTGAACAATGTCCCGGGCTTCACAGAGTAGTTCAACGCTTTGAGTTAGATTAGAAGTCAAATGAGCCGCATCGAATAATCTTGTGGCTCGTTGTATAATGCTATAAGAAGCCATATGCGGTTTTTCTGCCGTGAGTTGCTGATAGAGCTTTTGCAGGATCATCGTTTCAGAAAAAGCTCGGGCAGCAAGCGGCTTTTCTTCTTCCTCTTCCAGCAGCTGCCTTATTCTTAGGGTTAAATAACAGGTGCGGACCACCTCATCCTGCAGATTGACCTGCACATCCAAAGGATAAGCATGCGCATCAATTTTTTTCATGATAGCCAGCGCCTCGTCATAGAGATCATGGGCTTCCTGGAAATCCTTAGACAAGGTTGCACACCAGGCCGTGTTGCGCAAACATTGGGCAGCTGCAAACTGAGTCCCTGAGAAAGGAGCTTCCCAATGTTCGAGATGGACAATGGAGTAGTGGCGGTATTCTCCAGGGGGTAATTTTAAAAAGGCATATGCCGCCGTGTGCCAAAGAGCTGCTGCTGCATCGCACTTGAGTCCGTCTCTTTTTAAATCAACGCAGGCGAAGGAGCCTGGCAGTTTCAAAGGAATTTTCAGTTCTTTCAACCCACGGGCGACCCACTTCAGTTTTTCTTCTAGCCCTTCGGCCTCTTCTGCTGCTTCTTGACACGCTTCAGCTTCTTTGACACGGAGCTCCTCGATTTTAGTGTCCAATCTTATATCCCACCTATTCCGAGCCAAAGAGTCGGCTTGGCTTAGCGATTCTCGTGCTTGGTGGAAAGCAAGGGCTCGAGCGGCAGGATGGTCTTCCTTCTCTGCTTTGAGGACATATTCATCGGCGGCTTTTTGCAGGAGCTCAAATTGGTTTTCTTCAAGCCGGTACTGCAGCAGAGAAAGAGAGTCCCAGCGCTCCATTTTAAAATCTTCAGGTTTTAAACTGCTCGATTTAAGCGCCGCTGCAGATGTGTGCTGCCCTCCATTCCCTGCTTGGAGATAAGCCGCAAGGGCAACGGGACCGATGGGCAAAGGAGGGCAGGTGGCATTGAGTTGGGACCTCACATGAGATTGTGTGGTCGTGCGCGGCATCGCCGGCGCAGCGGCTGCAGCAACCAGCGGCAGGAAAACCGCCATCACAATCAAACAGATTGCTAAAACTTGCTGGTAATCAACCTTAAAAGAAACCCGCTGGGCAAAAGCAGTTTTTGGAGGCTCTTCGTTTTTTTTTGGAGGAATAGAAATCCCTAAAGAAACTACATGTACCATGATAAAACCTCAAAATTTGGTTCATCAATCTACTCCTTCAGTTTTTTTGGAACTACTCAAACAAAAATTAAGCAGTTTACCGTTTGATGAGTTTTCCGCCGATCACACTTTCAGCTTTGATCTGACACTCATGGCACGCAATGACTTGGCCGGTTCCCGATTCAAATGTGATCAGTCCAATGATTTTGGTCTTTCCTTTCAGCTCGATTTTTTGGGTCACATCATCTTTGGTCTTCAGCACTTTGAGCGAAGTTAAAGAACAGGCGTCGAACACTGACAGGTCTGAAGTCAGTGTGATGGCATCTTCAAAAGTTGAGAACGATCCATTTAACGATCCCGTGACAGTGCTTTTATCTTTCACGATGCAGTGAGATAGAGAAGCTTGCCCATTGACGTTCAGCTCTCCGATCTGGGCATTAGATGCTGTGACGCTGCCGTTGACTTGCAGCCGCTGGGTGATCGTCGTTCCATTCAGCGTCACAAATCCATTGACCTGAAGAGAATTAAACACCTCTTTGCCATAGGTGAGATTGCCATTGGCAACTTGATTTTTAGAAGAGGCGGAAATCTGCAGGGAAAAAGCCAGTATCAAGATCGTCAGCAAACGCATCGGGTATCCTTTTATCTATTTTAGATGTATACTGTGGTCGGCATGAAACGTTGATTTGGGCCCGCGCGAAAACTCCCGCGATTCGACGATCGTAAACGGGTTCATATTGCTAATATTGACCCGTTTACGATCGTCGAATTCCGGGGTTTTGGCGCAGTCCAAATTCAATGTTTCATGCCGACCACAGTATAAAATGGTACTCATATGCGCCAAATTTTTCTACTAGGAATCTTTTTTATGGTTTTTTCCAAGGGTCAAGCTCTAGAAATTGTCACGATCGATAGTCCCCAAGCCGAAGTCTTAAAAACAAAGACTGAAAATATCCGAGAAGATGAACTCGAGCTGGCCAAAGACATCGGCGATCGGCTTTATTTTGCACTCGCTCCTTTTTTTCCTGCCGCAGGACTTGCCGCTCCTCAAATTGGGATTAGCAAATCGGTCTTTATCTTCAGTTACAATCGGGATCCTCACAATCTCGAGGTCGTTATAAACCCCACCTGCGAGCCCATCGGAGATGAAAAAGTCGAAGGGTGGGAAAGCTGTTTCTCCGCCATTTTAAAAACTGGTGTTTGGGAATGCGCCAAAATTTCGCGCTCTGAAAAAATCCGCGTCTCTTATCTAACCATCGGAGGAGAAAAAGTCAAAAAAATCCTCGAAGGATTTGCAGCCAAGGTCTTCCAACACGAATACGACCACTTGCAAGGCTATGTCAATGTCTGCCGGCAAGGCGCTGAAGTCAAAAGATTCGACAGCAAAGAAGAGTTTCTTGCTTTCCTGCAAGAGATCAAAAAACAAGATGCCGCCCGCTACATAAAGCCATGAAAATACGCCCAGCAAAGCCTGAAGACGGCCCTCAAATCGGAGAGCTGATCTACGAGACCGTCCGCACGATCAATCGAAGAGATTATTCCGAAGAGCAGGTGCAAGCCTGGGCTCCCGATAAAGTTCTATTTAGCACCTATGAGGGATATGGTTATGTCGCAGAACTAGAGGGGCGCATTCTAGGCTTTGCCAATTTAACCCCCGCCGGCTATCTCCACCGTCTCTATGTGCACAAAGATTTTCAAGGACAAGGAATTGCTAGCCGCCTGCTCAAGGCCGTAGAATTAAAAGCCCGGGAGCTCCGCCTGCAGGAAATCACCACCGAGTCCAGCATCACAGCAAAGCCTTTTTTTCTTGCCCATGATTTTCTTACCCAATCCGAGCAGACCAAGGTTTTGCGAGGAGTTTCTTTCATCAATTTCAAAATGCATAAAAAAAATTCTTGAGGATAGTTTATTTTTACTTAGATGATGGTCAACAAATACGCGTTTAGAATATGAGAACAGATATTTGTCATTGAAACGGTATAAAGATTACAAGCTACAAGGTTTTATGAGCATGATTTTTGCTTTGATCTTGACCATTGGGACTACCCCACTATATATAAAACATAGGGATGTAAAAAATGGCAACTGGACCTATAAATCCATCTAGTCAATCAAGTCACCCCTCATCTTCCTCGTCCAATATAGGAGCGCATAGAGTAGAGCCAACAGATTCTTCTGAGCCAGACTGGATAAAAATTGAATCTGCTGTTCATCGAGCAATTCAGCATTCGTTCCAACTACGGCAGGACCAACTGCAACAACCTCAACTAGAAAAGAGTAATTTATCTCCCACTCTAGGAGATATAAGTAAACGTTTAGATGGGCTAGGAATCGCAGCTTTGGAACGTTGTTTACTATACGATTCTCTTAATAACATAGATTCTAATGATGATAATGCGAAAACGGAAAAAGAACGTTTAGGTAAAAATATTAATAGCTTAGAAATAGAGATGAAGAACTCTATTCAATCCCTTATTCAACAATACTCTCATCTACATATTGATAATGATTTTTTTTCCGATTGGTGGGGTCTTTCTTGGATAGAAGGATTTAAAAGAAAAATTTCTCTTGCGTATATGAAAGAACAATTTCTTAATCGAGTTTTTTGTGGAGTGCTTTTTTTTGGTAAATTAAATGATCAAATTAACAGATATAAAAAAGAAATTCTCTCGCATTTTTTTGCTGCCGCTAATCAAATCGATATCGAAGAAGTAACTTTTAAGCCTATCCGCGAAGGTACGGAAACTCATAATCGAGGGAAAATCCCTTCAAAAATAGTGTTTATGCTTGGTCATCAACCCATTTGTAGCGTTTTTTATAAGCCCAGAGAAGCATATATTGATCAAAAAATAATAGAGGCATTTGATGCTATTAATCATCAATTAACCTCAGCTGAAAAATCGCTTGATATTGAACTTCCAACCTATAAAGTTATAACTTTTTTAGATGATCGTGACCCTTTCAGCATTTGGCAGTTCATTGACGGGAAACATCTTGAAGGAGTAACAGCAGATATAGCAATAAAAGGCTTACCTGCAGCACCCCGACTATTTCAGGAACTTTTAAGAATGGAGCCTATCTGCAAATTCCTAAATATTAGTGATTTGCACTCGCGTAATATTCTTTTTACAAATCCTGACCAAATTAACGCTCGAATTTTTCTTATAGACTTAGAAAGTATACAACCCGGAAATTCTACGGGGCTTTTTAGTGAAAAACCAAGAGAAATAAGGGAGCTTTCAGCAGCCGAACTTAGGAAATTAAAAGAATTTAAACTACAAATCGAACAAATCCGTTATCGATTTGTCACATTGCCGACGTCTCATTTTCTAGGTGGATTGACAAGATGTGATTCCTTTACAGAGCTAGCAGAACAAGTTTTCCAATCAATTAAATTAAAAGGATATACAACCCACATATTACAGGATGAATTAGAATGGTTAATTTTAAATGATTTTTTATATAACGATGGCCCTTATTTGACAGAATATCGGGGTCAAATATACTATGGAGTGCCCAATCAGAATAAAGTGATAGCTAAGAGGTAAAATATGGCTGCAGGAATAGATAATCATCAGTTCTACATAACGGCAAAAAGTCTTGAGGTTTCTGTCACGCAAGAAGCCTATTTGAAAGCTAAAAAGTATGAAGGACAAATCCTTCCTAGTTGGGAATTGAACTTGATTGCGCATGATATTGGTAAAGCAGCTTATGAAGCCTTTAAAAGTCAAATCACTGGTCAATTTAAATCTGAAACTTATTCAACGCTAATTTCTTTACTCTTAAAATCGCGGACAAATTATTTTGCTCATTCTTTGCCAGAAAGCATAAAAGTTACGGTCTTTAAAGAAATAATATGAGAGTAAAGGGGGTATAAGACTCTCTCCTTCTAAGAACCCTGTTTGTATAAATGGTATAAAAGCTTTCTTATCCCTGCTCATTCTTCCTGATTGCCAAAATAACTCTAGGAGACATAAAATCTCATCTTTATTTAGGAGATGCTATGAGAACACAACGACACATCGGAAAGATTCTCTCAATCGCTTTTTTAGCTTTTGTCTGCATGAGCCCTTGCAACTGCAAAAAAAATAAAAAGGCTCCCGTCCAAGCTAAGCCACCAGTACAGGCCCCAATGCAAACTCCAACCCCTGTGCAAGCTCCAGTTGTTCAAGCCCCTCCTGCTGTCCCTGAGGGCAAAAAGTGGGTCTCTCAAGTTATCGCCCAATATCCCGAACTCAGATGGCTGGCCGATGCAGAAGTGAGAAAAACCGAAGAAGGACAAGCTGCAGTCAATAAGCCATATTCCGAGCAAATATTCGGCCAGAAATTCATTG
>Ga0182024_10010049_pt1 | contig 19386 bp, 16 predicted proteins | sample P32metaG_FD_120480 | JGI IMG/M metagenome (GOLD analysis project Ga0182024, IMG submission 120480) | Permafrost microbial communities from Stordalen Mire, Sweden - P3-2 metaG (Illumina Assembly) | ecosystem: Environmental > Terrestrial > Soil > Wetlands > Permafrost | place: Sweden: Stordalen... | reverse complement strand
TATTGCTGCCTAAATAGGAAAACAGCGATGTCGGCTCGGGGTCTTTTTTGAGAAGTGCGTCTTCATAGGCCGGAGAAATAAATAAGGAAGAGATTTTAGAGGTCGATTTTTGTCCAATAGGATCAAAGGTCCGGATATTATCGATCTCATCGCCGAAAAATTCGATGCGGTAAGGATCGGGAGATCCGACAGGATAGACATCGATGATGCCGCCGCGGACAGCAAATTCTCCTTTGTCGGCAACCACCGATGACCGGCGGTAGCCGATCTTAGAGAGCCAGAGAGGAAGCTCATCAAAGGAAATTTGATCTCCTTTACTCAGCGTGCGGCACAGCGGCTCTAAAAAAGCAGGAGAGGGGACTTTCTGCAGGACCGATTGCAAGGGACAGACCACGACTTGCGGAGTTTTTTTCTTCAAGAGCTGGTGCAAAATAGAAAGCCGTTTGCCGACGATGTCGGGGCTGGGAGAGATCTCTTCGCCGGGGAGCGTTTCCCAGGCGGGAAATTCCATGATCTCGGAAATTTTAAAATAAGCGGCGTCATCGAGCAGCTTGCTCATCTTGCTCTCAGCCGTGAGGATGACGATGTTTTTGTCGGTGGATTCTTGTAAAAAACGGACCAGCAGGGCTTTGGGGGCATCCCAAAGTCCTTCCATGAGGAGGGACGGCTCTCGAGCGATGTGGTCTCGAAATTGTTGAAGAGACGGGCTATGGAAATCCATTGCGTAATGGATCATTATACCTTCTGTTATCACTTCCCTTGAATAATTTCTTTAACCCTTTCAAAGAGTTTTTCGAGATGTTCGGGAGATTTTCCTCCGGCTTGTGCAGCTTCAGGCCGGCCTCCGCCCGATCCTCCGACAATGGGAGCGACCTCTTTGAGGATTTGCATGGCATTGAGCCCTTTTTTCACGTAATCGGCAGTCACTTTTAGAAGCACTTGGCAGCGGCCTTCAGCACGGACGGCAAGTAAAATCACTCCAGAAGAAAACCGTCCGGAGATTTCTTCGGCGAGCGCACCCAGCTCATCCGATTCTACAGAAGCGATGGCAGCCAAAAAGGGAATAGGGCCGACATGCGTTGCTTTTTGAACGAGGCTCTGAGCCATTTCTTTGAGGACCACGCGTCGTGCAGCTTTTAGGTGGTGCTCGATCTGTTTTTTCTCTTCGACTTGGGCTTGGATTTTCGCTTCAAGTTCTTTCTCATGGGTGCGGACGAGCTCTTCAGCGCCTTTGCCTGAAGTCGCTTCGATGCGGCGGACGCCGGCAGCGATGCTTCCTTCTTTGATAATGCGGAAATAGCCGATATTGCCGGTGCGCGAGGTGTGTGTTCCTCCGCAGAGCTCTTTCGACTCTTCGATGTCGATCACACGGACCTTAGCGCCGTATTTATCTCCGAAGAACTGTTTGATCTCGGGCATTTTTTGGACTTCTTCGTAGGAGAGCTCATACGATTTGACGGGCTTGTTCTCGCGGATCTTGTCATTGACGAGGTCTTCGGCTTTTTGGAGATCTTCCTTGGAAAGAGCTTTGTGGTGGTTGAAGTCAAAACGGAAACGGTTTGTTTCGACAAGCGATCCAGCTTGTTTGATGTGAGGCCCTAAAACTTGTACTAAGGCCCAATGGAGCAGGTGAGTTGCTGTATGGTTGTTCTGGATCATCTGGCGGCGGTGGTGCTCAACGGAGGCAGAGACGGTATCGCCGACGCTTAGAGAGCCGGACTGGCAGACGCCGACATGGACGACCACGCCTGGATAGGGAGATTGGCAATCGGTTACTTTGAAAGTGGAATTTCCCTGTGAAAGTGTTCCGATGTCGCCGATCTGTCCCCCTTTCTCTGCGTAGAAAGGAGTTTGGTTCAAAAGGATAAATCCTTCTTCTCCTTCATTGATTTTATCGGCAAAGGCGCCGCCGACTAAGATCCCTTGGACTTTGGCGTCGACCTTTTCATCGGTGAATCCGACAAATTTACAGGGGTGTTTGGCGGCAAAATCTTTGTAGACGGTGTCTTCGATGTGCTGGGCTTCTTTAACATGCGCGGCTTTTGATTTTTCACGGGCCTGCGCTTCGAGGAGGTCAAAAGCGTCAAGGTTGACAGTGAGATGGGAATCTTTGGCAATGAGCAAGATTTCTTCTAGGGGAAGTCCGTAGGTGTCTTTGAGTTTAAAAGCCTCTTCGCCGGTGATCTCTTTGTGAGGGCGTCCTTTGGCATCGGAAATAACAGCGCTTAAAATATTTCCGCCGCGTTTGAGGGTGCGGAGGAAAGATTCTTCTTCGAGGGTGAGGAGTTCTGCTATACGGCTTTCGGAGTTTTTGAGTTCGGGATAATCGTCTCCCATCAGAGCGACTAAACGGGGGAGGATTTTAGCGAGGAAAGGATCTTGGATGCCCAGCATTCTTCCATAGCGGACGGCGCGGCGGAGTAGCTTGCGCAGGACGTAGCCTCGTTCGACGTTGCTCGGCTGGGCTCCATCGGCGATGGCAAAAGAAAGCGACCGGATGTGATCGGCGATCACGTGGAAGGCAGGAGCGAGTTCGAGATCTTTCATGTTGTATTTTTTGTCGGAGACTCGTTCGATTTCAAGAATAAGGCCATGGAGGATATCAGTGGCAAAGACATTGTCTACACCCATTTTCAAAGCAACGACCCGTTCGAGTCCGCTGCCGGTGTCGATCGATTGTTTTGGCAGCGGTGCCATTTTGCCGTTAGAATCGCGGTTATATTGCATGAAGACGAGGTTCCAGAATTCGATGTATCTCTCTCCGGAGGCATCGTCTTTAACGGAGCGGGCATCGCCATATTGAGGTCCTCGGTCGTAATAAAGCTCGGAGCAGGGGCCGCAGGGGCCGGTTTCGCCCATGGCCCAAAAATTATCTTTCTCATCCATGCGGACGATGCGGCTTTCGGGGACGAATTTTTTCCAAATTTCGGCTGCTTCATCATCTTCGCGGAAGACGGTGATCCAGATTTTATCGGGATCGAATTGATAAATTTTAGTGGAGACTTCCCAGGCATAAGCGATCGCTTGTTCTTTAAAATAGTCTCCGAAAGAAAAATTACCGAGCATCTCAAAAAAGGTGAGATGGCGGCTCGTGTGGCCGACATTATCGAGGTCGTTGTGCTTGCCGCCGACGCGGATGCATTTTTGAGAGGTGGCTGCTGTTTTGTAATCGCGCACGGTTTTGCCGAGGAAGACGTCTTTGAACTGGTTCATTCCCGCGTTGGTGAAAAGAAGGGTGGGGTCGTCATGAGGAACGACGGAAGATGACGGGACTATACGATGGTGATGGTCCTTAAAATATTTTAAGAAGTTGCGGCGGATCTCTTGCGATAACATAAAATTCCCTCTAAAAGCACACCAGCATATCAGTCGGCGGTCAAACGGTCAATTTTTCTCATAGGAGAAAAGAAACTTCTTTTATATTATCTTTGTCAATCGACCAATTTATACGAGAATTTTGAATGTTAATGCTAGAAAAATGGGATGTTGACATGGACACAGAATTAAAAAAACAATTGAGTAAGATTGCCAATACGATTCGGGAGCTTTCCATGGAAGCGGTCCAAAAGGCCAACTCAGGCCACCCGGGACTTCCGATGGGATGTGCTGAATTTGGCGCTTACCTCTATGGATGTCTATTACGGCATAATCCCAAAGACTCTAAATGGCTCAACCGCGACCGGTTTGTCTTGTCAGCAGGGCACGGCTCGATGCTGCTTTATTCCTGCCTCCATCTTGCAGGTTTTAAATTATCCTTGGACGACATTAAGCAATTCCGGCAGCTCAAGTCTTTGACGCCGGGCCATCCTGAATTCCATATCACGGACGGAGTCGAAGCAACGACAGGGCCGCTGGGCCAGGGCGTTGCTAACGCTGTCGGACAAGCGTTGGGGCTTAAATTGCTGGGGACAAAGTTCAATACGGATAAATTCACTCTTTTCGACAGCAAGGTTTACTGCTTGGCAGGCGACGGCTGTATCATGGAAGGGATCTCCTCCGAGGCCTCATCATTTGCGGGCCATTTGCAATTGGACAACCTCGTCCTCATCTATGATGCCAATAAAGTGACTTTGGATGGCTTTCTTGTGGAATCTTGTTCCGAAGATACGAAAATGAGATACCGCGCTTATGGATGGGACGTCTATGACATCGACGGATATGACTTTGAAAAGATGAACCAAGTGTTTACCGAAATCCGCGATCATCAAAAAAGACCTTGCCTCGTGATGATGCATACGATCATCGGGAAAGGATCTCCGAATAAGGCCGGGACGCATAAAGTCCACGGCAGTCCTTTAGGGCCTGAAGAAGTCGAAGCGACGAAAAAAGCGCTGGGACTTCCGGAAGAAGATTTTTTTGTCGCTCCTTCTATCTATGAATTTTTCGCAGAGCGTGCTAAAAAAGGAGCAGAATTTGAAGCGGCCTGGCAAGAGACTTTCAAAAAATGGAGCGCAGCCCATCCGGAGCTAGCCCGAGATTTCAATAAAATGGTCAATCATGAACTTCCCGCAGATCTCGAGCAGACGCTTGCCAAGATCGAAATGAAATCGCCGCTGGCAAGCCGCACCTCTTCTCAGATCGTGTTAGAAACGCTGGGTCTTGTACTCCCTCAGCTCTATGGCGGGTCGGCCGATCTTTCCGGCTCTGATATGACGATGATGAAAAAATATCCCTTAGTCTCTGCGGAACATTTCGAAGGACGCAATATCAAATACGGAGTTCGTGAGTTTGCAATGGCAGGGGCAGCGACTGGTCTTGCAGAGACGCAGATGATCACGCCCTATATCGGCACTTTTTTGACATTTTCCGATTACATGCGCAATGCCATCCGGCTTGCGGCCCTTTCAAAAATCCAAGTGATCTATCAGTTCACCCATGATTCGGTCTTCTTAGGAGAAGACGGCCCGACGCATCAACCGATCGAGCATCTTGCCGCTCTCCGGGCGATCCCTAATCTCCACGTGATCCGTCCTGCTGATAATGCGGAAGTTAAAATGGCCTGGATTGCGGCCTTGAAATACAAAGGTCCGACAGCTTTAGTTCTTTCGAGACAGTCTCTGGCCGATGTTCCCGGCACGCATGTCACGTATGCCCAAGGAATGGCTCGAGGCGCTTACATCATCAAAAAAGAAAAGAAACAGCCCGACTTTACTTTATTTGCGACGGGCTCTGAAGTCTCTTTAGCGATGGATGTCGCCACCGCTTTAGAAAAACAGGGGAAAGCTGTCCGCGTCGTCTCGATGCCGTGCTGGGAGCTTTTCTGGAAGCAAGATGAAACATATCGAGAGTCTGTCGTCGGAGGAAATCTGGGACAACGCGTCAGCATTGAAGCGGCGGTCAGCTTTGGCTGGCATCAATGGATCGGCCATGAAGGAATCGCGATCAGCATCGAGACTTTTGGTGAATCTGCTCCACAAGCGGATCTCGCTGCCGAATTTGGTTTCACCGTCGATGCGATTTTAGCTAAGTTATTGTCATGAATGACTTGCTCTTAAGAGCGCTTAAGTGTGAACCTGTTCCACGGCCGCCGATCTGGCTTCACCGGCAGGCAGGCCGTTTTTTACCTCAATACCGCGCGATCCGTGCGGATCATTCTTTTCGGCATCTTGTAGGAACACCCGAGATCGCTGCGCAGATAACAAAGCTACCCATCGATCTCCTGGGAATGGATGCTGCGATTTTATTCTCCGATATTTTAGTCATCGCCGAAGTTTTTGGATTTGCTTTCGATTTTTCCGACGGAAAAGGAGTCCGTCTGAAAGAGCCTGAGGCAGAGGTGAGAAGAGATGTGCGTGAAACTCTCTCCTACGTTGCTGAAACCATTCAGCTATTGAAAAAAGATCTGGCCGTCCCTCTGATTGGATTTTGCGGAGGGCCTTATACTGTGTCGACCTATATGAGAAGGACGACTCCAGAGTGGCTCGAAATGATTACAACAGCGACCATTGAATATCTCCAGATGCAAGTCGAGGCCGGCGTCGATGCGATCCAGATTTTTGATTCGTGGGCAGGAAAATTAGACCCTCTTGACTTTTCTACATTGGCATTGCCCTACTTAAAAAAAATTGTCGATGCTCTCAGGCCAACGGGAATTCCGATCACGCTTTTTTGCCGAGGATCAACACGCTATATCAAAGAGCTAGTTTCTCTAGAACCGACAGCGCTGTCATTTGATTGGGAAAAAGAGATGCATGAATTGAGAAAAGAAGTCCCCGCTCACATCGCCATACAAGGAAATTTAGACCCTGCGATTTTGAAAGGCCCCTTAGATGTCTTGCAAGAAAAAGCAAAGTCTTTGCTCTGTTCGATGCAAGGAGAGAGAGGGTTCATTTTTAATCTGGGCCATGGCGTGGTGCCGGAAACTCCCGTTGAAAATGTCCGCTGGCTCATTGAATACATTAAGGTTACTGAGAAGGGTTGAGCACAGTTGTCTTCGGCGGCTCCGGGCTGACTTTTAGTTTGAAGGGGTAGTTCCATTCGTCCAGCTTGACTTCCCAGAATCCGTCTTTTGCTTCTTGAGGAGGTATATATCTTACGCGAACAGCTTCTCTGTCGATGCCTGCCCAATTATGGCCCAATAAAAAATAACGACAAGTATTCATCAAGAGATCCCCATTTTCTTTAGAAAGGAGAGGGTTAAGGTGTTTACAAGAAACAATGGCCGTTACAAGAGGTCTCAGATGTGCGTAATAGTTGCATCCTGTCCTCTCCTCCGCATCTTGGAGATTTTGTCCATTATAGAGCTGAGCGCATGTCCCAATGAGGGTTGCTAGTTCTAAACTTAGGTTGGGTTGTTTCCATTGGCGCTGTCTGCTGGCTTGGTTAGTCAATTGTATAATGTAGGTATCTTTAACTTCTCGACAATGTCTTAATTCTTGAATGAGCTGAGGGGCAATCGTATTGACTTCATGAGCAATAGCTTCGTGAGGCGTTGAGTTTTCTTTTGCCAGCAGAGTCAGATATTTGATCATATCTTCTCTAGAAACATTTTGAGATGGAGCTATAGATGCCATAAGTACCAACCTTTGTTAACTACCATTTAACCAGTGGAGGCATAGAGCAGAGAATTGCTTCGGGGTTACCTCCGGAGAGAAATCCAAATTTAGTTCCTCGGTCGTAGAGGAGGTTGAATTCGACATAGTGGGCGCGGGTCTCGAGCTGTTTATCTTTATCATGCTTCGTGAAAGGCTGATTAATGCGGCGGCGGTAGATGGGAAGGATCGCTGGAAGAAAGCTGTGCGCAATGGCTTTCCATAAGGCAAAATCCCGCTGAAAATCTCCGGTGTTCATATGGTCGAAGAAGAGGCCTCCGACTCCGCGCTCTTTTTTTCGGTGCGGAATAAAAAAGTACTCTCTTGCTGAAGCGGAGAGTTTAGGATAGAGCTCTGGATCAAAAGGGTCGAGGGCCGCTTGAGCGGTGTCATGGAAATGTTTAGTATCTTCCTCATAAGGAAATCCCATGGGGGTCAAATCGTAACCTCCGCCAAACCAGTGCCCTTTTTCTGTTTCGATGTAGCGGACATTCATATGGACGGTGGGAGCGTGAGGATTGTGCAAGTGGGTGATCAGGCTGACGCCGGTGGCAAAAAAAGCGCCGCTTCCATCGTCCATGGGAAATTTAGGCCCTGAGACTCCCGACCAGTTGACGGCGGCCTTTTCAAAAACAGATCCGCGGACAAGACCGATCTCACCGCCGCCGCCTGTCTTATAGTCCCAGGCTTTTCGCTCGAACTTCGCATACGGCTCGAAGGTCTCAAAGGCAGAGATGATCTCCTCGCGGAGATTTTTTAGGAATTGCACTATTTCTTCTTTCTGGCTCATAATTTGTGATTATTATGCAGAAAAGACGAATTCTTATCTTGGGCGGCGGTATTTCGGGGCTCAGCCTGGCTTATTATCTGGCCAAGCACAATGATTTTTTTGACATCCATCTCATTGAAAAGAGCGAGCGGCCGGGTGGTTGGATAGATTCGGACAGTTCAACGGGATTTTTCTTTGAAAAAGGGCCTCGGGTCTTCCGTGGATCAAAAGCAAAGGAATTTCTTTCGCTGGCTTCTGAGATCGGCATGGACAAGGAAATGATTCCTTGTAGTCCGGAGGCATCAGGCCGTTATATCTGGAGCGAAGGAAAACTCCGCAAAGCTCCGATCCTTTCCTGGGGGCTGATCAAAGGAGCGCTCCGAGACCTCTATGTCAAACCTGAAGTGGGAAAAGATGAATCGGTCTGGGACTTTGCCTGCCGGAGGTTTAATCCTCAGGTAGCCCAAGATGTTTTTGATCCGATGGTGACGGGGATTTATGGCGGCAACATGAAGGAAATTTCCATGAAGCTGGGTTTCCCTCATTTTAAAGCTTTAGAAGAGCAATATGGATCGGTGATCAAGGGGCTTTTTAAAAGTCCCAAGCATCAAGGACCCCGGCTGTTTAGTTTTCAGCGGGGCATGAAAAGTTTTATCAAAAAACTAGAAGAGATGACTCCCGTGCAGTTCCATTATGGGGAAGAAATCACAGCCATCCAGTCTAAAGGGGAAGGTTTTGAGGTTAAATCTTCCAAGGGAGTCTATGAGGCCGATTTTTTATTTAGCGCCCTTCCGTGCCATATCATCGGAAGATTATTGTTTCCTCAACTCTTGAACATCTCTTTCCAGGGGACGACATTGGTCCATTTGGGATACCACCAAAAAGTACTGAAGAAAAAAGGATTTGGCTATCTAGTCGCCTCCAAAGAAAAAGATGATGTCCTTGGAGTGGTCTTTGATTCCAATTCTTTCACGCAATTAAATCGCTCACCAGAAGAGACGCGGCTTACTGTGATGTTGAAAAGAGATGATTTGTCAGATGCAGAAGCAAGAGACCTGGCTTTAAAGGCCTTAAAAAACCATCTGAAGATCAAAGATCAGCCGGATGTCTCTTTAGTGCTCCGGGCGCCTAAGGTCTTTCCTCAATTGAAACTCGGCCATGAAAAAATTCTCAATGACGTCGAAGCGGTGAGAAAGGAAAGATATCCTGGCTTAAGGCTCGTCGGTAATTATTTTTATGGCGTCGGGGTCAACGACTGCATTGCCAGGGCTAAATCTGTCTCCGACATTTTTTTGAGCGAGACGGTGAGCTGATCGAGATCGTCAGGTGTGTGGAGCGCTGTCATGGCAACGTAGAGGGTGTTTCCGACCGACGGTGCTAGATAGATCTGATCTTCAGCCAAAAAATGGCGGACTTGCTGCGCTTCTTTTGCCGATTTAAATTCCAAAACAGCTTTAGGCGATTTTAACATTTTTGCCGGCAAATCTTTCATGAGCTTTTGAAGCCAGCGGCAATTTTTTGCCAAGATCTCCCGTTCATGGTCCATTTCAGGAATAAAGCTCAGAGCGCTGTCCAAAGATCCAAGAACAGGGAAGCTCAAAGGCTGAGAGGCTTTTAAGGAATTTAAGAGTTTTTTAGAGCCTGCAATATAGGCCCCGCTGCATCCGGCTCCGTTAGCAAGCGATCCGGTGATCAAATCAAAACCTGATTGATGGGCAGCGGCCCCAAAACCATGCTCTCCTGCAATCCCAAAAGTAAAACTGTCATCGATGCAGACGAGGGAGGAGGATTTTTTTTTCGGAAGGTCATGGGTTTCGGAAGAGATCATTGTCGCTTTAAGGTCTTTCAGGTTTTGCTGGGCCTCATCAAAAGAGGGGAAAAGAATAGCAGCCTCCATGCCGAGGAACTGGGCCAGCTTGCCCTCGAGTTGTTGCTGCGGTGAAGATCCTAGAGGAGAAACAGGGATGCCAACGCCGTATTTAAGCGTGTATTTAATGGCTGCTTTCTTTACTTCAGGGTGTTGGGCTAATCCTAAGAAATCACAAGAAGAAAAATCGAGGCATTTCTTGCCTTGCATTGTTGTGACATAAGGGCCGTCCGCCGGGGAAATAAACTCCATATATACCTCGCCAAATTAAGCAGACCAGTTTATAGGAAAAGAATTATTTGTAAAGCAGCGGATGATAGGAAGTGTTTAAATTGTCTCCAAAAACGTAGCCGAGCTTCTTTAAAAAGTGGAGGTTCGGATCGTTTTTTTCACAAATATAAAGCGCTTTTGCAGGAGCGTAAGCAATCAAGAGATAGCTGCTCTGCGGCTCTTGGAAAAAGATTTCCCAAGGCAGGATTAAATTAGGTGCGATCAGAACGGCATTTTCTCTTTTTTTAGGCAGTATCGAAAGTGGATGCGCCTCTCCGGAAAGACGAACTAAAACTGCTCCGGCCAGAGGTTGGACACAGCTTCTATTTTGCAAGGTTGCTGGCGTAGCATTGGGAAATCCAGGGCGCACAGTGGTCCGCAAGGCCTGGTCAAAGGCCAGATGGAGGGACTTTTGCTGAAAAAGGTGTGCTGCAAGCTGAGCAATGCCTCGGTTGCAGATAAAATTTTCAAGGACAGGATCATCACGCCAGAGGTCTCGGCCAATATGAAAAAGCTCTTGGCATGACTGCGTATCGATCAACTGACGAGTTCTTTTGCCTAAAACTTTATCGACATGTTGTGCGGCCTCTTCAATTTGATCTGAAGAAAAGACATCTTCGAACTCGATGAATTTTTGTTTCTCTAGGACTTTCCGGTGATCTCCTGTTACTTTAAAGCGCATAACCTATCCAGTGCTAATTGTGCTTGATCCGTCGTCGTGAAGGTCGAGAGGCGGATGTAGCCTTCTCCATGGCGGCCAAATCCCCTGCCGGGAATTGAAATCAGATGGCATTTTTCCAAGATCTCATCGAAAAACTCCCAGGAGGTCTTTCCCTTAGGGACTTTCCACCATATATAGGGGGCGTCGAGGCCTCCGACGCAAGAAAAGCCTAACTTAATTAGGCCGTTATTGAGAATCTTTCCCTGCTGGAGGTACTGCTGGACTTGGCGCCGAGTTTCTTTCACGCCCTCAGGAGAAAGAGAGGCCTCTGCGCCTCTTTGGATGGGATACGATACTCCGTTAAATTTAATCGATTGCCGCTTGAGCCACATCGTATTCATTTTCCCTTGGATGATTGCTTTAGGGACGACCGTATAGGCGCAGCGGAGGCCGGTAAATCCCGATGATTTAGAAAAACTCCTAAATTCAATGGCCACTTCTTTTGCTCCTTCAATTTCATAGATGGAGCGGGGGACCTCTGGAGAGGTGACAAAAGCTTCATAGGCATTATCTAAAAGGAGCAAGGCATTCTCTCTTTTTGCATAATCGATCCACGCTTTCAATTGGACGCGCGTCATCGCAACACCTGTCGGATTATTCGGGGAGCAGAGATAGACAATGTCTAAGTGCTCTTTAGGAGGCGCGGGACAAAACCCATTTTCTTCCGAGCAGGGGAGCAGCGTGACCTTGGAAAGACGGCCGCCGATAATAGCGCTGTCTAAATAAGCGGGATAGGTCGGATCGGGGATCCCTATTTTGCATTTGGTGCTGAACAGCTCTTGGATGTTGGTCGCATCGCCATTGGTTCCTTCGGAAATAAAAATTTCGTCAGGGCTGATGTCACACCCTGCATAACATTTTTGACTGATCGCTTCTTTTAAAAAAGAGTACCCCTCACTGGGGCCGTAGCCGCGCATGCCGGAACGGGTGGTCATCTCTTGCGTCGCATCGCAGATCGCTTTCGCAACACTGGGCACAAGCGGCAGAGCAATATCGCCAACGCCGAGGTTGACAACGGAAAGATGGGGGTGTTTTTCACGGGCCTCCGCGAGTTTCCGCTCGATGATCGGAAAGACATATTCCCTTTTTAACTTTTTAAAATGAGAGTTAAGCTGTACCATTTGACTTAAGTTTCCTTTGAGATCATAATATTACCCTATGAAAGATTTAAGTCCCCAGCTTTCTGAGGTGGAAGACCGCCTTGGATACCAGTTTAAGAACAAAAAATTACTTGAGCAAGCCTTCATCCACCGCTCTTATTACAATGAGCATCGGGAGCATGTCCTTGAGCATAATGAACGGCTCGAGTTCTTAGGAGATTCCATCTTGGGTCTTTTGATCTCCGATTATCTCTATCATCATCTCCCTACCCAAGCCGAAGGGGAGCTATCTCGTCTACGTGCCCACCTTGTCGAAGCCAGCAGCTGTGCAAAATTTTTATTGAAACTCGGCCTGGCTCCTTTTGTTCTCCTTGGAAAAGGAGAGAGGATGAACGAAGGGCGCGGCCGCGAGACGATCCTAGCCGACCTTTTTGAAGCGCTTCTCGGCGCGATCTATCTGGATGGCGGAATCGGCGAGGTTAAAAGGTTATTTTGGTTGCATTTTGAAAAAGAGATCCAAGCCATCCTCGAGCATCCTGCCCGCAACTGGAAGGCTGAGCTGCAAGATTATTCGCAAAAAAAATATCAGACTCCTCCCGTTTACAAAGTCGTCAGCGAAACAGGCCCCGACCATAGCAAGATATTTCTTGTTGCCGCTTTTCTCGAAGACCAAGAAGCAGGAAGAGGGACCGGCTCTTCTAAAAAAGAGGCCGAACAGTCCGCTGCACAAGACGCCATAGGAAAGCTCCCGAATGGGTAAAACCAAATTCCTTTGGAATTGCCAGGAATGCGGTCATCGGCAAAACAAGTGGAGCGGCAGCTGCTCCGCCTGTCAAAAATGGAATACATTTGTCCAAGAAATCGAAATCAAGACCGTTGAAAGATACAACGAGATCCGCGCTCCTTCCGCTGCACAGCCTGTCCGGCTCGATCAAGTTCAAAACCAAGAGTCGAAACGTTATCCCACCGGCATGTCCCAATGCGACCGCCTCTTAGGCGGAGGGCTTGTTGTCGGCTCGCTAAGTCTCATCGCTGGAGATCCCGGCATTGGTAAATCGACACTCATGCTCCATCTCGCTTACAATTTAGCCGAGATCGGTCTCACGGTTCTCTACGTCTGTGGAGAAGAATCGGTCGACCAAACAGCGCTCCGTGCGCGCCGGTTGAAAATTGTTTCTCCCAATCTCTACTTCTATAGTGAAACGAACTTCGAGCAAATCCAATCCCATATCGAAAAACTCAAACCTCAAATCCTCATCATCGATTCGATCCAAATTCTCTATAAAAGCGAAATCCCTTCAGCTCCGGGCTCTGTCACCCAGGTCAGAGAACTAGCTACCTCTTTCATGCACCTCGCAAAAAAACTCAGCATCTCGACGTTCTTGATCGGTCATGTGACAAAATCGGGAGAGATCGCAGGCCCCCGCGTCTTGGAGCATATCGTCGACACCGTGTTAGAGTTTGAAGGGGACCGCCAGCATGGCTACCGCATTTTACGCGCGGTGAAAAATCGGTTCGGCCCCACCGACGACATTGTCCTTTTTCAGATGCAAAATGAAGGTCTCAAAGAAGTGGAAAACCCTTCTCAAGCTTTTCTCGAAGAGCGCGTTCGAGAATCTCCCGGCTCTGTCATTGTGCCGACCGTCGAAGGAAGCCGTCCTCTATTGATTGAAGTGCAAGCATTGGTTGCCGCAACTGCTTTTGTGACTCCCGCGCGACGTTCGACAGGCATTGATTCCAACCGTTTAGCTCTTCTTCTGGCTGTTTTAGAAAAAAGAATGGGTTATACCCTTTTCCGGAATGATGTCTATGTTGCCATCGCCGGCGGTCTAAAAATCTCAGAACCCGGGATCGACTTAGGTGTCCTCATTGCTATTGCCTCCTCTTTTTCTAATCGATCGATCGATTCCGAAACAGTCGTGATGGGAGAAGTAGGACTCGGCGGCGAAGTCCGCAGTATCGCCCGTATTGAGCTGCGGCTCAAAGAAGCGATCAACATGGGATTCACACGATGTGTGCTTCCCAAAAGAAACCTCAAGGGAATCACGATCAAGGGAATTGCCCTGATCGGAGTCGAGCGAGTCGAAGATGCCATCCGCGAACTCCTTTGAGCTCACTATTGGCGCCCGCGGATCTAAACTTTCCCAAGCTCAGGTCTGGGAAGTCCACCAAGAACTCCTCCAGCACCATCCGCACATCCAATTCAAGCCCACGTGGATCACCACAACCGGCGACAAAGATAAAAAAACATCTCTCCGCGATCTCGATAAGACCGATTTTTTCACCCGCGAAGTCGATCAGCTGCAACTCCAGGGGCAGTTCCGCATTTCTATACATTCCGCTAAAGATCTTCCCGATCCTCTCGCTCCCGGCCTGAAAATGATTGCTCTGACCAAAGGCGTCGATCCCTCCGATGTTTTAGTTTACAACAACGAATTGCCTGACAATGCAGTCATCGCTACTTCTTCTTACCGCCGTGAGCAAAATCTAAAAGAGTGGAAACAAGGGCTTCGTTTCGTTGATATCCGAGGGACGATTCCTGAAAGACTCGCGATTCTTGACTCTGGACAAATCGATGGTGTTGTCATAGCAGAAGCAGCTCTCATCCGTTTAGGGCTGACAGACCGCCGTCGCATCCCGATTCCTGGTGAGACGGCTCCTTTACAGGGCAGGCTTGCTATCATTGCTCTTTCCACCGACCATGAGATGGAAGAATTTTTCAGATGTTTAAATGTCTAAAAAGTTGCCTTCGGCAATTTTTTGCGCTATTGCTATAAGCCATGTATAGACTGAATCCAAGTAAGCCTGAAAGTGGGTTTGTAAGGGAGGAGGTTTAAGGTTTAATTTCTGCAGATTTTTTTCCAGGGTTTGCAAAAGATTGCGCATTTCAACGACTTTCGTGCTCTCCGAGCTGTTTTCTGTGCGTTTGATGCAATCGCGCAGCGACAATAAGATTTCGAAAATTGCCTGCCATGAGGGAGTATAATCAGGAAGGGAACCTAGTGCCCGGACGAGGTGATCGTTCTTAGCCAGCCGATACCGCTGCTGGTTTCTAAGTGCAAATTTCTCAAAAAGTCCAGTGAGAGCAAACTCCTCTAGAATCTCTGCTAGATTTCTCTTCGAATACCCTATTTCGGTCATATCTGAAGCGGAGAAATCTCCTTTTGCGTGAGTTGCGAAGAAGGTTACAAGATCTGCACGGGCTCCCGTACCAAATAGGCAGCGAGCTCTAATATTGATCAAAGCAGGAGATTCGAGAGGACGTAAACAAGATTTACGACTGGGAACAAATTTAAGAGGAGGTGCATCTGTAAAAAGCGGCCAGGTAGTGCGAGCGACAGCATTCAGCGTTGCAGCATAACTTGAAAAAGGTTCTTCAATCAAGCTTCCAAAGCTCTTCATTATAAACTTTAAACGGCTGATGGAAATGAAATGATGGTATTGAGTGCACCAATCCAAGGATTCATCCCGGAGGCGGGGATCGATTTTGGCCATTGCAACGGTCAGCACAATGAGCTCTTCGAGAGTGATCAAGCACTTTTGGTGTTTGCGCTTAATTCCTGCCACCCCTAATTCTGTCCATAGACTCCAAGCAAGATCAAGAAGGAGATTGTCCAATTCTTTAAGAGGAGACATTGATACTCGCCAGGACATTATTTATCTCTGTTTCAAAAGCTTCCGATACATCATGAGTGGTGCACCAGCTTTTGGCTTTCTTAAGTTCATCGGCTGAAGGTTTTAAACGGATAAGATCTGCAAAATGCTTGCTCTCTGGTCCTTGGTCAACACTTGCGTAGAGTTTAAAGCAAATTTGGTCAAATCTATCAGCCAGATGGATAGTTAGACCTTTGTAGCGACGCGTGTGCATGCGATCCATAAAACCTACAGGCAGTCCCATTTCTAGAAGGGAGGCTGGGCCGATATTTAGCCAATCCTTGCCTAATTGAAGAGCCTTCCCAACTTCTTCCGCAGCCTGAATTAAGGCTTGCGGCAAAGGATCGGCTGAGACCAATTGACCTTTTTCTACGAGTGCCACCAGATCTAAATCACGGGTGGGTCGTTCGATCTGGCTGAGGAGAAGTAAACTCCCTCCTCCAATTGCGACAATTTCATAATGATGACCTCGATCTGCCAATAATTGGCCGAGAATCAGCAAAGCTTCTTCCAAACTTAATAAGTTGATATCCATCCCTGTATTCCTTATATAGATCGAGAACTTAAAATTCTCGATTCGAGCGGTTAAGGTTCATTATGCCCTGGTTAGGATTTCTCATGCAATCTTAACTTAACTAACTTGTGGCCAATGGCATATGTTAAAGGGCTGAGGAGAGTGAAGTAGGAATCGATTTTCGCGTGGCGATCAAATTTTGAGTCATGTGGGTATACAACTTTTCAGATGCATTCATCACGTCATTTAATTATATCTTGGGTATGAAGCTTTACCTTGGAACAGATCCAGAAAATTGTGAGTTAAAAGATCTCGTCCATTATCCGATCATCAAAACGATCCCCTTGGAAATTCCTTCCCATATCTGGGAAGATTTTGCTGACTATACGCACATTCTTATCACCAGCAAAAACGCCGCAGCGATCTTTTTAACTCAGCTCAAAGATAAAGAAGCACTCGAGGGCAAGAAAATCATTGCCATTGGAAAGAGCACCGCTGCAAAACTGACGCAAGAAAGATGTGCTCCCCATTTCATTGCACAAGATGAATCGCAAGAAGGCGTCATTAACCTTCTAAAAACGCAAGACCTCCACGACGCTTACATTTTTTATCCCCGGTCAACCCTCGCCCGCAAAAAGCTGGAAAAATTCATGATCGATAGGGGAACCCGGCATCAGGTCTGCGAACTCTATGAAACCGTTTTTCAAAAACCGGAACCTTTTCCAGATTTCTCTACAATCGATGAGATCATTTTCACCAGTCCTTCCACCGTTAAAGGCTTTATCGCCGCTTTTGGCGCTATTCCCTCAAATAAAAAATTGACTTGTATCGGCCCCATCACCGAAGAAGAACTTAAAAAATTTATTTAAATCTTCCTCATTGAATTTGAGAGGTGTTTATACTAAAATAGTTGAGTTTTCATTGAGAAAAATATGACAAAAAATACAATAAAGAATTCAGTTTCTACCAGAGCTCTTTTTTCCTTTATTTGGAAATTTGTGCGCTCTCAGTCTTGGGCATTTTTCTTTATTTTTCTTCTTTCTTTTGTTTGGTCGTTAGATGCAACGGTCGTGCCTTACCTCATGAGGCGCATCATAGATACACTCACACTCCATGATGCCGATCGAGCGGCGGCCTGGCCGCTTCTACAATCGCTTTTGCTGTCTCTTGTGTTTCTATGGGCTATTGTAGAGGTAGGATTTCGTGGCAGAGGTTTTTTGAATGCTCGAGCTTATCCCAAATTAGAAGCCGATGTCCGCATGACAATGTTTGATCACATCCAGCACCATTCTCCTAAGTACTTTAATGACCATTTTTCTGGAAGTTTAGCTAACAAAATTACCGATATGACCACTCAAGTGACAGTGATCTTGCAGGATATACTGCAGCTTTTTCTTCCCACTTTAGTGACAAGCGTTTTAACAATTATATTGTTTTTCCAGATCAAGCCTCTTTTTGCAATGATTTTAGGCGGATGGCTTGCCATTCATTTTGCCATCATTTTTGCCTTCACTCCAAAATGTGCAAAATATTCTAATATTCACGGGGAGGCCCGGAGCACTCTTGTAGGAAAAATTGTTGATAGTTTAACCAATAACTTCGCTGTCAATCTTTTCTCCCGATTTAAATTTGAAAAAGCGCATATCGCGACCTATCAAAAGACAGAACAAGAGACAAATCGCCAGGCTCAGCGATATATCGAATGGATGTTCGTGCTGCTTTCTGTGATTTTCTTGGTGGGAATCGTTGCTTTAAATGGATTTATGATTCTTTATTGGATGCAAAGAAAAATCTCAACGGGAGAGATCATCCAAATCTTTAACACAACATGGAATATGATTTTCATGATGTGGTTTGCCGGTCAAGAAATCCCGAATTTTTTCCAATCCCTCGGAATTGCTAAACAGGCCTTTTCCGTTATGAACGATCCTCAAGATGTGAGGGATCCTCCTGATGCCGCAAAACTCATCGTCAAACAAGGCGAAATCATCTTTGAAAATGTCTCTTTTCAGTATGGAGAAAAAAAGCTGTTCAATCACAAGAATATTCATATTAAGGGAGGAGAAAAAGTCGGGCTTGTCGGCTATTCAGGTGCCGGAAAATCGACCTTCGTCAGTCTAATCTTACGCTTTTATCCCGTTGGGAAGGGAAGAATTTTAATTGATGGGCAAGATATTGCCCATACTACCTTGGGCTCTCTGCGGAACCAGGTCGCTCTCATCCCTCAAGATCCTCTACTCTTTCACCGTTCGTTGGAAGAGAATATTCGTTATGGCCGCGTTGAGGCATCTCAAGAAGAAGTCGTCAATATAGCCAAGCTTGCCCATTGTGATGAATTCATCAGAAAATGCTCGGATGGATATAACTCCCTTGTAGGCGAACGGGGAACAAAACTGTCTGGCGGGGAGCGGCAGCGCATTGCAATTGCCCGTGCCATGCTTGCAGGATCTCCTATTCTCATTCTTGATGAAGCAACGTCAGCTCTTGATTCTGTGACAGAAAGATACATTCAGGATAGCTTGGAAAAGCTCATGCAAAACCGGACCACGATTGTGATCGCACACCGCTTGTCTACCCTAGCAAAAATGGATCGGATTTTGGTTTTTGACCAAGGCAGAGTTGTGGAAGAAGGCAGGCATCACGATTTACTTTCAAAGGGCGGACATTATGCGCACATGTGGAGCATGCAAGCCGGCGGCTTCTTGCCTGAAAATCCCCACAATTAAAAAAATACTTTTCATCTTTTTATATAGTACGATCTGATAAAATATCTCGAAATTTATAGGGGGAAAGTGGCATCTGTACAACAAGCCTTGAACGCTCGGCAGCTCGCCTTTTTAGAAAGCAATTATGTCATCTATGACTCTGTCAATCAAACCTACAGTCAAGATTTTAGCCCTCTTGAAAAATGCCAAGTCATTCTGCCCGCGGATATTCATGTCTCCCGGTTACTGAAGGAGATCCAAGCACAGTTTTTGACAACCATCATCGGCAATCAGTGTGCATGCCTTCTTGCTGAAGGGCTGTCTCCCGGACAATCTTTAAAAGCCCGAGAAATTCCAGGGCGGAGTTATTTGCCCGACACCATTGATGTGCGGGGCGCCGATAACCGGTTCAACACCACCGCTTCTCAGTTCATCGAAATCGAAGGTTATGTGAGGAGCCTTCTGCAGCTCCGAGGGGAAGATCGTGAGCATGCGGGGGATGTCTTTGGCAAAATAGGAAAAGCTTTTCAGGCAGGCTTGCTGCAAAAGGAGAGCCCATATTGTTTCCGGATCAAAGATGACACATTTTTAAGTATCGAATCGCTGTATAAAGAACTGCTCGATAAACAGATGCTTCGCTACAAAGAGATGTTTTCTCTCGATCAAAAAAAACTGCAGCTGGCCCAACGAAACTGCCCTCTTCGTCTTGCAGAATCAAACCGTGGGCTCTTTAAAGAAATTGAAAAAGCCTGCAG
>Ga0182024_10010048_pt1 | contig 19389 bp, 19 predicted proteins | sample P32metaG_FD_120480 | JGI IMG/M metagenome (GOLD analysis project Ga0182024, IMG submission 120480) | Permafrost microbial communities from Stordalen Mire, Sweden - P3-2 metaG (Illumina Assembly) | ecosystem: Environmental > Terrestrial > Soil > Wetlands > Permafrost | place: Sweden: Stordalen... | reverse complement strand
TTCAGCAGAAACGGCGCTTTTTCCGCCGAAAACGGATTGCGCGAGTTCCACCAGTCCGTGCCCAGATTGTAATCAAGCGTGGCATGATACCGATCCGACCCGGGCTTGGTGAAAATTTCGATTTTTCCGTAGCCCAACTTGTCGTACTCCGGAGCGAAGGGATTCTGATTGATTCGAATCTCGCGAATCGATTCCTTGGGAGGAATCTCGCCGCCGCTGAATCCGTCGATGAAAATGGACCCGCCGTTCGGCCCCGCCGAAGGCCCGGCCAGCGCTTGCAGATCCGCCGCCAGATCGTCCGGATCGTCGGACAGCGCCAGCAGATCGTCGCCGCGCAACACCAGTCCGCTCGCATTATTTGCAGGATCGGTGCCGAGCGAGGATCGGGTGTCCTCCTGCACGCTCACGTGCTGCGTGGTCGCCACCACCTTCAGCACCAGGTTCACCGTCAGTGCGGATTGCCCCAGCGATACCCGCACCGCTTGCGGCGTGGCCAGTTGCGGTGCGGAGGCGGCGATTTCGTAATCGCCAGGCGTAAGCCCGTTAATCGAATACTCCCCGCGACCGTCTGCATTGGCGGTCTTGACGGCGCCATTCCCTCCCGTAACGGTGACCTTGGCCTTCGGCACCAGCGCCCCCGTCTCATCGGCGACCACGCCGCGAACCATCGACCCTTGCGCCGTTAAGACCCCCGCCAGAAGTAGAAACAGACATATCCGTTGCATGCGCTCTTTGCAGCATACGAAACTATTCTGAAGATCGCCTTAAGAAAGTCAAATCGTCAGACAGGCCGCGGACTCCTGCGGAGGCGACTCCATTCAATGACGGAAGGCCCGCCCGTAAAACACCACGCCGCGATCACCGGGTCGCAAATGGCGCATCCCAAAGACGAAGTCGGGAAGAACGGCAAAATAGGGTTCCCGTACAGGTGATGCAGCACATCCCAGCCCGTGTGCAACAGCCATCCCGCGCCAATGAAGCGGTAGGAGTTGAGACCCCGATAGGCGCAATACGTAATCACCGCGTTAAACACCAACTCCCACGCGCCGAATCCGCCATTGAGATAGGCAGCGCCCGCGCCGGCGATCAGGATTGCCATGAACTGCCGTCTCTGCGGCTCTGTGAACAGCGAAGCGGCGCATACGAAGAGAAGACCGATGAAAGCCGCCCCAAAGGCGTCGATCATGTGAAATTGTTCAGTGTGCACGGCGAATTTCCTTTCTGCTGGATTTAGTGCGTGGAGAAGGTTTCGGCCGCGCCCTGTCAATCAGGAACCGCAGCGCGGTATGAGCTCGAGAATCGGCGCGAGGATCGCGAACGAAACGGAACGATGCGTGATGGCTCAAGTAAATCCCGCACAATTCCCAAACGAGCTGATCCACGTCAAGATTGCGCCGCAGGTGTCCACAATCGATCGCCTCGCGGATCGATCGCGCCAGCAAACCGCGCCATTCGCTCTCCATCGCCAGAACGCGGCGCCGTACCGGACCATTCGCATGATCGTCCAGTTCGAATAAAGCCGCGGCAACCGGGCAACCGCCGGGCAGGCCGGCTTTGCTGGTCCACCCGAGCCAGTTATTAAGCAGCGCTTTCAAACGCGGCAGGCCTTTGCGGACGCGCATCGCGGGCATCACCACGTGTTCCTGCGCGATTTGCGCCGAGCGCTCCAGTAGATCGATCTGCAGATCTTCACGGGACTTGAAGTGCGCGAACAGCCCGCTCTTGGACACTCCCGCATCGTTTGCCAGTACGCCCAAGGTGACGCCTGAAATTCCGGATGTCGTTATCAGATCGACGCCCTGCCGGAGAATGCGTTCCCGCGTGGTTGCGCTTTTCACTACGGAAATAATAGCACGACCGGTCGTGCCGGTATTTTAGAGTGACCGGCTGAGGCCGTTCAGATACTCTCGGAGTTCGTCGCGAATGCGCCGGAACGCGGCGAGCCGCTGTTCTTCGGAGCCTCGCACTTCCGCCGGATCCTCAAAACTGTGGTGGATTGCGAGCGTACGGGCGGGAAAAATCGGGCAACTCTCTTTGGCGTTGTCACAGACGGTCAACACGTAATCGAACGGCTGACCGCTGAACTCGTCGACGCTCTTGGAGCGGTGGCCGGAGATATCGACGCCCAGCTCCCACATAACCGCAATGGCCTCGGCGCGGACCCGGTTCGGTTTGGTTCCGGCGCTGAAGACTTCGAAATGGTCTCCCGAGTCATGGCGCAACAAACCTTCAGCCATCTGACTTCGCGCCGAATTACCGGTGCAGAGAATCAGGATCCGTTTCTTCGCGGCCATGAGTTTCTTAATCCTGCGAGTGGGCGACGATGACATCGGCGGCGACCTTCGGCAGCGAGGGCACCAGCCAGCGGAAAAGCACGGTAGCCGCCATCGCCCCGGCGAGTTGCATGACGATAAATCCCGGCGCATCCGCCGGACGAATGCCAGCGAAGGTATCGGAGGCGGCCCGCGCCAGCGTCACCGCCGGGTTGGCAAAGGACGTGGACGACGTAAACCAATACGCCCCGGTAATGTACGCACCCACCGCAAATGGCACGGCGGACGACCGCAATCGCGCGCAGCCCCAAATGATGGAGAGAAGCCCGAACGTCGCGACGAATTCGCTGAAGAGCTGAGCTTTTCCTTCGCGCACGTGTCGCGAAGCGAAAAACACCGGTTCCCCGAACATCAGATGAGCCGCCGCGACGCCCGCGAACGCTCCGGCGATCTGCGCTCCCATATAGACCGGCACCTCGCGCCAGGCCAAGCCGCCCTGCGACGCGTCCGCCAGCGTGACTGCGGGATTGAAATGGGCTCCGGAAATGGACCCGAATGTCAGAATCAACGCCACCAGCATCGCGCCCGTGGCGATAGTGTTGGCCAGCAGCGCAATTGCGACGTTCCCGCCCGCTAGCCGTTCCCCCATAATGCCGGACCCGATGACGGCGCTGAGCAGAAAGGCCGTCCCCAGCGCCTCAGCTACAGCACGCCGGGCCACAGCACCCCTTCGCCGTCGGTTTCACCGCGCGGATAAACGCACTCATGAATTTGTTCTCCACCTGCGGCGCCATGGCATCCACGTCGATGCCCTCGCCGATCAGAAATTGCCGAGCGTCTTCGATATTATAAACGCGAGTCGGCTCGATCTCGATCGACTCAAACCCCGCTTGGCCCAGCTTGCTGCTGTACTCGACATCGCCCAGCGCGCCGGCAATGCACCCCACCCACATTTCCATGCTCCGGCGCACCTGTTCCGGCACTTCGCCGCGGACCACCACGTCGGAGACGGCAAAGCGGCCGCCCGGTTTCAGCACGCGGAAAGCCTCGCGCAACACCCGGTCTTTGTCGGCCGAGAGATTAATCACGCAATTAGAAATGACCACGTCGACGGAATTGTCGGGCAGCGGAATGTGTTCGATCTCTCCTTTTAGAAATTCGACGTTCTGGACCCCGGCCTTGCGCTGATTCTCGCGGGCGAGCGCCAGCATTTCGTCGGTCATATCCAGGCCATAGGCTTTGCCGGTCGGTCCCACCCGCCGGGCCGAAAGCAGCACGTCGATCCCGCCTCCCGAACCCAGATCGAGGACCGTCTCTCCCGGATTCAATTGCGCCAGCGCAGTCGGGTTGCCGCAGCCGAGCGACGCCTGCATCGCCTCTTCCGGCACCTGCCCGGCCTCACCCGCGTCATACAAATTCGACGTGATCGGATCGACGCTGCAGCCATCGAGGCGCGCGCTCGCTCCGCAACAGGAGCTTCCTCCGGAGCCGACGCGCAAAGCGGCCTGCCCGTATTTCTCTTTGACCAGCTCTTTGATTTCCATGTTTCCTCTCCTATTTGCAGCAGGCCACGATCGCTTCCGGCTTGATCGCCTTGTTGCGGGTGCAGCACTCCGCGTAGAGAAAGCCGAGAATCTCTTCGAGCGCCTCCGTGTTCGCGGTGTACCAGAGAAACGTGCTTTCGCGCCGCACCTTAACCAGTTCCTCGTTCTTGAGCTTTTCAAGATGATGCGAAAGCGTGGAGTTGGGAATGCCCAGCTCGCTTTGAATGTCCCCCACCACCAGGCCATCCGGATGAGCGGAGAGCAGCAGCTGCATGATGCGCAGACGCGGCTCCGTTCCCATCGCCGTGAACATGTCCGCGTACTTGGCTATCTGCCGCGCGGTCGTGGATCTGCCTGCCATATTTCTACAATAGCAGAAATATAGAAACAGTCAATAGTCGCTGAAAAAAAGTTTTACCGCGCCAGTTGCTGCAGCACGTAAGGCAGGATGCCGCCTTTGCGGAAGTACTCCGCTTCCACCGGAGTATCGATTCGCGCCACCGTCTCAAAACTTTTCCCGTCGGCAATCACGCGAACCCGCGTCTTCCCGCCCGAATCGACCGCGCCCGCGACACCTTCGATCGCGTAGGATTCAAATCCAGTCAATCCCAGCGATTCGCGATTCTGGCCGTCCAAGAACTGCAGCGGCAGCACCCCCATGCCCACCAGGTTCGATCGATGAATGCGCTCGAAGCTCTCGGCGATCACCACGCGCACACCCAACAGCAATACGCCCTTCGCCGCCCAATCGCGCGACGATCCGCTGCCGTATTCTTTCCCGGCAATGATCATCAGCGGCACGCCGTCCTGCTGATATCGCATCGAAGCGTCGTAGATGAACATGCGCTCTTTCGAAGGGATATATGTGGTCCAGCCGCCCTCCGTCCCCGGCGCCATCTGATTTCTCAATCGAACGTTGGCGAGCGTTCCTCGCACCATCACTTCATGATTCCCGCGGCGCGATCCGTAGGAATTGAAATCCGCCGGCTTCACCCCTAGCGAGATCAGATATTTTCCCGCCGGGCTATCCACCGCGATGTTTCCCGCCGGAGAAATGTGATCGGTGGTCACTGAATCGCCCAGCACCGCCAGAGCGCGCATTCCTTTCAGATCGCGCACCGGATCGGTGACGTGGTCGAAATACGGCGCCCGCTTGATATAAGTAGACCGGTCGCTCCATTCATAAAGATCGCCCTTCGGCACCTGAATCGAGTTCCACTGCGCGTCGCCCGCGAAAACTTCCGAATATTGTTTCTCGAACATTTCGCGCCGCACCGATTTTGCCACCACCGCCTGCACTTCTTCGGGCGACGGCCAGATCTCGCGCAGGTAAACATCCGCGCCCGCCGAATCCTGGCCGATCGGTTCATTCACCAGATCGACATCGACGCGACCTGCCAGCGCGTACGCCACCACCAGTGGCGGCGACGCCAGGTAATTCGCGCGCACCAGCGAATTGATTCGCCCTTCGAAATTTCGATTGCCCGAAAGCACCGCCGCGACGGTCAGTTTCCCCCTCTGCACCGCCGCCGCCACGTCCTCCGGCAGCGGGCCGCTGTTGCCGATGCAGGTGGTGCAGCCGTAGCCCACCAGGTTGAACTGCAATCTTTCGAGGTAGGGAATCAGCCCCGCGTCGCCCAGATAATCCATCACCACTTTCGATCCCGGCGCCAGGCTGGTCTTCACCCACGGCTTCACGTTGAGCCCCCGCTCCGCGGCCTTCTTCGCCAGCAATCCCGCCGCTACCATCACCGACGGATTCGAAGTATTGGTGCAGCTGGTAATCGCCGCGATCACCACACTGCCGTCCTGAATCGTTCCGTTCGAAGCCACCTGCGCCGTCTTCGGCGCCGCGCCCAGGCTCCCCAGAAAATTCTGTTTCACGTCCGGCAGATTGATCCGATCCTGCGGCCGCTTCGGACCGGCGAGCGAAGGAACCACCGTCGAAAGGTCCAGCGAGAGCGTATCGGAGAACACCGGCTCCGGCGCGCCGTCGACGCGGAACAAACCTTGCTCCTTCGCATACGCTTCCACCAGCGCAATCTGCTCCGCCGGACGGTTGGTCATGCGCAGATAATTGAGCGACGCACTATCGATCGGAAACACGCCGATCGTCGCGCCGTATTCTGGCGCCATATTGGCGATGGTGGCCCGATCGGCCACACTCAGCGCGCTGACGCCGTCGCCGTAAAACTCGATAAACTTGCCTACAACGCCCTTTTTGCGCAACATTTGCGTCACAAAAAGCACTAAATCGGTCGCGGTTGCGCCGGCCGGCAACTTGCCGCTCAGCTTGAATCCGACCACCGCCGGCAGCAGCATCGACGTCGGCTGCCCCAGCATGCACGCTTCCGCCTCAATTCCGCCCACGCCCCACCCGACCACCCCCAGTCCATTAATCATGGTGGTGTGCGAATCGGTGCCCACGAGCGTATCCGGATACGCAGCGCCATCCTGCTGAAAAACAACGGGCGCCAGGTATTCCAGATTCACCTGATGCACGATTCCGGTATCCGGCGGGACCACCCGGAAATTCTTAAGCGACGATTGCCCCCATTTGAGAAACGCATAACGCTCCTGATTGCGCTGAAATTCAAGCAAAGCATTGACGCTGAACGAATCGGCGGTGCCGAACTTGTCTACCTGCACCGAATGATCGATCACCAAATCGACCGGAATCAACGGGTTGGCTTTTTTCGGATCGGCGCCCGATTTCTTGAGCGCGTCGCGCATGGCCGCGAGGTCGACCACGCACGGAACTCCCGTAAAATCCTGCAGTAAAACGCGCGCCGGCCGGAAATTAATCTCGCGCGCCGGAGCCGAGGGATCCCACGCCGCCACATATTCAATATCCGATTTGCGCGAAGTGAGGCCGTCTTCAAAACGCAACAGGTTTTCAAGCAAGATCTTGATGGAAAACGGGATCCGTGACAATTTGAATCCCGCTTTTTCGAGCGCGGCGAGTCTGAAAATCCGGTAGCTGCGGCTACCGACGCGCAGCTCACCGGCCGCGCCGAAGGAGTTGTTACTGTTCATGAGTATCTATATTTTACATGTATTCCGGGACTTCAATCCCCAACACGCCGAGCGTCCGCTCCAGTTGCGCGCGGAAATAATCCGTCATCCACAGCAGAAATGTTTTCTTCTCCGGATTCGATTCCGAGAGCACCGGAAATTCGTGATAGAAATTGCTAAACGCCTGCGCCAGTTGAAACGCGTAGCGCGCCACGTGGGCCGGCTCGCCGCTGGCGATCGCTCGTTCGATGGCGGAATCGGATTTCGATGCGGCCAGCAAGAGCTGCCAACAATCTTCATTGGCGAGCTGGCGGGCCACTGCTTCGCGCGACAGCGCGGCCTGAAAATCGGGAAGCGTCTCGCCGCGTTCCTCCAGTTTTCTCAGAATGTTGCGTGCTCGAACCGCGGCGTATTGAACGTAAGGACCGGTTTCTCACTCGAAGCTAAGTGCCTCGCCGAAATCGAACGCGATCACCGAGTTCCGTGTGTACTTCAACATGAAATAACGCAGCGCGCCGATAGCGATCTGCGTTGCCACTTTCTTGCGCGCCGCCTCCGGTTCTTCGGCGTGACGCGAGGTGACTTCTTCGAGCGCCTTCTCGATCAGCTTGTCGATCAGGTCGTCGGCCTTCACGCCAAGTCCCTTGCGCCCCGACACTTCAACATACGGCCGGCGCTTATCTTCATCCGAAAGCTCGATGGCCAATTCGACGCAGGTGCTCGGCGAAAGCGCCACCATTTCGTAGGAAAAATGAATGCTATTTTCCGCCTGCACGGTGTAATTGAGCGCGCGCAGACCGGCGACGACCACATCCTGCAAGTACGATTGCCGCGAATCGATTACATTGTAGACGCGCGATCCGGCGCCGAAATGCAGTTTGTTATCCTGCGGCTGATCGGTGGAGGCCCACACATCGTGACCGTCAGGATAGGTGTGCCACCGGCGATAATAAAAGTCCTTGCCGAGCAAACCGAATTTCCAAAGCTGATATGCAATATCCTTGCCAACATACGTCACCGTGCCGTTTGACCGCACGATGACCTTGCTGTCCTCCTCGCCGGTGGAATCCTCGCGGAAAGAAGAGCCGGGCATCACCCAGCAGCCTTTGTTTTTGCCTTCGGTTTCGAAATAAATCGCCTTGCGGTCCTTGAGTAACTCGAACGCGGCTGCCCAAAACTTCAGATGCAGAATCTCGCTCTCGCGCGGCAGCACGTCGTATTCGACATTCAAGCGATACATGGTGCGGAGATGCGCGTTGACGATCGCGTCGGCCACCAGATGCGCGATCTCAGCTTCGGCGCCGGCGCCGGCTTCGATCGAATGCAAAGTTTCCGCGCGCCATTTGAGCGCTTCCGGATTCGCTTCGTAGTGCGCGGAAACGCGGGCGTAGACATCCCAGCACAGATAATCGAAGCGCGTGGTTTCGATCAGCCGGCGAATTTCCCCGGGCGATATATCTTCGAGATGGCGGAATCCGACCACCACGTCGGCCACCTGGACTCCGGTGTTGTCGATGTAGTTCTGCACCTCGACGTCGCTACCTGCGGCACGCATCATTTTGACGAAAGTGTCGCCCAGAATCGCGTTGCGCAGATGGCCGATGTGCGCGGCTTTATTGGGATTAATATTGGTGTGCTCGACGATGATTTTTTCTTTCGCCGGCGGCCGGACGCCTACGCCGCCGGTGAGCAAGCCGGAAGCGTAGTAGCCGCGGTCGAGGCGGATATTCAGGTATCCGTTCCCGGCAATTTCGATGGCCGAAACGCCTTCGATGGCAACGCCCTGCGATAATTCCGCGGCGATCGCCTTGGGAGCTTTCTTCAACTCGCGCGCGAGCTGGAAGGCCGCCGGCACCGCGATTTCACCGAAAGATGGCTGCTTAGGCTGCTCGGTCTGGACAGCGGTTTTGAGCCCGTACAGCGATTCGATTCGCGCGGCGATAGCATCCGCAATCCGTTTTTCCAGGAGATGAAACATGAAAGACCAGTGTAGCCGCTTGGCGGCGGCGATCAATCGAACTCGCGCGCTGCACGGGCCTGGTCGGGACCGACGCGGCCGGCTTCAATTGACGCGACGTAGTAGTTTTCGCCGCGCATGGGGCAGCCCGCCAGACGGCGCATCATCGCCAGTTGGCCGACGTGAGTCAGCGCGTCGGCGATGGGACCTTGAAACAGTTTTTCGAGTGGGGCTTGCAGAGGCTGGCCGGAAGCCACATACGCGTCGAAGGCCGAAAGGGAATTGAAGAAGCGCTCTTTTTCCTGCTCCCAATCAAGCTGCTTCGAATCGCGCCAGCTCTGATCGCCTTGCGAAATGCGTAGCGCCCACTCGAACAGATCGCCGAGATGCGCCAGAATCTGCGCCGGTGTTTTGCCGGCTCCCGAGAACCGGGCAAATTCGGCGGGCGCGTCGCGGATCGTTTTTCCGCCGCGATAGGCGATGGTGGCGAGAGCGTGACGAACGAAGTCGCGTTGAGGGTCGGGCATGAGGATAGTTTAACGGGCTCGATCCGGTTCATGGGAGGATAATCTCCAGGAGCGCCCACTAATCCGGTGGTGACAAACGAACAGATTTATCCTCTCCTCGGCGCGCCGATGTTGTTTAACGCTCTTCTGATCGGCCTCTTGATTGCGACCATGAACGCGAGGTTCAATGCGATCGACCGGCGCTTCGATGACATGCGCGATCTGTGGCGATCGGAGCTGCATCGCGTCGAAGAAGTGATCGACGCGCGGCTCCGGCATCTCGAAGAGCGATAAAGTTTTCCTTCGCCCGCCGCTATGGCTCACCCCGCCTCTATGTCAAACTAAGAGAGGTGACTCTCATCGCCACATTTCTGGGTGGATTTGTTTTGGCGATGCTGATCGCTTTTTTCTGGCTGCGCCGCCGGCCGATGGAACCACCCGTCACCGATCCTAAGCTTGCCGAGGCTCTGCAGCGCATTGAATCGCAGATACGCGAGGTGGAGTTGCAGCGCCAGCACATGCTCGGCGGACTCGAAAATCAGCTCACCACTATGAGCCGCGAGACGGTAGCGTTATCGCAGGCATTGCGCGCTCCGAATGCGCGCGGACGATGGGGCGAGCTCACCCTGCGTCGCGTCGCGGAGCTGGCCGGCATGGTCCCGTATTGCGATTTTTATGAGCAGGAAACCGGCGATCGGCAAAGGCCGGATATGCTGGTGCGGCTGCCAGGAGGGCGAACGCTCGCGGTAGATGCCAAAGTTCCGCTCTCGGCTTATCTGGACGCCGAAGCAGCTCCCGACGAGGCGGCCCGCCGCGCGGCGCTCGACCGGCACGCGCAGCAGGTGCAGCGTTATGTGATGCAGTTGAGCGGGCGCGAATACTGGGCGCAGTTTCAGCCCGCGCCCGAAATGGTGGTGCTGTTTCTGGCCGGCGACCATTTTTTGAGCGCCGCACTGGAGCGCGATCCGGAGCTGCTCGACCGGGCGCTCGCTCGAAAAGTCTTGATGGCCACGCCGGTGACGCTGATCAGCGTTCTGAAAGGCGTCGCGTACGGATGGCGGCAGGAGCGGCTGGCGCAGAACGCCGTCGAGCTTCGGCGCATCGCTTCGGAGTTTCACGAACGGGTGCGAGCGTTTTCGGAATCGTATGCCGACGCGGGACGGCATCTCGCCAAGGCGGTGGACGCGTACAATCGATCGGCCGGTTCGTGGGAAACGCGGCTGACGCCGTCGTTGCGGCGGATGCGCGAGCTGGGCGTGGGAAGCGAGGACACGCCGCAGCCGCTGCCGATTGAAACGCCGGTCCGCGAGCCGCGGTCGCCGGGGGCGGGGGATTCGCCCAAGCAATGATCATGCGGCATTTCTTCCTGTTCCTTTCCGCCCATAAAGGGCTGCGAAAGTGGATGGAACAATCGCCGCTGTCGAAAAAATTTACACGGCGGTTTGTCGCGGGTGAGACGCTCGAAGAGGCGCTGACGGTGGTCGATCATTTACGCGGCGAGAATATCTGGGCCACGCTCGATCATCTGGGTGAAAATGTGACCACGATCGACGACGCCGCGGCGTCGCGGGATTCCTACGCCGAAGCGCTGCATGAAATTGAAATCCGCAAACTGCCTGCGACCGTTTCGATCAAGCTGACGCAGTTCGGGCTGGATGTCTCCGAACCGGCCTGTCTCGAAAACGTCCGGCAGCTGGCGGCCAAGGCGAAGGCCGGCGGGAGCAGGGTAGAGATCGATACGGAGTCTAGCGCCTACACCGATCGCACCCTCGATATCGCGGCGCGAATCTCCAAAGAATTCGAATGCACCCGGGCCGTGATCCAGGCTTATCTGCTGCGCAGCGCGGCCGATATCGAGCGGCTGAACGGACTGGCGCTCCCGGTACGGCTGTGCAAAGGCGCTTACGACGAGCTGCCGTCGGTGGCCTACGCCGAAAAACGCGAGGTGGACCGGAACTACCTGGCGCTGATGAAGACGCTGCTCGACAAGGGCGCCTATCCGGCCATCGCCACGCACGACGAACGGATCATCGGCGAGGCATTTCGCTACGCTCGAGAACGCCGGATCACGCCAGAACGCTTCGAATTCCAGATGCTCTATGGGATCCGGCGCGACTTGCAGCGGCGGATCGTCGACCTGGGTTACCGCTTGCGGCTTTACGTTCCCTACGGCACGGCTTGGTATCCCTATTTCATGCGGCGGCTGGCGGAGCGGCCGGCGAACGTGGTTTTTCTGGCTCGCAACCTGTTCCGATAACTCCCCGTTGGGCCGCGCAAATCCTAATGGGTCCGTCTGTTACCGGTTCGGCGCGAGTCCCTACCGGTTCCGGGGCCGGTAGCCTGGGGCCGCAAATGACTACGCACCCCGATGTTCACGCGCCCTGGAAACAATGGTCAGAGGAGGCGACCCTGCACGTCGCCTGCGCCTATTCGAATCCGCTGAGATGGAGGACGCGACGCGTCCTGATGAACGATTTCCGCCAGCACATGACGGCGAGCGCGAACGTGGCGCTGCATGTAGGCGAGCTGGCCTATGGCGACCGTCCGTTCGAGGTGACCGCGGGAGATCCGCTCGATTTGCAGCTTCGGACGGTTCATGAATTGTGGCATAAAGAGAACATTCTAAATACAGTTGTTCAACGGTTTCCGGCCGATTGGAAGTACGGCGCGATTATCGACGCGGACTTCCACATGACGCGTCGCGATTGGGCGCTCGAAGCGATTCATCAACTTCAACACTATGATTTCGTGCAATTGTTTACAACTTACGCCGATCTGTCTGCAGATCATAGACCTTACCGTGTTATGCCCGGCTTCGCCTGGAAACATCTGAACGGTGGACAAGGTTCGGGTTCGTATGGGTCGTACGGTTCAGGCGGTCCGGGAGCCACCGGAGGCGCCTGGGCGTTCCGGCGAAGCGCGTTTGAAGCCGTCGGCGGTTTGCTGGATGTCTGCATCCTCGGCTCGGCGGACTGGCACATGGCGTTCGGTCTGGCCGGCAAGGCGAATACCGCGCCTGAAATCACGCGCTGCAGTCCGCCGTATATTCAGGCGGTTCATGGCTGGCAGGAGCGGGCGGCGGTGCTCAAACAGAATATCGGGTATGTCAGCAATCACGCCATTCATCATTTCCATGGATCGAAGGTATTCCGGGCCTATGGCGAACGGTGGAAAATCCTGCGAGAGAACGACTACAATCCAGCCACTGATATTGTGAGGGACTGGCAGGGGATCTGGCAGCTTGCGGGGAATAAACCTAAGCTCAGGGATGAGATACGGGGATATTTTCGAGCTCGGAATGAAGATGATCCAGGTCTGCGGGGCTCGGAACGGGAGTTGGGGTAGCTTATTGAGCTTCCGATAACGAATATTATGTCAACTAACAGACGCTCGCGTCAGCCGGCCGCCGACCGACGCTCGCCGACGAAATTCTGTAGACCCGCCGGGGTCGAACACCAGGAGAACGTAATCCGGTTCAAGCTGCGAACCGATTCGACCGATTTTCTATCATGAACGACGATCGAGAACGAATTTTCGAGCAATACGTAAACGCGGTGCACGCGTTCAGCGGGCTCGTCGAGCTCATGAAAGCATCGTCGGATGGAAAGTATTATTGCGCGGTGAAGGACTCCGCGGTCGCCCATGCCGAGGTGATGAAATGGTCGGAGGCGCTTGAGGAATACGATCGCGAGCACGAGGCCATCGCCGTAAAAGGTTAGCAGCGGTGCAGCCGGATGTGATGAAGCAGCGCCGCTCGGGCCAGCTCGGTGGTATAGCGGGCTTCTTCGGTGCCGAGAAACGATCGTTCGTAGTCGAATCGGGCCATGGCCGCCATGGCTTGATGTAGTTCGCGAAGGGCGCTGGCATAGGCGCCGGCGGCGGCTTCGTAGCGCCGCACCAGTTTCGCTTTTTCGTCGCAGAGTTTCATAAAACAAAAAAATGGCCCGGTGAGGCAAGCCCCACCGGGCCGCACGAGGGAAGAAGAAATTGTTTACTGCCGGCCGCCGTGGCTGCTGCCGCCCCGCGATCCGCTGCCGCCGCTTCTTGAACCGCCCGGCGTGCTGGCCGGACGGGAGTTGCCGCTGCTTCCGCGATTCTGACCTCCTGGATTTTGCACGATCGGCGGACTGATCCGGACCTGCGGCTGGCTGCCGTAGCGTGACGCTCCCGAAGCGCCCGGAGACGCCCCCCGGCTGCCGCCTTCAAAGCGTTGCCATCCGCCGCTGCTGTTGCCGCTGGGGCTCCGAGCAGAAGTGTTTCCAGCCGACGGGCTCAGCCTCTGCCATCCACCGCTGTTGTTCCCGCGGACGGCAGGCGACTCCGCGCTGCGCCCGCCGCCCGCGTTCACGCCGGAGGGCCGGCTGGCCGGGCTCGAGAAGAACCGGGTGTTCTCACTGGTCCTGGGAGCGCCCTGCATACTGGCGGCGTGATTCGTAAATTGCCGGCTCTCGGCCGATGCACTCATGGGCAAGCGGCCGTTGATGGCTCCGGCGTGGGCCAGATCTCCGGGAGTGGCGCGCACCATATTCGCGGCGGAGACGCTGCCCCGCCCGAACTCATTGGCGCGCATACTGGTGATGCCATTGCCGACCCGGGCGTTGCGATAGATGTTGCCGACGTTCACGTTGCTGACCACCGCTCCGCCGCGAAAAGCGCCGCCGCCGTACCAGGGCCGGAAACGCTCGTAAGGCGCCAGCGGAACCCAGCCGACATTGCCGAATCCGAAACCGAATCCGATTCCGACGCCCAAGCCGGGGCTGCCCCAGCCGAAGAATCCGACCAGCGCCGGCCGCCAGTAGTACGGCGAATAAATCGATCCGGGCCACCAGGACCATCCGAGCGATCCGTAATACCAGCGTCCATAATGATAGGGCGCCCAGCCCCAGGGCTCGCATCCGACCCAGCTCCAGCCGTAATAATCCATCCACACCCAGCGTCCGCAGCTATAAGGCGCCCAGCCGGGGCCGGCCTGCGGGACCCACACCTGACCGTAAGAACCGTCGGTGGTCCAGCGGCCGTATTGGTCCATATCTTCGGTGCCGTAAACATCGCGGCTGACATGATTGGGAGAAACCGCGTGCTCCAACTGCTGATCGCGCGAGCCGGACCAGCGGTCGAAGTCGTCTTCGGGAAGTGCGCCGGTCATCTGAAATTCGGGATCGTTCGAAGATCCCCGGACCATCATGGTGTTGCCGTTGTGGATTTGCTCGGAACCGCGCGGGCCGAATACTTCGCCTTCGGCGCCGGCGCGCAGAGTGATCTCGGTGACTCCATCCGGTTTCACGTTGATGCGGTACACGCCCTTCTTGAGCGGGCGCACGGAAATGCTGGGGGTGCTGATTTCGACCTGCGCATCGGTGTCGCGCAGGACGCGAAAGGTCGCGGTTCCGGCGGCGATCTGCACCTGATACGCGCCGCGCTGCAGCTCACTGAGACGCACTTCGGTGCCGGGAGCGAGACGGATAAAATTCGCGAAATCGAGCTGCACTTCGGCGCGGCCGTTATCGCCGGTGACCACCCGGTCGCCGATGGTGAGCGGCGCATTCACGATGGCCGCGACCAGGTCGCTCGAATCGCCATGGCGCACGGAAACATTGCCGTTCATGACGGCGATCCGCGCCACTCCGCGATCGGGCGCGTCCCCATCGCTATCGGCCTGCGGCCCGTTTGACGGTGCAGGTCCATTCGGAGGTTGAGGCCGATTCGGCGGCATGCCTTGCGGCGGATATTGTGGATACTGCGGATAGGGCGGCTGCTCCGACCACGGTCCAGGCTGCGGCTGCGGCGGCTGCGCCAGAGCGCTGACTCCCAGGATCGCGATCGCCGCCAGGACTCGTGTCATACCTGCCGCCCTAATGGCAATTCCAAGTCCAAACGATATTTAATTGGCGGAGAACGACTTAGCTCGTCACTCTCGGAAACGGGGTGTGGTTGAAAACCACCACCCTGATTGAAATGAGCTAACGCAAGCAGCTTGAGCCGCGTCTATGTCACACTGGGAACGGAACGGAACAGGATCGGCTGGTGTCAAAATCTATATGAAATACTGGGGCTACCTGGCGGCGAAAGTGGTGGTCTGGCTGGCGATTCTGAGTGTCATTGAACGCGGCATCGCGCGGGCGTTTCCGCCGCTGAAGCCTTTTTATCTGGGTGGACCGAATCCGGTGATGCGGTACTTTTACTACGATTTTTCCATGCTCATGTTCGGCCTGTTCGCGGTGGGACTGGCGTGGCTGATTGTCCGCGACCAGCGCTATCGCTGCCGGACCTGCCTGCGCCGGCTGCGCATGCCGATCCAGAGAGGGTCCTGGAATCACATCCTGCTGGGCGCGCCGCGAACCGAGTACATCTGCCTCTATGGCCATGGGACGCTGCGGGTCCCGGAGCTGCAGATCGGCGGGCACGACGAACCGGATTGGCACCCGCATGAGGACATGTGGAAAGAGCTGCTCGCGCTCGACGAAACGAAGAAGTGAGAAAATCTCTCCTGATAGCGAGATGAGCACCCGTGGCCGTTAAGTTTCAGATCCCGCGCAAGGCGCTGTTCGTGCGTTTTCTGATCAGCCCGTGGGGTCGAGCTTTTCTGTTCGCGTTTATCGCCACGGTGACCATCGGTCTCGGGGCCTTCACTTATTACTACGAAAAATACGCGCGGCTTACCGAAGAGAAGCTGCGGTCGGGGCCGTTCGCCAACACTTCCCTGCTTTACGCGGCGCCGCGAGCGGTGATGCTCGGCGAAGAGGAACAACTGCCGGAGATTGTCGATTACCTGCGGCGGACCGGTTATTCCGAATCGAACAACAATCGCCTGGGATGGTTCCACGTTCGCGCGGATGCGATCGAAGTCAATCCCGGGCCGGACGCTTTCGATTCCGAGGGCGCGGTGATCAAGATCCGCGGCGGCCACATTGTTCAGATCATTTCCTTGCGCGATCAGACCGAGCGCACCGAATTTCAACTGGAGCCGGAGTTGATCACGAATCTGTTCGACAAGAAGCGCGAAAAGCGCCGGATCGTGCACTTTAATGACATCCCGCAGGTGATGATCAACGCCGTCCTGGCGGCCGAAGACAAACATTTCTTCCAGCATTCGGGTTTCGATCCCATCGGAATCATGCGCGCCGTTTGGGTGGATTTGAAGGAGCGGCGCGAATCTCAGGGAGCCTCGACGCTGACCAATCAGCTGGCGCGAACTTTGTGGCTGGGCACCGAGCGCGGCTGGCGGCGCAAGCTGCAGGAGATCATGATCACGCTGCACCTGGAACAGCAGCTCACCAAGCAGCAGATTTTCGAATATTATGCCGACTGCATTGATGTCGGCCATCAGGGCAGTTTCAGCATCCAGGGATTCGGACAGGCCGCGGAGGTGTATTTAGGAAAAGACCTGACCCAGGTGACGCTGCCCGATGCGGCGCTGCTGGCGGGCCTGGTGCAGGCTCCCATGAGCCGCAATCCGTTCCGCCATCCGGAGCGAGCGAAGGCGCGGCGCAACGTGGTGCTGAAGTCGATGTACGAAGACGGTTTCATTTCCCAGAAGCAGTACGAAAACGCGGCGGCGTCGCCGCTGACGGTGACCCGCGAGGAAGTGGAATCGACCGACGCGCCTTATTTTGTCGACCTGATCAACGATACGCTGCAAAACCAGTTCGAGGGCCGCGATTTTCTGAATAAATCGTACCGGGTTTATACCACGCTTGACATGAATCTGCAGCGGGACGCGGTGGCGGCGGTTCGCGCCGGGATTATCGAAACCGATACGGCCTGGAAGCGACGCTCGAAAAAATACGGCACCGACGAAATGCCGCTGGCGCAGGTGGCGCTGGTGTGCATCGACGCCGAGACGGGCGAGCTGAAGGCGCTGGTGGGCGGACGCAGCTACGGCGTCAGCCAGCTGGATCATGCGCTGGCCAAGCGGCAGCCGGGATCGTCCTTCAAGCCGTTCGTGTACACGGCGGCCTTCGCGACGGCGCTCGAAAGCTCGGGGCAAGGTCCGGTGATCACGCCGGCGACGGTGATCGATGACGAGCCGACCACCTTCTGGTTCGACGAAAAACCCTACGAGCCGGCCAATCACAAGAATGAATACTTCGGCGAGATTCCCATCTGGTTCGCGCTGGCGCATTCGCTGAACGTGCCGGCGGTGAAGGTGGCGGAGATGGTCGGCTATGACAAAGTCGCGCAGGCGGCGCGGGCGGCGGGGTTGAATGTCGATATCAAGCCGACGCCGTCCATCGCGCTGGGCGCTTATGAAGTGACGCCGCTCGAAATCGCGCAGGCCTACACGGTGTTCGCGAATAACGGCGATCTGATCAAGAGCGGCTTCATCAAGAACATCCGCGATCAAAAGGGAAAGTCTATTTTCGCCGGGCAGACGGAGCGCAAGACGGCCATCGATCCGCGGGTAGCGTATCTGGTCGAAAATACCATGGAGGAAGTGCTGCGCAGCGGCACCGGCGCGGGCGTTCATGCGCGCGGGTTCAACCTGCCGGCGGCCGGAAAAACGGGAACGTCGCGCGACGGCTGGTTCGCCGGATTCACCTCGAAACTGATCTGCGTGGTGTGGGTGGGATTCGACGACAATCGCGATTTCAAGCTGGAAGGCGCGCACAGTGCTCTGCCGATCTGGGCTGAATTCATGAAGCGCGCGCACCAGCATCGCGAGTATCACAAGGTGCATCCCTTTGAAGCGCCGGACGGGATTGTGACGGCGGAAATCGACGCCCAGACGGGAGAGCTCGCCACGCCGGCATGTCCCAAAATCCGCAACCAGGTTTTCATCGCCGGCACCCAGCCGGTGGAGGTTTGCCGGTTGCACGGCGGCGGACGGACGCAGATCTCGGGATGGGAGCCTTCAGCGAAGCCGACGCCGACGGTGATTCCCGATAATCGCGACAAGTCGCCGGCGATTGCGGCTGCGCCGCCGGGGAAAACGCCGCGCAGCATCCCGGTGTCGCCGGCCGCTCCTCCTCAGCAACAGCCGGAAAAACACAAGGGATTTTTCGGTCGGCTGAAGGATCTGTTCAAACAGTAGGGCTCGCTTAGGGGCATATTGCCCCGCCCGCACGAGTGTGTGTGAAAACTACACCACCCGGTCGCTGACGCTCGCGGCTCTGTGTCTGGGTATCGAGTCAAATCATCAATTTGTCCGACATATTCGCACCGAGCCGCGAGCGAAAGCGACCGGGTGGCCTTTTCCAATCGGCCTCGGATACAATCGCGAAATGCGCAAGGTGTTGCTCGCCGCGGGGATCAGCCTGGATGGCTATATCGCGCGTCCCGACGGATCTTTCGATTTTTTATTCGTGCCCAAAGGTTTTTCGATGGAGCCGTTTTTCCGTACCATCGACGCCGAAATTATGGGCCGCAAGACTTACGAGGCTAGCGTCAAGGCAGGCGCGAAATACGGATCGAAGCAATGCTTCGTCTACTCCCGGTCGATGCCCCAAGGCGAGCGCGATGGCGTCGTTTTCACCCGAAAATCGCCGGCGCAGCTGGTCGCGGAGATTCGCAAACGTAAAGGGAAAAATATCTCGCTGGCGGGCGGCGGCGAAATGGCTCGGGAGTTCCTGAAAGCGGACCTGGTGGATGAGATTGATCTGGGTGTCGTGCCGGTGCTGCTGGGCGACGGCATTCCGTTATTTCCCGCCGGATTTCCGCAACGGAATTTTGCGCTGATCGAAAATAAAACCTACTCTAGGGGTCTGATCGAGCTCAAATACCGGCGGGTCCGGAGGGGCGGTTCTCGGGGAAAAACCTGACTCCATTTCCGGCGCGGCGGTGATAGAGTATATAGCAAGGTAGGAGGCCACTATGATTTCGGGTCTTCTTTTCGTAACGGTTTTCGCAATTCAAAATCCTGCGCCGCAGACTGCCAACGGGTTTCGCGCGCCGGATCGACCGGCTGTGACCGATCCGGCCAAAGTTCTTCCGCCGGAGACGCGCGGCGACATCCTGATGGCGCGCAAAATGTATCGCGACGCCATCGAAACATACCGCGAAGGTCCGCAGGATTCCCCGATTCTCGCCAACAAGATCGGAATCGGCTATCACCAGCTGCTCGATCTGGAGTCGGCGAAAAGGCAGTATGAGCGCGC
>Ga0182024_10010047_pt1 | contig 19390 bp, 16 predicted proteins | sample P32metaG_FD_120480 | JGI IMG/M metagenome (GOLD analysis project Ga0182024, IMG submission 120480) | Permafrost microbial communities from Stordalen Mire, Sweden - P3-2 metaG (Illumina Assembly) | ecosystem: Environmental > Terrestrial > Soil > Wetlands > Permafrost | place: Sweden: Stordalen... | reverse complement strand
GGAAGGCGAAACGACTTGCGCGTCCCGAGCGATCACGTCCCTCGCTCTTGGACCGGGAAGCGGCGTCAACAGGGCGGGCAGCTTGGCGTCGGTAGTCATCGCGCCCACTGATTTTTCCACGGAACTCCTCCAACGGGCGTGGCTTCGTTGGCACGACCCGGATGGCGCAGAACGCTTGCGTCACTCTCCAGAATCGCGAGCCCGAGGATCATGGGCGTGGCGATCGAAAGAGAGGGACCAGATACCAATTTACGCCGAAACGGGCCCGTGCGTCGAGAAGAGGAAAGTGTGGACTGTTTACGCTTCGGAATCGCGTGGATTTGCAACAGTAGGACGGGCTTCAGCCTGTCTCTGTTAAATCTTTGCTCGACGTACAATTCAAAACCAGGCAGGCTGAAGCCCCTCCTACTTGCGCTTCCAGCGGACTCCGCCGTCGCGGGAATCTTCGAGAATGATTCCGCGCCCGGCCAGATCGTCGCGGATGCGGTCGGACGCCGCAAAATCGCGGCGCTTGCGCGCGCCCTGGCGTTCGGCGACGAGGACTTCCACTTCCGCGTCACTGAGGGTCGGACCGCCGGGGGAAATCCCGAGAGCACTGAGCTTCTCCGCGTCGTCATCGCGCAGCACGGCAAAGATCGCGTCGAACGCTTCCATCACCGCGAGGACAGGCGCCGCGTCTCCTTGCCGGAACTCGCCGCGATCCATCGCGGTGTTGGCGTCACGCACCAGATCGAAAATTGCCGCGAGCGCCTGCGCGGTGTTGAGGTCGTCCGCAAGGCCGCGGTCAAATTCGTCCTTCGCCTTTGCGGCGCGCTCCGCAATCGCTGGAGAAGATCCATCGGCAAATTTTTCCGCGCGAAGGCGCGAAACAAAGTTCCTCAGGCGTTCGACCGAACTCGCCGCGCCCTGCAAACTCTCCGGCGTGAAATTCAACTGGCGGCGGTACGGCACGGAGGCCAGCAAGAATCGAATCGAAGAAGGCTTGTGCCCGTGGGAAAACAGCTCGCGCAGCGTCGCGAAGTTCCCCATCGACTTCGACATTTTTTCGTGGTCCACGAGCAGGAATTCCGCATGCAGCCAGTAGCGCGCGAACGTTTTACCCGTGGCCGCTTCGGCTTCGGCAATTTCATTTTCGTGATGCGGAAAGGTCAGGTCCACGCCGCCGCTGTGAATGTCCAGCGTGTCGCCCAAATACTTCAGCGCCATGGCTGCGCACTCGATGTGCCAGCCGGGACGTCCCGGTCCGATTGGAGTCTCCCAAAAGTGCTCGCCGGGCTTGGGCGCTTTCCACAATGCGAAGTCGCGCGCGTTGTCCTTGTCATAGCGATCCGTGTCCACGCGCGCACCGGCCTGCATCCCCGCCACATCAATTTTTGAGAGTTTGCCGTAGGCTGGAAAATTCGCGATGCGGTAATACGTCGAGCCCTCGCTGGTGTAGGTAAATCCCTTTGCGGTGAGGCGCTGGATCAGCTTCACCATGTCGTCGATATGCTCGGTTGCGCGGGCAATATGCTCGGGCGGCTCCAGATTCAAGGCGCGGCGATCGTCCAGGTAAGCCTGAATATATTTGTCCGTGTACTCCCGAATGCTGACGCCCGCCGCGGCCGATTTCTGGATGATCCGATCGTCCACGTCGGTGAGGTTCATCACTTGAATGACGCGGAGCCCCTTCGACTTCAAGTACCGCCGCAGGACATCCTGAAAAACAAACGTGCGGAAATTGCCGATGTGCGCGAAATCGTAGACCGTGGGCCCGCAAGTGTACGAGCGCACCACGCCGGCTACCAGCGGAACAAACGGCTCCGTCTGGCCGGACATCGTGTTATGGAAGCGGATCTCCGCCTTCGTGGTCCGGGCCCCGTTGCTCAGTGTAGGCTGTGCGCTCATGGCAAACGCGCTATTTTACCCGACGAGCGCGGATGTAGCAAAAGGTCTGTTGCATTGGAAGCGCCCTTCAAAATTGAAGGGAGGAGAGGTGTGCGGATCGAAACTCATGTGCAAGAATGTCCAAAGTAAGGGATCACACAAGATCAGGAATCGGTCTTCTCAAAAATCTAGCAAGCAAGTTGACTTTAGCCGCATGGCGTACAAACCCGGCTGGTTGGTCCAACTAAGGCTCTCCGAATTAGAGAATCAAGTAGAAGGGAAACAGCGGAATGGCGGAAGACAAAGATCAGGACTTGCGAGACATCCGAGCGGAAGAAACATCGCGAGGCAAGAAGCAGCCGAAGAAAGTGCTGTCGCTAGCACGCCATCGTATGATTGCTGAAATGGCGAGGATGCTCCAGGACCCACGTTGCGACAAAGAAACCTATCTGGAGGTTATTCGCGAGTACGGGCTGCAAGAGGAGTCGGACGAGTTTCGTCAGCTCCTCGCTTTATGGAGGAAGCGCCGCGGAAACGATTAGTGACGACCCGATGTGCAGAACGGATACGCCTGTCCTGTTCCTCAACCGGAAGAGTCGCCAGGTGTCCAACAACAATCTTGGTGAATTCTGTACTGAACTCCCGGGCAGAAATCTTCTTCTTTGTCGATCTCTTCTTAGGTCTCTTGGCCATGGGATATCCTACATGTCCTCGAAGTCATTCTTAATGATAGTACGCCAATGAAGTCCGCACAATTCACTGTGTCGGCCAAGTACAGATAGGCACGGCCCCCGGATCGCGGGCCGCGCCGTCTACCGCCTATGCGCTTGCGCGTAGTCGATGGCGAACTGCTTGAGGGTCGGGCTCGTCATGCCCAGCGCAGTCGCTTCTTTGGCGGCGCGGTCGACATCCCAATGATCGACCACCATCCGCTTGATGAACCACATCGTAGCCGCGCGGCCGCCGCCTGCACAGTGAATGAATGCCGGGTCACTGCCCTTCGCCGTGATCGCTTCCACAAACTTGTCGACCGCCGCCGTATCGGGCGCGGTGCTGCTGAACGGGATGGAATAGTAGCGAATATCGACGGCTTTCGCGGCGGCTTCTTCCTCTGGAAGGTTCGCGCCGTCCTCGCTTGGCTGCCGCAGATTGATGATCGAAGCAAAGCCAAACTTCTTAATTTCGGGCACCGCGGTGGCCTTGATCGCCCCGGAGCAGGCGACCGTCGTCTCAATGCGATGGAGATTGGTAATGCCATCGACCGTCTGGCTCGTTACCTCCTGCGCCCGGACTGGCGCCACCAGCCAGAGACCCGAAATCAAGGCCGCCGCAATCAGAAATTGTGATTTCATGGAAGACCTCCTCTATCGGAAATTGCATTATGCGACGAAAGGGCCGAAGAAAGCTAGAGACCCCCCATAAATCGCTTTTGCCAACTATCGGCAGTCCCCGTGGCTGAAAACAGGGCCACGTTTTCGCGCCAAAGGCGCGGAGGATGCCAACCCGGGGCAACGCCCCGGGTATCGTGCCGGGGTACATTTGTCCGCCCTAAAAGGGCGGAGGGTCCCTGCGCCCTTTCAGGGCGCACCACGGTTGATGAATCACGAAACCCAGGGCGTTGCCCTGGGTTAGCGTGCCCCGGCGCCTTCAGCGCCGTATGATATGGTTGGCATAGGTTTTCTTCCCGAAAACCCACTCGCCCCCCATGAATCGTCCAAATTTGTTTCCGCCGGATACGACGGCTATAATGAAGGTGTCTTCTTGGAATCGGCTTCAGGCCAAGACTTATGATCGCTCCTTCACAAACCGAAAATCTGGACTCCCTGGCGCACCTCGACCTCGAAAAGGAGATCGTGCGCCTGAAGCGGGGGATGAATGCCGTGATCCTGGCGCACTATTACCAGGAATCGGAGATTCAGGACCTCGCGGATTTTGTGGGCGACAGCCTGCAGCTCTCCCAGCAAGCGGCTTCGACCAAGGCGGACGTTATCGTCTTTGCCGGCGTGCTGTTCATGGCCGAAACGGCCAAAATCCTGAATCCATCGAAGCTCGTTCTGCTCCCTGACCTGAAAGCAGGCTGTTCGCTGGCCGACGGTTGCCCGGCCCCGCTGTTTAAGACGTTTCGCGAACGTTACCCCGGCCACGTCTCCATCACGTACATCAACTGCAGCGCCGAGGTAAAAGCGCTAAGCGACATCATCTGCACCTCGAGCAACGCTGAGAAGATCATCAGGCAGATTCCGCCGGAGCAACCTATTCTGTTTGCGCCGGACCGGCACCTCGGAAGCTTCCTGATCAAGAAAACGGGCCGCGAGATGATTCTCTGGCCGGGGAGCTGCATCGTTCACGAAATGTTTTCCGAGAAAAGCCTGGTGCAATTGAAAGAGCGTCACCCTAAAGCGCTGGTGCTGGCTCATCCGGAGTGCCCGGAAGCTGTTCTTCGACACGCGGATTATGTGGGATCGACCACGGGGATCCTAAACTTCGCGACGCATAACCCGGCGGCCGAATTCATCGTCGCGACCGAAAGCGGCATCCTGCACCAAATGATAAAGGCTTGCCCGGAGAAAACCTTCATCTCTGCGCCTGGCGAAGGCGGATGCTCCTGCAGCGAATGCCCTCACATGAAGCTGAATACGATGGAAAAGCTCTACCTCTGTATGCGCGACCGCAAGCCGGAAATCACGCTCGAAGAAGGGCTGCGCCAGCGCGCCTTGAAACCGATTCTCCGAATGCTGGAGATGAGTTAGCCTGCCTCCATTCGCCATGTCCACCTTACTCGACGCGTCCGCGTGCCATAACTTGCTGCGGTCATTTCTCGCCGAAGACATAGGGACCGGCGATATCACCACGGAAACGACGGTCTCTGCCAGACAACGCGCCCGCGGCGAGGTGATTGCCAAATCGCCGCTCGTCCTTGCCGGGATTGAGCTGTTCGCGGAAGTTTTCCATCTTTTGGATCTCACAGCCGAGGCGGAAATCTTTTTCCACGATGGTGAGGAACTTACGCCAGGAAAAATTCCTGCACGCGTAAGCGCTTCGGCGCGCGCGCTGTTGACGGGCGAGCGCGTGGCATTGAATCTCTTGCAGCGGCTGAGCGGAGTCGCGACGCTGACGCGCCGGTTCGTCTGCGCGATTGAAGGCACGGGCGCCGAAATTCTGGATACGCGAAAAACGACGCCTGGCCTGCGCGCCCTCGAAAAATATGCGGTGCGCGTGGGCGGCGGCAAAAACCACCGCAAGAACCTCGGCGAAGCCGTCTTGATCAAGGAAAATCATATTCGGCTGGCGGGGGGCGTTTCGGCGGCGCTCACGGCGGCGCAGGCGGTCAGTGGCCGCGTAGCGTGGATTGAAATCGAAGTCACAAACCTGGACGAACTGCGCGCGGCGCTACCGCACAATCCCGACGTCATATTGCTCGACAACATGAGCCCGCCGCTCGTGCGTCAAGCGGTCGACGTCGTGCGCAAGCACGCCGCGCCGAATAAAATTCGCACTGAAGCATCGGGAGGAATTGCGCTCGATAACGTGAGAGAATTCGCCGAAGCGGGCGTGGACTGGATTTCGGTGGGGGCGCTGACGCACTCCGCCCCGGCGGTGGATTTAAGTTTTGAGATTGAGCCCGAATGATTTTTCGATCGGCTTCCCTTCATGAATAAAACGATCCGCACCGACCTTCTCGTCATTGGCAGCGGCCTCGGCGGCCTGGCAACGGCATGGGATGCGGCCAAGCGCGGCTGTGAAGTCACCTTGCTGACGCGCGCCCACGAGCCCGAGGACAGCAACACCAACTGGGCGCAAGGCGGAATCATTTATCGCGGGCATGGCGAGGCCCCAGAGCAACTTGTGGCAGACATACTCTCAGCGGGCGCCGGACTCAGCTCGCCGGAAGCGGCTTCGCTGCTGAGCCATGAAGGTCCACGCCTGGTGAAAAAAATCCTGATCGACGAGCTTCATGTTCCTTTCGATCCTTCTCGGGAAAATCCGCGTGAACTTGATCTGACTTCCGAGGCCGGACATTCCATCCCGCGAATCATTCACTTCAAGGACCGCACCGGATTTTCGATTGAGCGGGCTTTTTTTGAGCGAGTGCAGGCTCACCCGAAAGTCAAGGTGGTTGCCAACGCCACGGCGGTGGACTTGCTCACGGCATCGCACCATTCGGTCGAGCCCACCGACGTCTACCGCCCTCTGACTTGCGTCGGAGCCTACGTGCTCGACCAGACCACCGGAAAAATTTTCTCCATTCTTGCCAAGGAAACTATTCTGGCCACCGGCGGTCTCGGTAGCGTTTTTCTGCACACCACGAATCCTCCGGGCGCGCGCGGTGACGGCATCGCCATGGCCTATCGCGCCGGGGCGCGCTGCATCAACCTGCAGTACGTGCAATTCCATCCGACGGCTCTCCTCGCCCCGGACGGCTGCTTCCTGATTTCGGAGACAGTGCGCGGCGAGGGCGGCAGGCTCGTGGATCGCCAGGGCAAGGAATTCATGGAGAAGTTTCATCCTGCCGGCTCGCTCGCTCCGCGCGACGTTGCCGCACGCGCCATCTATCAAACCATGCTCGAGTCGGGCGAACCCTGCGTGTATCTCGACATCACGCACAAACCGGCCGACCAGCTTCGCGAGCGTTTTCCGGGAATCTACGCCGTTTGCCTGGAGCGCGGGATCGACATGACGCGCGAGCCGATCCCGGTCGTTCCCGCCGCGCATTACAGTTGCGGCGGAATCGCCACGGATATGTGGGGCCGCACAACCGTGGATCGCCTCCGCGCCGTCGGAGAAGTCGCCTGCACCGGCCTTCACGGCGCGAATCGCCTTGCCAGCACTTCCCTGCTCGAATGTCTTGTCTGGGGGACACGCGCGGGCGAGCAAGCCGCCGAACGCATCCAGCGCGGCAATGAATTCTACTTTCCTGAGGTGGCCGACTGGCGGTACGAGAACGAACCCGCCGATCCCGCGCTCATTTCGCAGGACTGGCTGACGATCCAGCACACGATGTGGAATTATGTCGGCCTGATCCGGAGCGAGAAAAGATTAAATCGCGCGATGCGCGTGCTGCGCGAATTGGACCTGGAAATCGCGCGCTTCTACGAAAAATGCGAAATCAGCGATTCCATCATCGGCCTGCGCAACGGCATCCTCACCGCGCTCCTGATCCTCGAAGCCGCCGACCAGGCCCGCGAAAGCCGCGGCTGCCACTATCGCATTGATTAAGTAGCGCAGGCAGCCGCCGCGGCGGATGCCTTTGCTACAGAAGGTCAACCCCGCCTTCATGCAAGATCATGTAAACATGACTCCGTGATTCTGGTCACGGCGTTTCGCCTGCTCCTCTACGATTATTCAACACAAGGGCGAGCCTTGAAGTCCCAAACTGTTCGAACCACCTGGCGCTTGGCTCAGTCAGTCGATCCTGGTGCCGCCGGTGTTTTCAACTTCCACTCCTTGACCGGGATACGCGGCATTTCGAATAGATCCGAAGTGCGCGCGTACCATCCGCGGCCATGCATGCGGCCAATCAGCTTCAATTTCGGCGTATCGATGTAATACTTCGCGGCGTCGAGCACCATCTCGTCGTGAATGTGCATCGCCAGAACGCGGCCCAGGACAAGCCCGTTCTCGCCCCAATCCACGATCTGCATAAGCTCGCACTCCATGGCCACGGGGCTTTCCGCGATGCGCGGCGGCTTCACGCGGACGGATGGCAAGGTCGTCAATCCCGCCTGTTCCAACTCGTTTACGCTGGGATCAAATTCGATGGCGGTGATGTTCATTTGCTCGGCATTCTTTTCAGACACCAGATTCACGACGAACTGGCCAGTTTCGAGAATGTTCGCCCGAGTATCTTTTGGCCGATCCGGCGTGTGGCTGCCCACACCGATGGCCACGACTGGCGGATTGCCTGAGAACGCATTGAAGAACGAAAAGGCTGCTGCGTTCAGCACTCCCTTGGCGTCCTGGCTGACCACCCACGCGATCGGCCGCGGCGTCACCGTGGAGACCAGCAGTTTGTAACATTCCCTTGCCGGGATTTCCTTGAAGTCGAACAACATGATTCGGAAGCCTCCAAATGGCCGTCCGGCGACGATTCCGAGCCGGCCCGCAAGCGCTCGCTTCTCAAGGAAGCGGATCATTGGACTATAGCAAAACAGGAATGCATTTGCCCGCGAGGGCTCGCATTGCGGTGCGAGCCGTCCGTGCCATTCTCATAGGGGGCTTCAAACCGCGAACGCTACAGATGGCTTCCCTACCATGTTCACCTTAGAAACTTTCGGCGCTACACCGGAAAAAACTTCCCGCTGCGCTCGTTGCTTTCAGGGAATTTGATGGATTCAACTTTTGCAGCCGACTCACACTGCAAGACTTTCGGCCTTCGCAGGGGTTTTCCCATTGAGTGGACCGTAGTGTGCACGAACATACATGCCCTCCCATAATCGAGGAGGAACACGCCCATGATTCGAAAGTTTCTGATTCTTGCTTCGCTCGCCGGCTTCTTGCTGGCTGTATCCGCCCAAGGTCATCCACCTTACCAGAATTCTCAAGGGGATCAGCAGGCTCCCAAGGTCCACTCCATCACCGGGAAAGTGACGCAGGTTGAAACCGGGGGCAAGGCGTTTTCGCTGGATGTAAGCCAAGGCAGCGATAAGCATCCGATGCGGTTTGTCGTGGACAAGACCACAACGGTGCAAGGCCATGTAGCCGCCGGGACAACGGCAAGCGTGGATTATCAGCCTGATGCGACTGGCCAGCTCGTAGCTTTGACCGTCAGGGAAGAATCGCCACAATCGCAGTAGCCTGGAGACGCACCGAAATAGCTCAAAGGGCGAAACCGGGCGGGTAAGAGTTCACGCCTGATTTCGCCCCTCCTTTCCGTTGTGGAAATTAGATCTGCAAGGTCCCATTACGCAGCCGAAGACAAAGTTGTCTGATACGCGCTTGCGTCTTTACATCGAGAGCGACGCGTGCTAATTTATTTTCCCGTACCGCCATCGTAGCGCCAGGCGGCTGGGCCACTGTTAAACGACCCTTCAGCGATTTTGTCGCGGCTCGAACCCTCCCGAGTAAGCGGAATTCGTTTCTGCCGATATGTAGGTAATGGGATTGGTGTAAGCGATCGTGGGGAACCATTCCACCCCGCTCCTACACGGCGGAGGCCACAAAGGGGAAATCTTGCTTAAACTGCGCAAAGTCGAGCTCGTGGGCTTCAAATCGTTTTGCGAAAAGACGCATATTACTTTCAGCGGCGCGGGACTCACGTGCGTCATCGGCCCTAATGGGTGCGGAAAGTCGAATATCGTTGACGCTATTTCCTGGGTTCTGGGCGAGCAAAGCCACAAATCGCTCCGCGCCGAGCGGATGTCCGACTGTATTTTTAACGGGACGGCCAAGCGGCCGCCGCTGGGCCTCGCAGAAGTCACTTTGACCCTGATTGATCCGGAACTTGCTGAGGCGGCGGAGTTTGTGCTTGGACCGCAGCAAGGCGAAACGGCCACGCCGGGGCCTGTTGGGGTTCCTGACAGTGCTTACGGGGCGACGGCAAAACCTTTCAGCACAGAGGACATAGAGAATAACTCTGAGAATTCGGACCCCGCGGGCGGCGATTCGCCTCAAGACGCACTCTTGGAAGGCGATGTCTCGATAGAGCCGGCCTTTCTAAAGAAAAAGCGCGCGGCGGCGGAAAAGCACGTGATGCATTTGAAGCCGGGCGAAGTCGTCGTGGGCCGCCGGCTGTACCGCTCCGGCCAGAGCGAATATCTCATCAATGGCCGCGTGGCCCGTTTGCGCGACATCCAGGATTTGTTCATGGGGATCGGGCTCGGCCCGGACTCGTACGCCATCATCGAGCAGGGACGCATTGGCCAGATTCTCAGTTCCAAGCCGACCGACCGGCGCGCCATCATCGAAGAAGCCGCCGGAATTACGAAATTCAAAACCAAGCGGCGCCTCTCCGAAGCTAAACTCGAATCCTCCAAAATTAATCTTTCCCGCGTGAACGACATTTACGTCGAGGTGGAAAAGCAGCTGGCGTCCCTCAAGCGGCAGGCCTCGAAGGCTCGCCGCTACGCGGAAATTCGAGAACAAATGCGCGGCTTGCTCCGCCAGGTTCTGGCGAGCAAAGCCAAGGAACTCGACCTCGAAGCGGATCGATTGGCAAAGCTCGTCGGCGGAATTTCGCAGCAGGAATCCCAGGAAGCGCACTCGGTGAACCAATGGGAAGCGGAGCAGGAACGTCTCTCTTCGCGCACCTATGAACTGGAAGCCGAATTGCGCCAGCACCAAAACATTCTCGGCCAGACGGCGCTCGAACTCGACCGCAGCGAGAACCGCATTCTCTTCAACCGGCAGCGCACCGCGGAATTGACGGGACGGCTGCAGCAGTTGGACGTGGAAATCGAGCAGGGCACGGCGCAAGCCGCGCAGGTTGAGGCACGCGCCGCCGCGCATGGCGATTCGGTCACCGTAATCAAGAGCGAAGTCGCGCGTGTCGATGCGCTTCTCGCAAACCTCGCAGCGGCCACCGCCGAAATTTCGGGTGCACACGATTCCGTCGAAGACCGCATTGCCTCGCTGCGGCGCTCGGCCGCCGAACTCGGTGAGGAACTGACGCGCTTGCACGGAGATCAGGCGCAGGCGGAGCAGACGCTCGCGCATCACATTGAAAGCGTCACGCGCTACGAGCAGCAGGAACAGCAATTGCTCGAGGAGTCTTTGCATCATCGGGAACGCGCGCAGGCCGCCGATTTGCACTGGCAATCCGTGCTGGAGCGCTCGCGCAGGCTTGAAGAACTGGTGCGGGACGCGCAGGCGCGCATTGCCGACCTGCGCCGCCAGCAGCACGAAGCCACCGCGCAGGCCGGCGTCTCGCGCGATGCGCTCGCAAGCGGCCGGGCGCGACGCGCATCGGTCGAGCAGATTTTGAACGATCGCTCCTACACGGCCGATGCGGTCCAGAAATTATTTGCTTCCAGCCAAAACGGCGATGAATCCGCCGGCTTCCGCGCCGTTGGCGTGCTCGCCGATTATGCCGAGGTCGGGCAGGAATATGAGAGCGCCATCGAGCAATTTCTGCGCGACGAGCTGGAGTACGTCGTCGTCGAAACCTTTGACGTGGCCCGCGCCGGCATTGCCATGCTGCGCGACGAAGTTGGCGGCCGCGCTACATTTTTCGTGGATTCCCTGCGCAAGCTGAATGTGCAGCCGAACGAACCGGTCGTTCCTTTCGAGATCGAACGGGAAACGGTTTCGCGCCTCGACCGCCTCGTCGAGTTCCGCGATCCACTGGGCCCGGCGGCAAAGCAGTTTCTGCCGCGGCTGCAGTCGGCGTTTCTCGTGGAACAATCCACGGTGGCGGAGCGGCTGGCGCGTGAAAATCCGGCCTATTCCTTCGTCACTCCTGATGGCACGACCTATCAGGGCCGCGTCGTCAGCGGCGGCCGGCCGTCGGAGGCGGGCCCTCTCGGCATGAAGCGCGAATTGCGCTCGCTGGATGCGGAAGTATTGCAACTCGAGCGCGCGGCATCGGAAGCGCAAGCGTGGCTCAATCACATCGAAGAAGAGCTTCGCGCAAACGAATTAACTCTCGAACAAGCCACGGCGCAGCACGTTGAATCGGAAAAACTCGCGGTTGCAGCCACATTGCAACGCGACCAGGCGCGAGGCGACATGGTGCGCCTCGGAATCGAACTGAGCGACTGCCAGAGCCAGCTTGCCCGTCTGCGTAACGACGCCGCCGCGGCGCAAAGGCGCGCAGAGGCCGCGCAGCACAGACGCGGCGAAGTTTCAACCGCCCGAACGGGTGCGGAAGAGGAAATTGCGCGGGCAATGGAACAGCAAATCGCCCTGCGACAATCGGCGCAGGCCAAACAGGAAGACCTTTCAACGCGGCGCGCGGAGATGGCCGCGCTCGCCGAACGCCTCGCCAGCGCGGAAACGATCGCGGCGCGGATGGCCCACGAATTCCAGGAACTTGTCGCGCGGCGTTCGGCATTGGTCCTGCAGCACGATTCGCTCGTGCAGGAACAGGAACAGCTCGCGGCGCAAACCGCGGAGCATCACAGGCAGGTCGAATCCCTCCGCGCGGAAAAGCTGCGCCTTGAAGCGCGTGGCGCCGAGATGGAGCGGGAATTCGACGCGACGCGCGTGCGCTCCACGCAGGTGGACGACACCCTGCGCATGGCGCGGCAAAAGCTCGGCGATTTCCGCGAGGAGCGCAGCAAGCTCGAGATCGAACGCGCCCGCAACGAGTCCGAACGCGAGCACCTGCGGCAATCGTGCGTCGAAGAGTTGAACGCCCAGCCGGAGGATTTGATCGCGGAATTCCCCGCCCTCCTGACGGGCGAGGAGCTGCGCTCTTCCGACGCGCAGTATCACGAACTGAAATCACGGATCGAATCGATGGGCCCGATCAACATGATGGCGCTCGAGGAATACAACGAGTGCGAGCAGCGATTCGATTTTCTGGGCCGCGAGCGCGCCGACCTCCTGCAATCGATCACGGACACGCAGCAGGCGATCGCGGAACTCGACGAAGTCTGCAAACTGAAATTCGAGGAAGCATTCCAGGTCATCAATCAGAATTTCGCCACGGCATTCCACACGCTCTTCGGCGGCGGCACCGGCGAGATGAGACTGTCCGAGCCGGACAGCTCGGGCGAGCCGGGCATCGACGTGGTCGCGCAGCCGCCGGGCAAGCGCCTGCAGAACGTGCTGCTGCTTTCGGGCGGTGAAAAAGCCATGACGGCCCTGGCGCTGCTGATCGCCATCTTCCGCTACCAGCCGAGCCCCTTCTGCATTCTGGACGAAGTGGACGCGCCGCTCGACGAAGCCAACGTCGGGCGCTTCACCAAACTCGTTTCCGAAATGAGCGCTGGCACGCAGTTCATCGTCGTGACGCACAACCGGAAAACGATGGAGATGGCGTCGGTCCTGTATGGCGTGACGATGCAGGAACCGGGCGTGTCGAAACTCGTGTCCGTCCGCTGGGACGAACCTGCAGCAGCACAAGCCGCGACGAACGCCGCGTAGCTTTTAGCAGCGCGGGCTTCAGTCTGTGGATTTTTCGGGTTGAGTTAACCAACGAAAGTCCGCAGGCTGAAGCCCGCGCTACTTAAGTTTTCCACTTTTCGTTTTTCTTCTCCGTTGACATCGCCGGGTTGTACGCTAGAATGTCCGCCTCTCGAAAGGAATAGGTCACCTTTGGCTTCACCAAAATTAAATCCAGTCGTTTGGGAAACAAATCTCCCCGGAATTCACTTTCTGAATCGCGGGAAGGTGCGTGATTTGTATGAGGTCGGCGGCCAGTTGCTGCTGATCGCCACGGACCGGCTTTCCGCGTTTGACGTTGTATTGCCGACGCCGATTCCCGACAAAGGCCGCGTCCTTACGCAGCTCTCGCTGTTCTGGTTCGACCTGCTTCGCGACATCATTCCGAATCACATCGTCACCGCAACGGATTTTCCGGCTGATCTCGCGCCCTACCATTCTCAGCTGGAAGGCCGCACCATGCTTTGCCGGCGCACGAATCCACTGGCCATCGAATGCGTCGTGCGCGGATACCTGTCCGGCTCGGGATGGAAGGATTATCGCGCCACCGGAAAAATCTGCGGGATCGCGCTGCCGCCCGGTCTTCGCGAATCCGAGCGCCTGCCGGAGGCCATTTTCACTCCTTCGACCAAGGCCACCACGGGCCACGATGAAAATATTTCCTTCGACGGCGCCGTCTCGCTAGTCGGTGCCGAGCTCGCCGAAAAAGTCCGCTCCATCAGCCTGGAAATTTACCGCCGCGCCGCCGCGTACGCCGAGCCTCGCGGAATTATTCTGGCGGACACGAAATTTGAATTTGGCCTTGTGGGCAAGGAATTGATTTGGATTGACGAAGCCCTGACCCCCGACTCTTCCCGCTTCTGGCCCGCGGACGGCTACGAGCCCGGCCGCGCGCAGCCTTCGTACGACAAGCAATACGTGCGCGACTACCTCGAACGGATCGGATGGAACAAGCAGCCGCCCGGCCCGGACTTGCCCTCCGATGTCGTTGCCGCAACCCGCGAAAAATACAGGGAAGCGTACTGGCAGTTAACGGGCCACGAACTCAGTTAGGCGCGCTGCCGGACGATTCCGGCGGCGAACAACTCTTGTGCGGAGCGTGCTACGGTGAAGGAGCAACTCGAAACGCTGGTTGGCCAGATGGTGGATCGCGGAATACATTTCGACGAAGCGGTTAACGAATTTGAAAAGAAATTTATAAAGCGCGTGCTGGATCGTTTCCACGGCAACCAATCGCGCGCCGCGCGTCTCTTGGGAATTCACCGCAATACACTCAGCCGAAAGATCGACCTTTATAAGCTGGATCATAGGCATCGCCGGACGAGGTGATCGCTAACAGGTGACTGGTGACTGGTGACTGGTGACTGGTGACTGGTGACTGGTGATTCGATGGCTCTGGGCGCCTTCGAGGGTTGCCCTTGGTTTGAGGTTTGCTATTTGAAATTTCGGATTTTAAATCCGAATTCGTAATTCGTGCGGGCGCACATACATCACCTCTCGCACTTGGCGCTGAAAACAGATTGAGATTGATTGCCGGAAAAAACGAGTGGCCCCGGAAAATTCCCGGGGCCATTCGTCTTTTAGATCTGTTTGGAGATCAGTCCCCTGCGGGCGCCTTTTTGGCTGGAGCCTTCTTGGCCGGGCCCTTCTTAGCGGGACCCTTGTCTTCCGGCAAGTCTTCCGTGTTGATCTTGCCCTTGTCCCACGTCAGCATGAAGGGATTTTGCGTATAACCGGTCAGCGTGCCGGTAAACCGAACCACGGCATCTTTCTCGAGCTTTTTGGCTTCCGGCTGGCCATCGATCTTGACGGTCATATTGGACGTCGTGGCCGCCTCGATTTCCTCGGGCGTGGCGCCGCGGAATACTTTCAGCGTTACGGTATCGCCATCCACCGCTGGCGGTTCCATCACGCGGACTCCGACGTCCGGGTACTCGAGGCCGCAACTGGCAAGCCACATGGCTTTGCCCGCATCGCCTCCGGCCATCAGCGCGGGGATGAAGTTCGCGGTGTCATCACGCGCCTTCTGCAAGTCCGCGGCGCTCGGGACGTTCAGCGTCGCAGGCCGGTCCGTGGCAGTGGCGGAAAGCGTGAGCAGTTCGTTTACTTGATCATCCACAAGCTTGTCGCAGGCGGGCTGCTGGTAGCGAATGATCTGATTCTTCAGATAGGCTCGCACTTGCGCATCGTTCGGAATCTTCAGGTTGATCGCGCGGGAGAGTTCCCAGAATCCGTCCGTCCCCATGGGAGGCGTCATCTGCAGATCCACAATGCCGAGACGGTAGTGGGAAACCGCATCGTTCGGATCGATGGAGAGGAGAATCTTGTAATATCCGGCGGCTGCGGCGTAGTCCTTCATCGTCGTGGAGGACAAGGCGGCAACCGCATTGAACAAAACTTTTACGCCCTTCTTTTGCTGCTCGAACTGATCCGCGGGAACATTGTCGGGCTTCTTCAGATCTTCCAGCGCTTTGAGGCCCGCGAGGGAGGCGTCTCGCGCCTTGGTCAGCGCGTCGGGAGTTTGCAGCGCCTTGTCGGACATGCCCAGATAAAAGGCCTGGGCGCGCGTGTAGTACGCTTCGAGGCGTCCCGTGGCGTCAATCTTGTCGCCGAGCGCGATCATCCGGTCAGCGTACTCGATCACCTGGGCGAAGTTCTTCAGGGCCATGTACGTCGTGTAGTAGTCCCGGTAGACGTACGGCATCAGTGAGGAGTTGGGATACGCCTTCACAAAATCATCGAGCAGTTTGATTTTTTGCTGAGGATTCGCCTCTTTATCCGCGGCCTGGTATTGGTTGTACTCGGCCAGCGAATACGCGGGTTTCGCTTGATCCTGCGCCGCCGGCTGTGCGGCCCACAATTTCCCCGCGCCCGTTCCCATTGCCATCGCGATCCATAACAGACCGGCGCCATTCACAATCCACTTTCGTTTCATCGGCTTCCAGCCTCCTCAACAAATTTCACAAAGTTCGATTGGAAAAACAATGTGCAAGAATGTCTGCTGGCTCAAAGCTCTCGGATTATAGGGAATCCCTACCTAGGGCGCAAGCGTGATTCCCGTTGGCTTCCATACCGAAGTCACTGCTCACCGTCTTGGCTGCGTCTCCGTTGCGGCGGGCGCTGATGTTATGATGGCAAACTCCGGAATAAGGAAGCCTGCGCAGAGAATATCACTACTCGGGTCAATAAAGGAGATTCAATGTCACCGCAAGATGCTCTTGCAGGCAAGGTCGCGCTCGTAACCGGTGCAAGCCGGGGAATCGGCTTCGCGATCGCGCGCGGCCTGGGGCGGATGGGCGCGCGCGTTGCAATTTGCGGGCGGGACCAGGCGAAGCTCGATGCATCGGCGTCCATTCTTCGCAGCGAAGGAATCGAGACGCTTGCCGTTGCCGCGGACGTCGCGCGCGCGGACCAGATTTCATCCCTGGTTCAAAGAACGCAGCAGGAACTGGGCCCCATCGACATCCTGGTGAACAACGCCGGGACCGGTGTGTTTGGCCCCTTCCATGAATTCTCGGAAACCGATTGGGACAGGGTGTTGGACACGAACCTGAAATCGGTATTCCTCGTGTGCCGCGCCGTTGCGCCGGAAATGATCCGCCGCCAGACGGGCCACATCATCAACATCAGTTCGCTCGCGGGAAAAAACACGTTCGCCAACGGCGCGATTTACTGCGCGTCGAAATGGGGTCTTATGGGCCTGTCCGGCAGCATGGCCGAGGACTTGCGCACATACGGCATCCGGGTGAGCGCGATCTGCCCCGGCTCGGTAGCCACGGAATTCCCAGGCCAGGGCGGCAAAAACCCCTCGAAAATTCTCCAGCCCGATGACGTCGCCCATGCGGTGGCGGCCCTCGTGACGCAAGCCGAGGGAAGCTTCATCAGCGAAGTGCACATCAGGCCCACGCGAAAGCCATAGCTTAAAGCGCTCCACCAAACTCTCCGGTTTTCTCTGTGGCCCTACGTGTTCTTTGTTTTAAGGGTCTTGAATTTCGAACGCGCAAACTCTTAACACAGAGGGCGCCGAGAAACCCCTCCGAAATATTCCTCTTGACAATAGTCGTTATAACGATTATTGTTGTCTCATGCAACGAGTCCTGAAACTGAAACGCGATCCCCAGGCCGCCCTCGAGGCTCAGGTCTTCGTCAGCCTCCTGCGCACCGCCGACGCCCTGGCCCGCGGCGCCGAGGCCCTGATCAAGCCCCATGGCCTTTCCGGAACCCAATACAACGTCCTTCGCATTTTAAGAGGCGCGGGCGAAAAGGGCCTGGCCTGCCGCGAAGTCGGCTGCAAGCTCATCTCGCGCGATCCGGACATCACGCGCCTCCTCGACCGCATGGAATCCCGGGGATTGATCGCCCGGGCGCGGGAAGCGCAGGACCGCCGCGTGGTCAAGACTCGCATCACCGCGGAAGGGCTCCGGCTGCTGGGCGGACTGGATAAGCCCGTCCAGGAATTGCATCGCCGTCAGTTTCACCATCTTTCCGCGAAGCAGCTTTCGCAGCTTTTGGACTTGCTCGACCGCGCCCGGGAGCGCGTGGAAGCGGAACATTCGCTCGAGTGATTTTATTGAGGCCACACGCGATCATCGCAAGCTCAGACAGAAAAGGAGAAAATAAAATGAACACAGCCGTCACAGCACCATCGCAAAGCACGAAGCCGACCCAGTGGCAAATCGATCCCGCCCACTCGGCCGCTCATTTCAGCGTCCGGCACCTGATGATCTCGAATGTGCGCGGAGAATTCACCAAGCTCACGGGGAGCGCGCAGATCAACCCGGCCGATATGACAAAATCCTCAGTCGATGTCACAATCGAGGCCGGATCCCTGAGTACGCGTGAACCCCAGCGCGACGAGCATCTTCGAAGCGCCGACTTTTTCGATGTAGCAAACTATCCCACCATTACATTCCGGTCCAAGCGAGTCGAGGCTCTTGGCGCGGAGAATTTCAAGGTGACCGGTGACTTGACGATCCACGGCGTCACGAAGGATGTGACGCTCGATGTCGAAGGTCCCACCCCATCCGTGAAGGATCCCTGGGGCAATATCCGCGCGGGAGTTACGGCGTCCGCAAAAATAAATCGCAAGGATTTCGGCGTTGCCTTTAACGCGTTGACCGAGACGGGCGGAGTGGTTGTCGGCGACGAAGTCAAGATCACGATCGAAGCGGAGTTGATCCAGCAAGCCCCCGCGGCCTAGCCGGCTGCCAAAAAGGCAACTTATTTTGTCATTCCGAACCAAGTGAGGAATCTCTCTTTGGTTTAGCCGCTAAAAAGAGAGATTCCTCGGCGCGCAGCGCGCCTCGGAATGACAACCATTTGAGTTTTGTTCATCCTGCAGAGCCATCATTCGATGCAACACTTGATGGCGCGACGCTCGACGCTTTGGCCGGATGGGGCTAGCCCATCCGGCCAAACTTATTCGAAAATATAGTTCCTCTTGGAAAGGAATGGCCATCTCATCATGACAATTGAAAAAATAGCAGAGACGCAAGCGCCCATTCACGAATTGATTGGACGCCGCTGGAGCCCGCGCGCATTCTCGGATCGGCCCGTCGAGCCGGACAAGCTCATGAGCCTGTTCGAAGCCGCCCGATGGGCGGCATCGGCCAGCAATGAACAGCCCTGGGCTTTTCTCGTGGGCACCCGGGAAGACACGAAAAATTATGAAGCCATGCTCAACGTGCTGGTAGACTTTAATCGTGGCTGGGCAAACAAGGCGCCCGTCCTGATCCAGACCTTTGCGCATACGCAATTCGAAAAGGACGGCAGGCCCAATCGGCACGCGTTTTACGACCTGGGCCAGGCGGCTGCCAATCTTTCCCTCCAGGCGACGGCGCTGGGTCTCACGACGCACCAGATGGCGGGCTTTAACGTCGAAGCGGCGCGAGAACATTTTGCAGTCCCCGAAGGATGGGAGCCAGTCAGCATGATTGCCCTGGGCTATCCGGGAGATCCAGATTCGTTGAACGAAACGCTGCGGCAGCGCGAGACAGCACAGCGCAAACGCAAGCCTCTGGAAGCATTCGTTTTTTCGGGCGCGTGGGGACATCCGGCCCCCATCGCTGGCCTGCCGAAATAAAATGGCCGAGCTGCTCCAATTCGTTGTCCGTCACGGCTATATGCTGGTCTTCGCGTGGGTGTTTGTCGAACAGGCGGGCCTGCCGATTCCTTCCGCGCCGCTGCTCCTGGCCGTGGGGGCGCTCGCGGGGACGCACCAGATGAATCTGGCAGTAGCAATCGCGTTTGCAACCATCGGCGCGATGGCAAGCGATGGGATGTGGTATGAGCTTGGCCGGCTAAAGGGAGTTCGCGTCCTCCAATTGCTCTGCCGGATTTCACTTGAGCCCGACTCCTGCGTCAGAAGGTCACAGATCAGCTTTGGACGCAACGGCCCGCGGGTACTGCTGATTGCCAAATTCGTTCCCGGCTTGAACGCGATGGCCGCGCCCCTTTCCGGCGTCATCCGCATGGGTTGGCG
>Ga0182024_10010046_pt1 | contig 19391 bp, 11 predicted proteins | sample P32metaG_FD_120480 | JGI IMG/M metagenome (GOLD analysis project Ga0182024, IMG submission 120480) | Permafrost microbial communities from Stordalen Mire, Sweden - P3-2 metaG (Illumina Assembly) | ecosystem: Environmental > Terrestrial > Soil > Wetlands > Permafrost | place: Sweden: Stordalen... | reverse complement strand
GGCCCGCGCCTTGAGCCAGGTTTCGCTCCAGGCAATGCGTTGCGCCCCGTGATCGTTCGCGGTGAGCGCACGAAGCTGCTCAAGATCAGAAACTGTTCTACGCGGATCCAATGGCATGCGGCTTATCTCAGGTTCTAATCTAACCGCAGTTTCAGGCCGGCGTTGAGCAACGTGATCAAAAATGCCAAATTGCTGGAATCTGAGGCCGCTCGCGTTATTTCGTGAGCAGCCGTGCGCGAAGCGTTTCCACGTCGCTATCGGAAACACCGAGCGCCTGGCGCCGGTAATTATCGAAAGAACCGTATTTTGCATCGATCCCTCGCAGCGCACTGCTCAGGTATTCAGGATCGGCGGCCATGAGAACATCTCTTTGCTCCCGTGTCAGATGGGAGAGCGCTGCTCCCGTGCTCGCCATCATCTTCCGGTTGGCCTCGGTGTTTTCTCGCAGATAGTTCGTGGTCAGGGCATAGTCCGCCAGTACCGTATCTTCCGGCACTCCAAGAGAAAGTAGGAGCAAGGCACTAAAGACTCCTGTACGGTCTTTGCCGGCGGAGCAGTGGTAGAGCAGCGGCAGCTTATCCTCTTTGAGTTGGACAAAGACCTTGGCATACTCCGGCGCCGCGCGGAAGGCAAAATCGCTGTAGATTTTTGTCATCCAGTCGCGGAGCTGTGCCGGGGTCGGATTGGTTGCCAGCATGGTCTGCATCGACGTCAACGTGTGCCCGCTGGAATCGTTGCCGATGGGCAGGTTTATCCGGTCAACTTCTGCATCAGCGACCCATTTCTCGGGCGCCGCATCGTTTTCCTGCTGCGTTCGAAAGTCACAGACGACGCGTATTCCCAGCTGGCTCAGATAGCTCAGGTCGGTCGGAGTCAGAAAAGAAAGAACTCCGGAGCGATAGATTTTACCCCATTGAACAAAATGGCCATCTGAGGTTTCGTAGCCGCCGAGGTCGCGAAAGTTGGGCGTGCCTTCCACAGGGAGCCGGCGAATCGATACTTCCCGCTGCTCTCCATGATCTGGTTTCAGAAAGAAGTACATCCGCTCCCCAGGCTTACCGGCATGGACCGTCACGTTCGTACTACGTGTCTTCAGAATGGGTTGCAGATCCTTGGCGCCCGTGGGATCGGTACTGGCGAAAATTTGCACTTCGCGCGAATCGCCTGTCAGGGAAAAGGAAAGAGTGTATTCTCCCGCTGCGCTTTGCATGCATTTGAGGTTGGTGACGTCTGCATAGACTGCAAACGACCTGGCTATCAGACAAATGAGGACAATCCGCTTCAGCATCGTGTGCTCCAAAGAGTTCGCATTGTGTTAGAAGCTCAGGCGTAAACCTGCCTGGATTGCGCGCGGGGTGTTTGCCTGGCTGAGGAAAATCTCTCCAAAGCTGGTGGAGCTGATGCTGGCATTGGGACCGGCAAATTGGACGCGATTAAAGGCGTTGAAAAACTCGACGCGGAAATCCAGCGAGAAGGGCTCGCGCAGCGAAATGCGTTTGGCGGCGAGCATATCCCAGTTCAGGGTTCCCGGGGCCCGTATATCGGAGATATAGCGCGCTGCGTTGCCGAATTGGAAGGAAGGTGTTGGCTTGAAGGCGGCGGGATTAAAGTAGAGGCCGCCATTCTTGATCTGGCGTCCACCGGGTGGCGCGATCGCCGCGCCGGTTACGTCCGGGCGCATGGAAGTACCGCTACCGCCGCCGAAGGAGTTGGAGAAGTTGGGTGAGGTAAGCGCAACCGGCAGCCCATCGTCATAAGTAAAGAAACTGCCAACGGTAAAGCCACCCAGCACCGGCGCCAACCATCCCTGGTTGACAAACGGCTTACCAATTCCGAAAGGCAGCTCATATTGTCCGCTCAGGCGAATTACGTCTGCCAGATCCTGTCCGGAGATAGACCGGTCACAGCTGGGGCAGTTATTGTCCTGAAACTGATTGCTATTGAAGTAGTCGCCGACGTTATCGATCACTTTGCTGTGGGTATAGGCAAAGAGCAGGGCCAGGCCACTCGAGTACCGATGTTCGACGGCCAGCTGCAGGGCGTGATAAGTAGACCTTCCGACGCCTGTCTGGGTTCCGGTCAGGTTCTGGAATTGGGGGTGCGGACGCAAAAGCTGGCCATATTGCACCGTAGGGGCGCTGAGTATCGAAGTCTTGTCTTTGATAACTCCGTAGAAAGGATTGGGGACCGAAGCCAGCAATTGCGAACCCAGGGAGAGATCGGCGTCTGGCAGCTGGTTGTAGTTGAACGGAACATACAAGTGCAGGCCGTTGTTCCCTACGTAACCCAGGGTGACAACAAAGTTTCGTGGGAGCTGTCGCTGCACATCCAGCGACCATTGCTCGCTGTAGCTAATCTGCTGTTGTCGCGGCAATCCGGAGAGGCTCTGACCGACATAAGTGGAAAGTCCCAGGGTGTTACCCGTTGGTTGGGTAAGGCCTTGCGGAAAGGGACTAGACATATTGAACAGGGGAGTTACTCCGTTCGCCTCTGCGGGGTTGGAGGTAGTTACCGCCGCAAACCCGATCGAAGCGTTGGCCAAGTCGGCTGGGGGAGCATGGAAGATGCCAAAGCCGGCTCGCACCACGGTTTGCTCATCCCATCGATAGGCAAATCCGATGCGCGGGTCGAAGTTCTTATACTGTGTCGTCTGAATCCGTGAACCTTTACCATTCACGCCGACATAGCCGGCGCCGCCGGTAAGTGTGCCCAGCGAGGTAACCTGCGTGTTGAGCGGAGAGGGTGAGGTTAAGTCAAGATAGATGTACTGGTTCTTGACTTCGCTATCAGGCAGCTCAAGCGAGTACCGCAGCCCGTAGGTGAGAGCCAACTTGGGAGTCGCATGATATTCATCCTGGGCATACCAGGCAAAGTAAGGATGGCCGTAGTTGTAAGCGGGATTAAAGCCGCTGCTGACGGTGCCGGTGCCTAACAGCAGATCGGCAATTCCGCTGCCGGAGTCGCCGGCGGCAGCCTGCGGATTGGGGCCACCAGTAAAGTTGCTGTTGGCCCCGACCGTAACTTCCTGCGCGATATTCAATCCGGTAGGGAACTGGCGGAAGTCGAAGCCGTACTTGAGGGAGTGCTTCCCCTTCAACTGAGAGATCGCGGCGGCGTATTGGTAGACGGTTCCGAAGTCTTTTTCCAGTCCACCCTCGGGCCCGATCGGGCTGAGACGGGTGGCCGTGACCTCGGGGAAGCTCACCGCTCGAAGACCCGCGGTAACGCTAGCGTCGAAGCCCAGTTCCGTTGGGTTGAAGCCGAGACTTTCCGGCACTCGATTCGATTCCTGGTGGCCATATAGAAAATGGTGTTCAAAGACAATGCTCGGCGTGAGCACCCAGGTGTGATCGAGCATGATGTTGTATCCCGGCAAACGCTGCCGCCCCGGCTCATAGGAGAGGCCGTTTCCAAAAGGGTCAGGGAAGATGTTGTTTCTCTGGAACCAGTCAAACCGGCCGAAGATGGAGTGCGCCTCGTTGAATTTATGGTCGAGCCGGAAATTGACCGTGTTCTGGGTGCTGGCGGTGGTGGCGTTGGAGAAGTAATTATTCACCGAACTGGCGCCTTGGCCGGGCCGGTTCGGCATTGGATACTTGTTGAGAATGTTGACGCCGGCGGCGTTGAGGTATTGACCCGGGATCTGGTTGTTGGGGAAAGCGGTGCGAATATAGCGTGTGGTGCCGGCGGGCGCCGTGGGGTCCGGCATGGTGGTTCGAGGATCGTAGATGACGATCTGGTTTCCGTTGGAGTCCCTGGTCTGCGAAAAGTCGCCGGTGCGCTCGAGCGCCGTGGGCACTGTGCCCAGGAACGAGCCCGCCTGACTCTGGCGCAATCCTTCATAGGTGGAAAAGAAAAAAGTCCGGTCGTGGCCGTTGTACAGATGCGGGATTCTAACCGGGCCGCCCAATGCATAGCCAAACTGGTTTCTCTGAAAGTGGGGCTTGGGGGTGTGCGCGGCGTTGGCATTGTAGCTGTTGGCGTCGAGAAGGCTATTGCGCAGGTACTCAAACACGCTTCCGTGGAACTGGTTGGTACCAGCTTTGGTGGCGAAGGTGACGATGCCGCCGCTGGTGCGTCCCCACTCCGGCGCGTATGCGGTGGTCAGAACCTTGAATTCCTGAATGGCATCCACCTGGGGGACATCGCCGATTGCGTTGTAGTCGTATAGCGTGGTGTTGGCCGCGCCATCGAGAAGACTCTCTGTGGTCGAAAGTTTGCCGCCGTTGATGCGGAACGTATTAGTATAGGCTTGGCTCTGATCGTTGTTTCCTGATTCCGCGCTGTAGGCAGTGACACCCTGGGCGAAGTTCACCAGTTGCAGCGGGTTCCGGATATTGAGCGGCGTGTTCTGCACGAACTGGCTTTCGATCACATTACCCCGGTCCGGATGGTCGGTGATCAATTCGGGGGCGGTGGCCGTAACGGTAACGTTTTGCGTCTGCGAAAGCGGTGTAAGCGTAAGATCGATGGCTCGCGATCCGCCGACCTCCAACTTCACATTGTCGACCGTCACCTTGGCAAAGGTAGGCGCGCTCGCGTGAATCACATAGGATCCGGGGCTGAGGGGCGGGAATTGGAAGTAGCCTTCGCCATTCGTTTGTACCTGGTGAATCTCGTTCGTCGTGGTGCTGGTGATATCGACCGCCGCACTCTGAACCGGTGCGCCTGCAGCGTCGGCGACATGACCACTCACTGCGCTGCTTTGGGCGAGCGCGACCGCACTCGAGAGAAGCAGCAGAAGGAGAAGGGGAGCAGCAAAGAAACTTTTCCGGCTCGACATAGAGGAAATCTGCCACGTGCTCGATGAAAAAAGAGTCGTATAGCGGGGTAAAAGGGGGTTACACCTGGGGATAAACGCGTTCAAGCCCCATTAATATTCGCCCCGTATTCTCCAGCCATGGTTCGTGACGCAGAAATCGATGCTCAGCTGCACCGCATTTTAGATTCCTCGCCTTTTGCCGGCTCCCCACGTTCCACGCAGTTCCTGCAATTCTGCGTAGAGCGTGCTCAGTGCGGCGAGACGAAACATCTGAAAGAGACAACCATCGCGGTGGAGGTTTTCAATCGGGCTGCGGACTACGATCCAAAGAGCGACCCCATCGTGCGCGTGCATGCTCGCCGGGTGCGCGAGAAGCTGGAAATTTATTACCGTACCATCGGAACCAATGACCCGATCAAGATCGATCTGCCCAAGGGCGGATATGTCCCCCTGATCCTGCGCACGCTTCCCAGCAGGAAAACCGATTTTGCCGATTGGGAAGAGCCGGGTGTATCCATTGCGCAGGCTCTTGTTGCGGTGCCCGGAAAGCACATTCGCCGAGATGTTCCCTGGGTCTCCATCATCGCTGGCGTGTTGGTGTTTACCCTGTTGGGTGTTGTATTGGTATGGGTCTTGCGGAGTGGGCGACCCGAACATTCTGCATTTGCCAGCGAGCTGAGGCCACTGGATTCTTTGTCGGGTAATATCTCCGACCCTGCATGGTCGCCGGACGGAAAGCGTTTAGCATTCACATCATCCGATCGACCGGGCGGAACTCCTCATGTTTATGTCAAGGACGTGAACAGTGGGGAAGTGGCGGTTCGTCTCACTGCGGGAGATGCGGCCGAGATGCATCCTGTCTGGTCACCCGACGGCCGTGAGATTGCTTTTGCCCGGCGAGTGGATTTGTCGCATTTCGAAGTTCTGCGCTTCGAGCTGGCGAACGCAACCGTTCGTCCCTTGGGCCGCTTCCTCACTTACTGGCTCAATTCGGCCGATCATCCAGCACTCGACTGGTCGCAGGATGGACGCTTTCTGGTAACAGCTGAGCAGACCATCCCGTCCAATCCCATGCGCCTGGTGTTGATCTCAGTGGGGACCGGTGAGCGTATTCCCTTGACGTCTCCGCCCGTAGGCTCGAGCGGAGACGTGGAGGCGAAATTTTCTCCGGACGGCCAATGGGTCGCTTTCCGTCGTGGCGGGCTGGGTGATCTTTGCGTCGTTTCAATCCGGGGGGAACAAACCACACCCGCCACCCGCCTGACGTTCGATATGAAAGGGGTTCGCGGAATCGCCTGGGTCGACCACGGGAGGGCGATCGTCTTTGGCAGTCGAAGGGGCCGAACCGACGCCTTCGGCCTGTGGAAGATACCGATGGAGGGGGGAACGCCCGAGCCGGTCAGCCCACAGGATTTCGATGCCATCGATCCGGGAGTATCTTCCACCGGAAACCTGGTGCTGAACCATCGTCAACTGGTAACTGAGGTGACGGAGCAGTCGCTTGAAGGCAAGGCGGAAAAGCAGACGCTGTTCCCCTCAGAGAAAATTGATGATTATCCTGTCTATGGGCCCGATGGAAATTCCATAGCGTTTATCAGCACGCGTAGCGGACCGACTGAGCTCTGGTTGTATCGCCAGGGCGAGCCGGCGCCCAGGCAACTAACTAATTTTCAGGGTTCGGGTCTATTGGTTCTCGCCCCTTCGTGGTCGCCGGACGGCCGCTCCATTGTCTTCAGCTTTCGCCAGCAGGGCGCAACCAATCTTTACCGCTATGACACCGTCAGGGGCATTTTGAAACAACTGACATCGACCCGAAATCGGGATATTTGCCCGGTATACAGTGGCGATGGCAAGTATATTTACTTCTCTTCTAACGACGATGGCGCTTCCCGGGTGTGGCGTATTCGTGCCGACGGATCCAATCGGGCGGAGCCGCTGTTTTTAGAAGCTGTAGGCGGCTTTCTTCCCTCCCAGGATGGCAAATGGCTTTACTTCATTCAGGCTGGGCAGGCACTTTCTTTGAGTCGCAGAAATTTACTGGATGGCACAACCGAAGAAGTCTTTCATGCCGCTGGAACACCGGCCATACTCAACGACCTTGCCATAGCGAATGGTTTGGTTTATTTTGCGGTCTCTCACGATTCGGCTGCCGACGCTGACGTTTTGGCCCTCGACCCTGACACCAGGAGCGTCAAGCTCATAGCTCACCTGGACAATTTGCCCTCGGTCGAGTACTCAGGGTTCTCCATTTCTCCCCATGGCGACAAGTTGCTTTCCGTGCAAACCAAGCGCAGCGAAAACGTCTTCTACTCGGCCGTTCTCGCCAGGTAGGCGATAACATGGGGCGTGCATCTTCCTGTGAATCCGCCAGTCCTGCCGATGCTCGCCAAGCGAGTGGGTGAATTACCGGCGGGCAACACATGGATCTTTGAACCCAAGTGGGATGGGTTTCGCGCGCTGGTCTTCCGCGATGGCGACGAGATCCTGATCCAGAGCCGTGACCAAAAAACGCTCAACCGCTATTTCCCCGAGCTGGTCGAGACCTTGCGCAAGCGCTTGCCGGAACGTTGTGTGCTTGACGGCGAAATTGTGATCGCGACCGAACGTGGTTTGGATTTTGATTTACTACAGCTCCGTATTCATCCGGCGGCGTCTCGGGTGAAGATGTTGTCGCAGCAGACGCCGGCATCGATAGTGTTCTTCGACCTGCTCTGCGAGGGCGACCGCAACTTCTGTGGCGAACCATTTCAAGTACGGCGAAAGGAGTTGGAACGCGTTCTGAGCGCGGTGATGCCGCCGATACACATCACCCCGGCAACCATCGAGGCGAGTGTAGCCGCGGATTGGTTTCGGCGTTTCGAAGGCGCCGGACTCGATGGCGTCATGGCCAAACAGATGAACGGAACCTATGAGCCCGATAAGCGAGTGATGCTCAAGATTAAGCACGAGCGTGATTGCGATTGCGTCGTTGCCGGGTTTCGCTGGCACAAGACTGGCGAGGGCAACGTCGGTTCGCTGCTGCTTGGGCTCTTCGATGATTCTGGATCCCTGCAGCACGTCGGCGTGTGCGCAAGCTTTACGCAAGTCAAGCGTCGCGAGCTGGCAGAATTCCTCTTGCCCTACCGGCGAGAGGCATTGGCCAATCACCCTTGGGGAGGCTGGACAGAGCCTGCCGCGGGTGAGCAGCGCATGCCGGGTGGTCAGAGCCGCTGGAGCCAGGGCAAGGACCTCTCGTGGGAACCGCTGCGTCCCGAGCTGGTGGTGGAAGTGGCTTACGAGCATATGCAGGGCAGCCGATTTCGCCACATGGCGCAGTTCCGACGATGGCGCACGGACAAGCAACCGAGCGACTGCACTTACGCGCAACTGGAAGTGGTCGCTCCGCAAGAGCTAGCGGAAATTTTCGCCGCCGGCCGCTGATGAAACTCGAGGGAACTGGACGGGTGCCCCACGTCTCGCTTTTGAGACCTGGGATCCCTCAAACCAATTCCCACTGGAAACACCCACCCTCCTCTTTGTCATTAGGAGCGAAGCCGGATTTCCTACTTCACCGCTCTCGCCGGCGACCACTTATGTGGTTCTCCCTAAATGAACCACATGCAGTTGACCGAAGCCGCCACTCTCGACAGGAAATCCGGGGGAGCCGAGGGATCTGCAGTTCCCTCCACCTGCAGCCAATGTCAGAGGGAAACTCTCACACAGCCTTTTTCGCAGCCCGCTTCGACGACGGCCCGGTGCGCCATTCACGGGTGGGATCATCGTCCGGGTCGGGAGTCTCCTGCGCCGGCCTTTGCTCTTCCGGCACATGGCGCAGGTTGACTCGTATGCGAGTCCACGTCGACGACGTGCCTCGCATGGAGTCGACCAAGACATCGTCCACGGCCAGAAGAGCGGCTACCTCAGGGTGTTTGCTCTTCCATCGTTCCAGGCCTGCCACCGCATCCTCTTTGCTGCGAGAGTTTGCGACCACGGTCAAAGGCATCTTCGTCCGCGGCGGAGCCTTCTTGGCGGCCGACTTGGCTCGCGACGGAGCCACTCGGGGCGCCTCGCCTTCCATCTTGCGAAAGTGCGGCGGCCATGGCGCGTCGCCCAATCCCGCGGACTCATCGTTAGCCGCCAGTTCCAGCAATGGTTCGAGCGAACCCGGCGCGGCATCCATGTCCGCGTGTGGATCGCCGATCTCCGCGAAGCGGCTCGGCATGCTGAGCACGGTAAAGTCCGCCGGCTCGCAATCAGGCACCTCGTGCCAATGAAGAGGCGCGGACACCCGGGCGTCAGGCAGCGGCCGCACAGAATACGCGGAACAAGTCGTCCGATCCTTGGCGTTCTGGTTGTAGTCCAGGAACACGCCGTGACGTTCCTCTTTCCACCATTTCGAACTGGCCAGTGCAGGAACGCGCCGTTCCACCGCACGCGATAACGCAAGCGCCGCGCGGCGCACTTCGCTAAAACTCCAGCGGGGTTCGATGCGCACATTCACATGAATCCCGCGGGAGCCGCTGGTCTTGGGCCAGCCACGAAGACCAAGTTCCTCAAGCAGCCCCTTCACCTCGAGCGCGACCTGGCGCACATCTGTCCACCCCACGCCTGGGCCTGGATCGAGATCCACCCGCAACTCATCAGGGTGGTCAAGATCGGCGGAACGTACCGGATGCGGATGTAACTCGAGGCAGCCCAGGTTAACGATCCACGCCAGTCCGGCCGCATTATCGACAACGATCTCCTCAGCCGTGCGGCCAGAAGGGAAGGAAAGCGTGACCGTCCGCATCCACGAGGGCCGATCACCAGGAGCGCGCTTCTGATAAAACGCTTCCGCCTCAGCACCGTTCACGAACCGCTTCAGAACGATCGGGCGATCCCGGATTCCTGCAAGAGCGCCCGGCGCGACCGACAAGTAGTAGCGCACCAGGTCGAGTTTCGACAGCTTCGTCTGCCTGGAAAAATAAGGCTTGTCCGGGTGGGTTATCCGGACCTCTTGTCCCTCGATCGGGAGCACCTCAGCTTCGTCTTTGCTCACGAAAACAGCCTATCCTTTTGGCCGCGTTCTCACCAGATCTTCACTCGATCCGGCGGGGCGAGATACAGTGCCTGTCCTGGCTTAACGTCGAATACCTTATACCACGCGTCCACATTGCGTACCGTGTCTGCGCGATACTCGCCCGGGGCGTGCGAATCGTTCAGGACCTGTTCGCGTAACGCCGCCGGCCGTGACTTAGATGCCGAGTTCTGTCCGAAGGCGATGAAGAATTGCTGGTCTCCGCTAATCCCTTGCACGACGGGAGCGTTTTGACCCTTGAGCGAGGATCGGTATCCGTCATAGGCCGCGGAGACGCCGGCAATATCGGCGATGTCTTCCGCCAACGTCTGCTTGCCGTTTACGGAAAGATCAGAAAATGGTTTGTAGGTGTCGTACTGAGCGGCGAGTTTGGCCGTGGAAGCACGAAAGTGTGCGAAGTCCGCCGGCGTCCACCAATTGCGCATGCGCCCTGCGGAATCGAAAGCGCTGCCCTCCGTATCGAAGGTGTGGCTGATCTCATGCCCAATCACGGAGCCAATGGCGCCATAGTTCGCAGCGTTCGGCGCCAGGGGATCGAAGAACGGAGGCTGCAAAATCGCCGCAGGGAAGTTAAGCGCATTCTGCAAAGGAAGGTTCACCGCATTTACCGTCTGCGGCGTCATCGACCATTCCTTGCGATTCACCGGCTTGCCAATGCGCGCCACGTTGTAGTGGTAATAGAAGAGACGGCCGCGGCGGCGGTTGCCTACGATGTCATCCGGCTTTACCTCATAACCGGAATAATCGCGCCAGCTTTCCGGATAGCCAATGCCCACGTACAGTGCGTTGAGTTTGGCAATCGCTTCCGCTTTGGTCGCCGGCGCCATCCACGACAGCGTGCGCAGCCGCTCGCGATAATTGGCAATGATGTGGGCCACTAATGCTTCTGCGTCAGCTTTGTCCTGCGCAGGAAAGTATCGTTGCGCGTATACCTGGCCCACAGCGTCACCCAGCTCACGGTTGACCGCCGCCACCCCACGTTGCCAGCGGGGGCGCTCCTGCAGCGTGCCAGAAAGCACCGGACCCTCAAGAGCGAAATCTTCGTCAGCGAGTGCCTTGGGCAACACACCCGCGTAGGTTTCGATCAGGTGGTAGGCCAACCAGTCTTTCCAGGCATCGAGCGGAGTGGAGTTGACCAGGGCCGCTTCGCCCCTAAACGCGCTGGGCTGCCACACGATAAACGCTGGTTGCTGGCTCAGGCCCGCGCCGCGGAAGTATTCGTCCCAGTTAAGCCCCGGGGCCTTTACGGGAAAATCGCTCCGCTTCCACGGGTTGTTCGCCTTTGCCATTTCCTGATTGGCCGTCAGGCTCCAGTGTGTCTGTGCGATGGCATGTTCGAGCGAGAAGATGCGCGCTGCACGAAGGTCCACCTCGGCGAAACCGGCAAGCTTCAGCATGGCTGCAATGTGGGCCTGGTACTTGGTCCGTATCTTGCGCATGCTTTCAGTGTCGGAAACATAGTAGTCGCGATTCGGTAGTTCAAGTCCGCCCTGCAGTAGGTACGGAGCGTAGTGAGCCGAATCGGAAAAGCCCGGCGCGACCCACAATCCAAACAAATTGGGAGTATGAAAATTGGTGTTGTTGAGCGCGTCTACATCGGCTCGTAAAGTCTCACCCAAGGCGCGCGCCAGTTGGGTCTTGTCAGCAATGGCGGCCACTGCTTTCAGAGACGGCTCAATGGGTGCAAGGCCACGAGACTCGATGCCGGCCTCATCCATATATGAGTGATACAGGTCGGCGATTTTCCGGGTATCTGAGCCCGCTGGTGCGTTGGCTTTGCTCGCGTCTTCAATCAGGGTTCGCGTGCGTTTGTTGCTTAAATCGCTCAGCGTAGTGAAGACGCCGATGCCGCTGCGATCCGGAGGGATGACGGTGCGCTTCAGCCAGCCGCCGTTGGCGAAAAGATAGAAATTGTCGCCTGGCTTGACCGAGGGGTCCATGTTGACGATGGAGATGCCATGAGTCGCCGGCCGTTCGGCCAGTTGTGCATGAGCGAGCAAGGCGAGAGCAAGAGCTCCCAGGGCGACGCGAATGCGGAGAGATGAAAAGGGCTGCATAGCTGTGTCGCCTGTTAGACGAGCGGAATCACGTTTACCGCCGCATCTTTCTTCTTAATTACTTCTACGGGGTTGCGCAATGAGCGGCCGAAGCCTTCAAAATGGATCTCCATCGAGTCCCCGTCCTTGAGTTCGATCCCCTGTCCAAAACTCAACGAATGAGCCCCGAGAAAATGAATGTGCACGTCTCCAGGGCGCCGATGCAGCTCGAACTTGAAGTGGTGGTGCTCCAGGTTGCGCAGGCTGTGGGACATTTCCTCTTCGCCGCTCGAGATGGGTTGCGACCAGAAGTCCCGGCCGCTGCGGGTAAGGGTCACCGTACCGGGCACGGTTCTGAAATCCGGATCGATCACCAGCTCGGGTCCAATCGAACAGGTGCGCAACTTCGATCCCGCCAGGTTGAGATAGTTCTTCTTTTCGAAGCGATGGTCAGAGAACTCGTTGCCCTGGGCCATGCCCACTCGATAGGGCCGGCCGTCAGGACCAATCACATACGCCACCGCGATCTCGGCTTCCTCGCCACCGTCCTCCGCGTAGGCGGGGACGAGCAGCGGCTCACCGTGCGCGCGCACCATCGAGCCAGAACCTTTGTGGAACCACTCCGGGGCAATCCCGATCTCCCCGTCACCAGGCCGGCCGCCTTCTACGCCCCAGCGAAACATCTTCATGCTGTCGGTGAGTTCCTGCTCCTTGGCCATGTGCATGGACGCACGGTCGCGCGCGCTGCCCAGATGGGTCAGCCCCGTGCCCGACACCAGGCAGCGGGCTATCTCCTGCGGGTGATCGATGGGCGCGAGTAGCTTCCATTGGGCGCGTCCTTCATAAACCTGGTCATAGTCGACGGACTCATCCGTAAGATGGCCGTTAGCCACGCTAGTCAGGTTGCCGCCGTTCGCGATCGCCGCCTGGGCCAAGGCATACATGGAGTCGAAGTTGCGTAACAAGCGCAGCTTGGGCTCTTCCACCACCGCGACGCGGCGCACCTCTCCCGCTTTCAATTGCACCAATCGCATGGATCCTCAGCTAAGAAACTTCATCCGTTCTGCTTCGGTTGGTAGGGGGCAAACTTCATATCGGCCGGTGAGCCGATAGCGATGGCGGGCGAACAGACCGTACGCAGCGTTGCGCACAAATGCCGGCACCGCCCGCAGCAAATATCCCAATAGCCGCCATCGGCCGCCCAGGAGCAGCAGCATGTTTACTGTTACGTTGGACTGCGTCAAAAGTTTTTCGTGCTCGGTGCCGGCATCGAGCACCAGGTAGACCGTGTTGCCTTTGAGGACCGCCTCGCGGTCAATACCATGACGGCGGAGAATGACCGCGGTCATTTCAGACTGCAGGGGTGCGAAGCGAAAGCGATCGGCATGATCATGTTGCGTGACCCAGCGCACAGCGCTATTGCACAGGCCACACAGCCCGTCGAAGAGCATCAACGCGCGACTGCCTACTTGTTCGCTCAGTTCGATCTCGCTCGCCGTTGCGCCCTGGCTCATAGATGACCCGCACCATCTTATCTTGTCCAGAAGGTCGGCAGAGACCCGTAAGTGTGTGGCGATAGTGATTTCCGCGGTTACCTTTGTCATCGACCGAAAGGATGATGGGGGTCTCCGTCACGTTGCCTCTCCATGTCAAAAATGCTGGCGTAGACCCGTTCATACGCCGCCACCATAGTTGCGATCGAGAACCGTTGCTCCACCCTGCTTCTGCAGGCGCTGTCCTGGATGGAGGGCATGGCCTCGAGCGCTTTCACCGCCTCGGCGACATCGTTCACCAGAAATCCTGTCACCCCCTGCTCGATCACCTCGCGGCAGGAGCCAAGATCCATTGCGATCACCGGAACACCCGCTGCGTTCGCCTCCGCCAACACCAACCCGAAGCGTTCCGGGATGGTATTCAGATGAACCAGGGCGAAGGCCTGTGCGAACAGGGCATTCTTCTCTTCGACCCCCACCGGCCCCACATAGCGGATTTGCTTATCGTCCACGTGCGGCTCAATTTCGTCCCGGAAGTAGGCCGTGTCCTGCACAATGCCGGCGATCAATAACTGGCGGCCACTCTGGAGCGCGGTCTGGATCGCCAGGTGAACGCCCTTATCCGGATGTATCCGGCCGATGAAGATGAGATGCTCTCCCCTGGTCTTGCGCTGGGGATAAAGCGCGAGGTCGATTCCGTTGTAGACCGTTGCCAGGTAGTTGAGCCCTGGCGCGCGATCGGAATCGCTGATGGAAACGAAATATCCATCGCGGTATTTCTCGTAGACCGGCATGATGCGCGGCGAGGAGAAGCCGTGGATCGTAGTCAACACCGGGGTCTTCACCAGCCGCGTGTAGGCCAACGCCATAAAGTCATAATGGCTGTGGATCAGGTCAAACTCCGCGGCGTGCTCAAAGATCTCCGCGATATGCAGGTACTCAGCGACCTTGGGATCGATCGAGCGGTCCTCTTCGTAGCCCCGTTCTACCACTGCATGCAGATGAGCGCGGGTGAGCGAATCGCCGGTGGCGAAGAGGGTCACATCCCATCCCCGGTCCACCAGGCCTTCGGCGATGTTGCCGGCCACTGTTTCCCAGGCGCCATATTGGCGCGGCGGCGTTCGCCAGGCGACCGGCGACAGGATAGCCACCCTTCGTTTTGAGGCCATTCTCTAAGACATGGCCGCCAGAACATTGTCCAGGGCAACGGTGGCAAAGCCGGTGGCGTGATCGGCCAGCCCATAAGGAATGATCAGTTCGCCCTGGTGCAACAAGGCGCCGCAGGAATAAACCACGTTGGGTACATAGCCTTCGCGCTCACTCGGCTCCGGTGTCATCATCGGCTCACGCAGCCGGCCGATCACTTTGGACGGCTGCTTCAGGTCGAGCAGGAAGGCGCCAATGCAGTACTGGCGCATCGGCCCTACTCCGTGGCTTAGCACGAGCCATCCGGCCTCGGTCTCAATGGGCGAGCCGCAGTTCCCAATCTGCACCAGCTCCCACGGAAACTCAGGCTTCAGCAGTAAGTGGCGTTCGTTCCAGAAATGCACGTTATCCGAACACATGAGGAAAATGTTCTCGTTGTCCTGCCGCGAAATCATGGCGTAGGAGCCGTTCACCTTCCGCGGAAACAGTGCCATACCCTTGTTCTCCGCTTCAGGGCCGTTCAGTGAAATAAATCGAAAGCGAAGAAAATCAGAAGTCTCGAGTAGCTCCGGCATAATCACCCTGCCGTCGTAAGCCGTAAAGGTGGCAAAGTACACATGCTCGCCATTGTCCTTGCGGAAGCGCACGAACCGGGCATCCTCGATACCGTTGCGTTGTGAAGGCGTGGAAGGAAAGATGATCCGCTCAGAAAGGTCCTGCTCCGGGTCAAACTGCACCTCATAGTTGGAGCGGGCCAGCATCCAGATGCTCTTCGCTCTTAGCTCGTCTTCTCCATGAGCGTGGCCGGAACTCTGCAACTCTGCGGCGAGGGCATCCTTCAGCTGAACCAGTCCAAAGGAGCGTCCAAGCCTCCTCAATACCCGGCGGGTAAAGTCACACTCTAAGCCGAGCTCCCAGAGTTTTCGCTGGAACAGCGGGCCTTCATACACGGTGTTGGCGATCTGGCGCGGCTCAGTGAGCAGGTTGCCCGCGGGATCCACTTCAATACGAAGATCGCTGTGCACGATTCCGCTGCGAAATGTGATCGACGAGACGTGTCCTTCTCCGGTCGCGCGCAGGCTAAGAATGAAGCGCACGGCACCGGGTGGTACGTTTGATTGGTCCGGGTGGGGGACCATCGATGGACTGAACAGGGCAGCCGATTCCAAAGAGTATTCCAATAAAAAATAAGACCCGATCAGCAGCCGCCGTTGCTCGGTGATTGCGGCGCCTTCCGGCAGAAACTCCTCCAGATCTGCAAAGCGATCCAGGAATCGTTGCGGCAAATTGCGGTGGCGCTGGGCAAAGTCGGCCGTAACCTGCTTGAGCACCGTGCCGACCTGGGCCTCCGGCAAAGCCATAATTCTCTTTACGATCCCGCTCATGCGTTGGGCATTCCCGGGATCAAACTGCCGCAAAAGGACGCGCGACAGATCCGGCCTCAGCACCGTCTTAGAACGCTTCAGAAGAATCGCCACTGCAGTCCCACTTCCCATCGGGGCCCCATTTCTTATCGCGTAAGTACAAGAGCAGCTATTAGTGGACCACAGCCTGTGCAAGCGTTTCTTCCGTTTGGGCGTTTCTTTACAGAAGAAGGCCTGCAAACGTGCTCTTCCGGTACATAGCGCCTTGAGAGTCTTTGTGAGAGGGGTTTCTCACGCGGACTCTTCAAACCACGGAGATAGGCAACGGAGGGTAGTCCTCGGCAGTGATGGGTTGCTTAAAGCTGGTCAGCATGTTCTGCGCCTGGCGCATCTCCACCAGCGAAAGCAGAAAGGCCAGCGTGGACTCGGCCCCCTGGTTTCCGTTCACCCGGTCTATGTGCAAGCCGTCGCGGCATCCGCCGGTCTCGGGGACGTAGAGCTCAAGGCCAAGATCATTGCCCCCGATAAACCAGTCGAAGGCGTGTTCCGCCTGCTCGTACCAGCGCAGATCCGCCGTCGCCCGATGGGCCTCAAGACAGGCCGCGACGGTAGCCTGAGCCTCAATTGGCTGCTGGTCGAAATTGGCGCGCGCGCCGCCCCGGTGATAGAAGCCGTTGCTGCCGATAGGCCGCAGGTAGCCCTTCTCGGTGGTTTGCTGCTCCGTCAGCCAGCGCAGGGTTTTGAGCCCGCGGTTCAAAACAGCCTCCTGCCCGGTGGCTCGTCCGCTCACAATCAAGGCATGGGAGAGCCTTGCGTTGTCATACGAAAGCTCTTCCTCAAACCAGTGCCAATCGGCATGCGCGTGCCGGTCGTACAGCTCCATCAATCGAGCCGTCAGTGTCTCGCGTGCCTGGCTTACCTGGCTGTCGCCGCCCAACCGCCGCAGGTACTCGTGGATACCCAGGAGACCGAAGGCCCAGGCGCGTGGCGAGCTGAATTCGCTCAACGCTGGTAAGGCTCGCGCAAAGAGCTGGCCGGCCATCATCTGAAAAGTACGCAACTGTGACCGTCCTACGCCCACGCCCAGCGCCCAAAGCGCCCGGCCGTGGCTGTCTTCTGATCCCTGTTCGTCCAGCCATCGGCGCTCGAAACTCATGTGGTTGTGGAATCGCCCGCTCCCGGGGTCGAATGCATGATGCAGAAAGGCCGCACTGGTGCTGGCCAGGCTCCGCTCAATCTCGGTATCGTCGGCAAGTTCTGCCATCAGCACAGCAAGAATGAAGGCACGGGCATTGTCGTCAGTGCAGTAGCCCTCACTGAAATTGGGCACGCTGAAGATCGCATGTTGAAACACACCGGTGGAGTCCGTCATCCGGGAAAGGTGGGTCAGCTTCAGCTCGGGCAATTCCCGGTGTTTCTGGTCGAGGGTTTTGATCGCGAGAGACTTGCGTGGCAAGGGCGCGGCTTCGAGGCGAGCCAGTTCGAAGCTGTGCATATAAATCTGGGCGACATTAGACCAGATCATCTCCCGCCCTAGCCGGTAAGCGTTCGTGCGCATGCCATTGCGCCGTGAGTCGTCGCGCAGCAGGCCAAGAATCTGCTTCGCCATGGCAGACGAGTCAGCAAACGGCACCAGCGCGCCTCGGCCGTCGGCCAGCAGATCTGCGGCATGCCAGTACGGGGTCGAAACCACTGCTTTGCCCGAACCGAAGGCAAACGAGAGCGTGCCCGAGGTGATCTGTGCTTCATTCAGATAGGGCGTGATGTAGAGATCGGCGGCGCCCACGAACTCCGTCAGGTTTTGCGGATCCACGAACTGGTTGTAGAAGATAACGTGCTTTCCCAGCTTGTTCTTGGTGGCCAGAATTTCCAGGCTCAGGCGATAGGCTTCTCCATTCCTGCGTAATTCATTGGGATGGGTGGCGCCCAGCACGATGTACACCACATCGGGAAACTCCGCCAGAACTGCCGGCAGGGCATTGAGCACATATTCGATGCCCTTGTTCGGGGAGAGCAAGCCGAAGGTAAGCAACACGGTGCGGCCTTCCACCTGGAATTGGTCCTTGAAATAGGCGGGATCCCCGAACGGGACATCGAGAATCCCATGAGGAATCAGATCGATCTTACTCAGCGGCGCCTGGTAGATCTCGTGCAGCATCTGCCGTCCGCGATCGGCCATCACCACCAGCCGGGTAGAGAGCGCAACCAGCTCTTCGATCACGCGGCGCTGGTCTGGTTTGGGTTCGCGCAGGATGGTATGCAGGGTCGTGACCACGGGCATTTTCAATTCCCGCAGCATGGCCAGAATGTGGCCGCCAACCGGGCCACCGAATATGCCGAACTCATGCTGCAGGCATACGATGTCCACATCGCTGATATTGAGAAAATCGGCAGCTCGCAGGTAAGACGGCAGATCCTGTTCTTCGATCTCGAAGCGAACTACTTCGGGATAGTCGTACCCGCCCTCTATGTCGTTGACGGAAACGCAAAGGCACTGGCTTTGCGGATATTGGTTTTGGACGGCCGACAGTAAATCCGTGGTAAACGTGGCGATACCGCACTTACGCGGCAAGTGATCACCCACGAAGGCAATTTTGCGGATCTTTCCTGTCTCTTTTAAGAGGTTTCCATTGGTCGCCATGCTGGTGGACCTCTTCCGTCATTCGGTTGCCGGTACGCTGAATTGCGCGGAGGGTAAGCAGGGAGAGAACGCTGCTCACGACCGTGGACCGTTTGGGGACGGTATCTGCATGATATCAGTCCAGGATGTTGGCGATGGTTTCTAGTACCTTGGAAGCGATCGGAGTTTCCTGCCATGAAATTAGCTGTCGTTACTGGAGCGGCCCAGGGCATTGGCCGCCGTACTGCTGAGATTCTTGCCGCCGCTGGTTATTCCCTGGCCCTGCTGGATCTGCAATCGTGCGCTCCCACGCTTGCCGCCGTCCGCGCCACCGGCTGTGAAGCCGCAGACTTTCCCGGTGACTTATCCGATGAATCGGTGGTGGAAGCCACGGCCGACGCGATCCGCACGCGATGGAACCGCGTCGACGTGTTGGTCAACAACGCCGGCATCAGCTCGATCGCACCGGCGGAGACGATCGAAGCGCGGACCTTTCGCCGGGTGCTCGAAGTGAACCTGGTCGCGCCCTTTCTGCTGGCTCGCGCTTTTGGGAAGATGATGCTGCGGGAGCGTGCAGGCAGCATCGTGAATGTGGCGTCCATTGCCGGGCTCGCCGGCATCGCTGACCGCGCTGCCTACAACGCATCCAAGCACGGACTGATCGGGCTTACGCGCACATTGGCTGCGGAGTGGGGAGGGCGCGGCGTGCGCTGCAATGCTGTTTGCCCCGGATGGGTCAAGACAGAAATGGATGCTGCCGACCAGGCAAACGGCACGTACACCGACGAGGACATTGTGGGTGTGAACCCAATGGGCCGCTTCGCCTCGCCGGACGACATTGCACGGGCCATCCTGTTCCTGGCCGACCCGGTGCAGAGCGGGTTCGTGAATGGCCACGCTTTGGTGGTCGACGG